>Ga0163151_10000432_pt1 | contig 74145 bp, 102 predicted proteins | sample OliLakLV19MP5IB2_FD_145596 | JGI IMG/M metagenome (GOLD analysis project Ga0163151, IMG submission 145596) | Freshwater microbial mat bacterial communities from Lake Vanda, McMurdo Dry Valleys, Antarctica - Oligotrophic Lake LV.19.MP5.IB-2 | ecosystem: Environmental > Aquatic > Freshwater >... | reverse complement strand
CCCCGGGCAGTCACGCCCGATAGTAGGACCTGGCGGGCCGTGCGACGTGCACGGCTTGCGCCCGATCGTGGGCCAGCACAATGGCGGGCCCACGATCGGGCGCCCCCTGGCGACGTCGCCAGGGGACACCCGCGGCCATGCTAGGCCGCGTCACGGCCCACGATGGCGCCCGTGGTCGCATGCTCAAAGATCAACCCCGGCTCGGCCGCGGGCTCGGACACCTCGACCGCGGCGGGCTCGGCCACGATCGGCGGCGCCAGCTCGGCCAGCTTTGCCCCCTTGGTCCGGCGGGTAAACTCCGCCGCGCCCGGATACTTGAACATGCCGCGCAGATCGGCCACCAGCTTGGCGCCGTCGTATCGGCCGAACGTGTCCGCATCCGCGCAATAGACCGTCACGGCCCGGCAATCATCCGCGACCGCTTCGACCACGGCCGCGGGTTCGGCCAGCTCCAATCGGGCCAGCTCCTGGCGGACACGATCGGCCATCGTGGGATTCTGCCGCATATCGTGCCGCCAGAATCTGGCCGCGCCGTCGGGCCCATTGTCGGCCGCCAGCGGCATTAGCACCGATGAACAGATCCGCCCGTCCGGGTGCGCGACCTGCAACGTGCACGCCCGCTCCGGATCTTTGATGAACAGCGTCACGCCGCGCGAATCGTCGCTAGTGGCCAGCACGCGCGCGACGTCGCACAACTCCGCCAGGAAACGCGGATCCAACGTGATGGCGGTCCCGTCTGCGACGTCCGAATAGGCGAAAACGTCGCGCCATTTGGGAAAGCGCCCCATGCCCCGGGCATCGGCAATTGAGAATTCGGCCGCGCCATCGGTCGCACGAATCGGCAAGCGGCGCTCAATAGGCGCATCTTCCGGCGCCCCCTTGGCCGCGGGGATAATCGGGCCATTTTCGTCGATGAACACAAACCCCAGCTCCGGCCGGCGCTTGATCGCCTTACGGTCCAACTTCCACGCGCAGACCTGGCGGACCGCTTCGGCGGAAACCAGCACCGAAAACTCCGGCGAGGGGACCACGCCCGCGGGCGCCAGGGGGTGCGCTTCCGGCTCGGTCCACTTGTACGCCGTCAGCCGGCGGCCATCGGTGGCGACCGCGACCGCGGATCCGTCGGCGCACCGCTCCAGCAGAATACAACCCAGCGCGTATCGGCTGGACGATTGGTCGCAGACCTTGGTCAATTGCTTGAACGTCTCAATAGAAATTAGCATGGTAGACAGCTCCCCGGGCAGTCACGCCCGATAGTAGGACCTGGCGGGCCGTGCGACGTGCACGGCTTGCGCCCGATCGTGGGCCAGCACAATGGCGGGCCCACGATCGGGCGCCCCCTGGCGACGTCGCCAGGGGACCCCGCGGCCATGTTAGGCCGACATCGTGAGCGCCAGGTCGAACGCCCGCGCCTTGAGGGTCGCGCCGTCGCCATGGGTCACGCTCAAGAATCGGTTTTCCGCCCGGGCCCGTTCGTCGCGCGATTGGCGGGCCGCTTTCCCGTGGTCGACATACTCCGTCACCGAATTGACGAGCGCCCACCACGTGCCGCGAATCGTCGCCAGGTTATTGGCTTCCGAAGCACGGGCCCGCGAGACTTCGGCCATCTTGCGCTCGAAGTTATTGCGGGTCTTAATCGGGGCATCGTCGGCGGGCGCCGCGAACAGCTCCGCCAGGTATTCCCGCGCTTGCTGCGGGGTGCATCCAACCAGCAGCCGGCGGGCGCCATCGATATATCCGGAAAATTGCTTGTCGAATTGGGCCAGACCCTGGCGGGCGGTCGCCATTTTGCTGGCGACGTCGCCAGAATGCGGGATCCGGAATTCGCAAGTATGCTCCCCGAACGCCGCTTGCAAGGTATTCCAGCAGACCACGCGCGTATTGCACGGCTTGGCCCGGATAGCACCGCCACCAAACCACGTCGACAGCAGCACGTGCCGCAATTGGGGATCCTCGGGCGTGACATAGTCAACGGTCGGCATGCGGGCCAGCAGCACCACGCCGCGGCCGCCCTTAAGCGCGAACGCGCTTTCGTAGGTCAAGATCCCATCGGGCAGCAGACCGTCAAGAAACGCGAACGCGTCGCGGTTCTGTAGGACCTGATATTCTGGCCCGACAACGGACAACGGGTCGCGGGTATCCTGGCGCACGAGGGAATAAAACCCCGGCACGTCGCGCCCGTCGCGCTTCAATTGGATCTCTTCCTTCTCCACGCTCCAATCCAGGTGAGCCAGCGCCATGGCGGTTGCCGAGTCTGGCGCCCGATTGCCACCTTGGTCGAACGTCGCGCCCAATTTGTGCCACGCCGGCTTATTGGCGAACATGGCTTCGGACACCTGGCGGCCATCGATCATCACCTGCGAAATTTCATGGGCCATCGTAATTAGCTCCCCGGGCAGTCACGCCCGATAGTCAACCTGGCGGGCCGTGCGACGTGCACGGCTTGCGCCCGATCGTGGGCCAGCACCTGGCGGGCCCACGATCGGGCGCCCCTGGCGACGTCGCCAGGGGGCGCCGCGGCGGTCACGATTGCAGGCGGGCGGACATACGGGCCAGCAGCACGCTAGCCCGCGACAATCCGGCGGCCATCACCTGGCGGCCGATCTTGCCAGTTTGGGCCGCGGCGCGGCCGATCAACTCCCGGGCATCGGCGGGCGCCGGCGCGGTCGCACCATAGGCCGATCCGATAAACGCGAACGGGCAGGCGGCCGCGGCGGGTTCGTTTGTTTTGGGTTCGCTGGTCATGGTCAGGATCTCCGTTTGGGGTTTGTGGGAATGGGCGGGGGACGTTTAGCGCACGGCGTTTGCTTTGGCGACCGCGGCGGACAGCGCGGCCACTAGCTGGGCGGCCATCGGTGTTCCGTGGTCAGCCTTAAGCGCCGCATATTTCAGGGCAAATTCACAGGCGGCGAGCAGCTCAGCCGCGGCCGCAATCAATGCGGCATTGGCGCGGGACTCTTCGGCGATAGCGGCCCGCGGATTGTCGACACCGTAGACGTATGCGATATAGCCTTTGCCGTCGTTCGCTTCGATCTTGTCTTGGTCAACAATCTTCCAGGGCGCGGGGGCATGCTTGGCGGCCATGGTCAGGATCTCCGTTGTGGGTTTGTGGGTTGAATCGTGAGCAACTAGGCCGATCGCGTGACGTCGCCAGCGGCGGAAACATGGATCCACCAGCGGGCGCCCGCCTTGGACACCTCGGGGCAATCGTCCGAATCTACGCGCACCTTGCCACCAGCACCGGGCAGGATGAACACGCCATAACTTCCGGGAATCTTGCGGGCGGCCACGCATGCGGCCAGCACGCGGCGGACTCGCGGGCAGTCAATCCCTAGTTTGTTGCGATTGTGGCGGGCCGTGGTTTGCATGGTGTTTGCCGTGGTTTGTGGGGTGTTTGTTGTCAATCCGTCTCACCAGCACACAATCCTAAGCATGAGGTCTCATGTTGTCAATCGTATTGGACAAAGAATCTTGAATACCATGGCATAGCGTGCAAACCATGGCCATCTAGTGGCATGCGTCCGGGCGCCATCGCATGGACTCAAGACCATTGGACAATCGCCCGCCATTGTGGCAGGTTATGTCGTCGGTCTGATAACACCGAACAGCGCAAGCCATTGCGGGCCATCATGATAGGACAGAGCACCGAACAGCCAGCGGGCGGCCAGCGGCACGCAATGGTCAGTGCGCCGGTAAGCATTCGCAAATCGTTGTGCCGCAATGACTTGCGGCGGGTCCTTCCCCGGGGGGGACACCCCGCGCGGGCGGCGGACCCCGCGTTGTACTTGTCGCCAAAATTGAAAAAATCGAGGGGCCACCACCACCCCATAGTGTTATCGAATGGACCGCGGTGAGCTTCGCGCCGAATCGGTTTGACGCTACACTGCCCGCGTCGTCGATCGGACTGACGACTGTCAGCGCTGGCGGGATTCTGGATAGTTGGCACGCAAGAAACGCGCGACCAAACGCGCGGCTAAGGCTAAACGCAAGCCTCGGGCCGCCGCGCCCCCACCACCACCGCCGCCCCTTCTCAGCGTGAGCGCCGTCGCGAAAGCGGTCGGCGTCAATCGTCGCACTGTGGCCGAGTGGCGCGACAAAGGTTGCCCGCTCACCACGCTCAACGCCGTCATTCAATGGCGGAACGAGAATCTGCGGTCCGATCGCCAGCCCATCGAACAGCGTGATGGCGGCGCCAGCTCGATGACTCGGCTGCACGAGGCCCAGGTCCAAGCCAATATCCGGAAGATCAAAGGCGACACCAGGCTCCGGCACCAGCGTCTGTTGAAGGAAACCAACAAGCTGGTGGAACGCGTGTCGGTGGTGCGCGAGGTCGCCGAGCTCGTGGTCCGAGTGAAGGAGCGCATTCTGGCGCTGCCCGAGGAGCTCGAGAACCGCTTCGCGCCAGAGGTCCGCCTGCAGCTCAAGGAAGACGTCGACGAATTTGCCCGGCAGTTGCTGTTCGAAATGGCAACCTACGAGATTCTGGGCGATCCCACCGATGACTTGATTCTCGCCTCGGCCGATCTGATCCGCGCGAAGCGCGAACGGGCCGCGGCCAAGTCGACCCAGCCCCCGCCGGCAGAAGCCGGCTCCGAGACCGCGTCCAATTCATGACCGCGTTCATCGTCGTTGCAGCCATGTTGCTGTCCGAGTCGTTTCGCCAATTCGCGCCCGATCCGCCGGTTCGCACGCTGGATTGGTGCTTGCGCGAGATCAAGAACGACCAAAGGCGCCCCTACAGCCATAGCGAATACCCGCACCTCGGCGCCCCTGGCGGGCCGATGGACGCCAACGACGATCCGACCATCCGCCGGATCGTTGAAATGTTCGCCAGCCGCCTGGGGAAAACCTTCTTTGGCCAATGCGTCCAGTTGAAGGCGGCTGACACGGCGCCGTGCCCGATGATGCTGGCCGCGTCGGTTGAGAAGCTGGCGCTAGACATCACGGCCCGCACCTATCGCATGGCCGAGCAATCGCGCAATCTGCGGCGCCAGCTTATGCCGGAGCGATTGCGACGCAAGGACCAACTCGAGTTTGAGAGTTGCCGGTTGCACCTGGCGTGGTCGCGGTCAGTCAACACTTTGGCTGACAAGAACATCAAAATCGGTCACGCTGCTGAACTCGACAAATGGACTCGGGCACAGACCAGCACCGAAGCCGAGCCGCTGTTTCTCTTCCTGGAGCGGTTCAAAGACTTCGTGAATTACAAGGTCGTGCTAGAGAGTACGCCTACGGTCGCCGAAGTCTCTCGCATCGAGGCGTTGCTCAAGACGTCCAGCAATTGCCGGTTTAACGTGCCATGCCCGAATTGCCAACGGTATCAGGTATTGCACTTTGCCCGGCTTAAATGGGACCGCCTGCCCAACGGTGAGCACGATGTCGACGTCGCCGGTCGGACAGCCCGTTATCATTGCGACCACTGCAATGAGCCCTGCCACGATCACCATCGGGCCTGGATGATGCGCCGCGGCGTCTGGCTCCCGCATAACTGTCAGATCGATCATGAGAAGGCGCTCGAGGTGGCGGAACGCCGCAATCAGCAGTTAAAAGAGGGCACCTTCTCGGACGAGCCGGCCGGCCGCTATTGGAAGCACGGCTACGCGATCGGCGAGCCGACGCGCGATGGCAGCGTCGCCGGGTATCAACTCTCCAGCCTTTACGCGCTGTCGCTCACCTGGGGCCGGATTGCCGAGGAGTGGATCAGCGTCTACCAGGTCCCGGTCAACCGTCGCAACTTCATCAACTCCTGGCTCGGGGAAACCTTTCGGGAGAAGAAACGCAGCGAGAAGTGGGAAAGCCTGGCCCGCCGGCTGATCGTGCAGATCCCCCGCGGAATGGCGCCACTCTGGGCGTCGCTTCTGACCATGGGCATCGATCGCCAGAAGGACCATTACAAGTGGGTCGTCGACGCGTGGGGCCCGGGCGGCATGTCCCACACGATGGACTATGGTCGCGCGGACGACCTGCGATCGATCCTCAAAGAACAGATTCTGAGGAAATGGCAGCACGCCGACGGCGGCACGATTGAAGTCGCGCGGGCGATGGTCGACGCCGGCTTCGACCCCGAGGAACCTTACACGGTTTCCAAGGAGTGCCTCGATGCCTCGCCGCGGATTGTCTTACTCTGCTGCCACGGCTCGAGCCGGCCGCTGCAGGCGCCTTTCAAGATCACGGAATTAGACGAGCGGACCATCATGCCCGGTCTGCCCTACGTGCTGGTCGATGGCGATTGGACGCAACTCGGACTCGAGCGCCAGCTCCACGAGCTGCGGCCCGGCGAAAGCGGCGCGATGTCGGTCTTCGAGGCGGAGCCGGCCGAGCATGAAGCCTTCTTCCGCGAGCTGCTCAACGACGAGCCGATCTGGGGAACCGATCGCCACAACAATCCACAGTGCAGTTGGGACCGGATCACCGAGGCCGATCCCAACGATCACCGCGACTGCCGCAGGTACTCGACGGTCGGCCAACTGATTTACACCGAGGGAAAGCCGATTCTCAGTCGCGACCAGGAGCTGGCCAAACAGATGCCCCAGGTCACTGCCCCGCGGCTCATCACTCCCGATGGCCGGCCGTTCATGGCCGCGCCACGACGTTAATTCTCCGACTCAAATTATTCCAATTGCTATTCGAGGAGGACCGTGTCGATGGCCAAGAACAATCGCAAAGCTGCCGAGAAGTCGCAATCGCCTGTCGCCCCAACCGCGGAAGAGCTCGACGAGCAGCTCGATTCTGGGGCCGGCAACGAGACGCCGCCGGCGGGCGACGACGCTCCCGAGCAAGAGGGCCCCGAGGAAGAGGAGTCCAGTGAAGGGCCGCCGGCACCCGACTTGTCCAATGAGTTTGGCGGCGGCGGCGATAGTGGCCCGCCAGAGTCAGCTCCGCCAGAGACGCCGCCTGCAGGAGCGACACCGGAAGAGGAGTCGCCGCCCGCAGACGCGTGGCAACCGCCAACGCCGCCCGACGTGCACACGATCAGGGTCGCGTTTCCCGTGCTGGTGCCGCAGGATTACCCGGCCGGCGGTGCTCAGGCCCAGCGCCGCCAGCACTTCGACCTGCAGCTCTCGCCGCGGCAGGCCGAATCGGTCCGCCAGGTCTTCGCCGGTCTCAGGGAGCGGCCCCACCTGGTGCAAGAGAACGGCCGGCCGATCGTCACTCAGGTCGACGCACTGCGTTGGATCCTTGAGCAGATCAGCACCCAGTTGCCAGAGTGCGAATTGCTGCCGCCGACTGGCGCGACGGACTGACCAACCGCAGCGCACAGAAAAATACGCTCTGTCCGTTCTGTCCGGACTTCGGACAGGGTAGGCGCTTGAGGCCGCGCGCCCGCACACTCTGCGTATGGCGCTCGACTTGGAAGTCGAATTAGAAGCGGCACAAACCGCCTACTTGGCAAATGCCGACTGGCAGTCCAGTAACAGCGTGGCGATGGCGCGGGCTTTCGTGGCTGCCTGCACCAAGCTGCTGTTGCTCGTGCCGACGATGTCCAAGCAAGCCGGGCGCTTCGAGGTCCAGTTCGACACGGGGGTGCTCGCGGCCCGTTTGAAAGTGGCCGAGAGCTTCGTGGCATCCCAGTCGTCTGGCAAAGCTGTTTCGTATTCGTTCGAAAACTCGCGCTAGCCGCGCATCATGCCACGACCCACCCGCACGCCCAAGATAGCCGAGTCGTTCTCCGAAATGCGAGCGGAGTATGACGCCGCGCGCGAGAACCAGTACCGCCGGCGTCGGTTCGGGGTCACCGGGACGCCGCGGACCGCGGACTATCACGTCCGCAACGACGGCCGCTACTTCAAGATGATGGAAATCGCCCGGGACATGGATCGCAATGATCCCATGCTCGGGCAGGCCATTGATCGTGCGGTCGACAACACCATCCAAACAGGCCCAACGCTGGACCCTGATACGGGCGACAAGAAGCTCGACAAAGAGATTCGCAGCCGATTCAGCGACTGGGCCGACGATCCGGATATGTGCGACCTGGCTGGGGAAATGAACTTCCAGCAGATGGGGCGCACCGTCCTGCGGCAGTCGATCGTCGATGGCGACATCTTCCCGCTGCCGAACGAGAACGGCTCGATCGGCATGGCCGAGGCCCATCGCTGCCGGACGCCCTCGCGAATTCGCCGCAACGTCGTCAACGGCGTGCTGTTAGACGACAACCGGCGGCGGGTGGAATACTGGTTCACCAAGGACGAGATTGACTCGGCAACGCCGATCTCGCTGGCTGACATCCAGCCGATCAAGGCCCGCGATAAGTCCGGTTATCGCCAGGTGTTGCAGGTTTACAACCCGCGGCGAGTCAGTCAGACCCGCGGCGTGACCGCCCTGGCGCCAATGGTCGACATCGCCAGCATCATGGGCGACACGGTTTTCGCCATCCTGGTCAAAATCCAGACCTCGGCCTGCTGGGCGGTTGTTCGAAACCGCAGTGTCGGCTTTAGCGGCCAGGGCGAACGGGTTAAGGCCGGTTCGCAGTCGACCGAATTCAACGCGGACGGCACAACCAGGACGGTCGAGGAAATCTACCCGGGCATGGACATTCCCGGCCAGAATGGTGAGACCCTCACGCCATTCTCGCCCCAGGTTGTGGCGAACGAGTCGATCGAATTCATCGAAATGCTGCTGGGCTGGCTCGGCTGCAATATCGGCATGCCGATCGTGATGATGACGCTCGACAGCCGGCAGACCAATTTCTCAGGCTGGCGCGGCAGCTTCGAGCAGGCCAAGATGGGTTTCCGCGAAAACCAGCGGATGCTGACCAGGCGGTTCTACACGCCGGTCTATCAATGGAAGCTCCGCCACTGGATGGCCGAGGGAGACGAGTTCTCTCAACGGCTGCTGGGCGCCCCGCGGGCGTTCTCGCACCTCTGGGGCATGCCGAGCTGGCCATACATCGAGCCAGTCAAAGACGCGGCGGCCGACCTGCTGCAGATTCGCAACGGCCTGAACAGTCCGCGGCGGGTGCAGCAAGAACGCGGCCGCGACTTGAGTGACATCCAGGACGAGACGGTCGAAGACAACGGCCGCGCGATCGAGATCGCGATCAAGAAGGCCAAGCAACTCACCGAAAGCCTGGGCGAACCGGTCAATTGGCGCGAGCTCTTGTGCTTGCCCACGCCCGATGGCGTCACGGTCAAACTCGGAACCGACGAGGGGAGCCCCGCGAAATGAGAATTTCCGACGCCATCCCGCAAACGCTTGCGATTCCCCAGCACCGCATCGACGAGTATTTCGGCGTCTGGGCCGTGCTGGAGCACGAGTTTCGCGCGGGCATCGATCAGTTCTCGTCGGTCGATCTCAAGCTGCACCTGAGCGAGGCCATGGCTGCCCGCGGTGGTCAGCAGCAGCAGCAATCCAACATCGAATACGACGTAACTCCCAACGGCGTGGCGGTCGTGCGGTTGGAAGGCACCATGATGAAACATCAGTCGAGCTTTGGCGGCGCCTCGACGGTGCGGGTCAAGAATTCGCTACGAGCCGCTTCGCGTGACGAAAGCGTACGGGCCATCGCGCTAGTGATCGATTCGCCGGGCGGCACCGTGTCGGGCACGTCCGACTTGGCTGCCGTCGTGGCGGGCATTGCGGCCAAGATGCCGCTTTATGCCTTCATCCAGGACACCGGCGCCAGTGCTGCCTATTGGGTAGCGTCCAGCGCCACGAGGGTATTCGCCAATAGTGCCGAGGCCCGCGTGGGCTCGATCGGCACTTTCACGTCCCTGCAGGACAGCTCACGACGCTACGCGGAATTCGGCGTCGACGTCTACGTCGTCAACGACGGCGAGTTTAAGGGCATGGGCGAGCCGGGAACCAAGATCACTCCTGCCCACCTCGCGGCCATGAAAGTCCTGATTACGGACATGAACAGCGAGTTTAAGGCCGCTGTGGCCACCGGCCGCAAGGTCAGCCAGGCCAAAGTCAACGAATGGGCCAACGGTCAAGTGTTCGTCGCCCGCAAGGCGCTGGCGATGGGAATGATCGACGGCGTCCAGAGTTTGGAAGCAACGCTCGAACAGTTGGCCGTGGCCAAGCCGCCCCGCGCGGCTGCGCAACCCAAGGCCAGCGATAGGACCACCGCATCATCGGAGCGTTCCGATGTCACTCAAGCCGAGGAGGACTTTTCGATGGATCATCAGACCGCGTCCGCTCCGATCGCGCCCCCGCAAGCCACTGCCCCAGCGGCCGCCCCGGCGGTTGCGCAACCGGCGCCGGTTGCGCAGGCCACCGCACCGGTGACCGCTCCGGCCCCCGCCGCGACCGCCCAGCTCGTCGCCCAGCCGGTCGCCGGCGAATCGCCGGCCACGTTCCACCAGCTCAAGGCCGCCTGCTGGGGTGCCGACTCGACGTTCATCGTCGCGCAGCTCGAGGCCAATGCGACGATCGAAAGCGCCCAACGGGCGTGGCAAACCGAGTTGGTCCGTCAGCGCGACGAGGCCAACAGCAAGGCGGCGGCCGCGACGACGACCGCCACGAACGCGCAGCAGGCGCTGCAGAAGCCGGGCGTGCCGGCACCCAAGGCGACCAACGCCGCGGGCAACTCCCAGGTTAGCGCCGCCGACCCGACCGACGCGTTCAACGAGGCCGTGGCCGAGTACACGGCCAAGGGCAAATCGCGGCCCGACGCCGTCAAGGCCGTGATCGCCAACAAGCCGGACGTCTACCAGGCGTTCCTTGTGGCCACCAACGTGGCCGCCGGTCGCCCGGTGCCGCAGCTCAACTAGAGCCAGACAGTACCCGAGGTGCCGGCCTGACCGCCGGCGGGAGCTGCGTAGTTTAGAAATCGCAAATAGCCTCCAACTCAGGAGTTATCGTTATGGCTCAACAGCGAGTCGACACTGGTTTTCGAACCTTCGTGGCCTCGGCGGCAATCGCCGAGTTCCTGCGGGTCAAGCTGAACTCGTCCGGACAACTGGCCGTCGCCGGTGCCAATGATCTGGGCATCGGCTTCACGGAAGACGAAGCCTTCGCCGCGCTCGACCAGGTCGGGGTTTGCCTGCACTCCAAGCAAGGCACCTCGTGGGGCTTGGCCAGCGGCTCGATCACGGTCGGTGCTCGGGTCTACCCGGCGGCGGCCGGCAAGGTCAGCGCCTCGGGCTCTGGCATGCCGATCTGGATCGCCGGCCAAACGGTTGGCGATGGCGAGATCGTGGAACTGATTCCGTTCCACAATCCGGGCGTCTCGGCGGGCATTGTGGCCGCGTCCACCGCGATCGCCAGCACGAACGTCGAAGCCGCCTTCGACCAGACCGTGCCGATCCCGGCCAACTTCCTGCGTGCGGGCGACGTCCTGCGCGTGCGGGCCCTGGTCAGCGGCATCGGCGTTACCGCGACCCCGACCCTGACCCTCAAGGTCAAGATCGGCACCGTTGTGGTTTGCACCACGGGCGCCCTGACGGTGGCCGCGAACGACATCGGCGTGATCGACATCGACATTGTGCTGCGGACGGTCGGCGCCAGCGGCACCGTGATCGCGGGTGGCATGTTCAATCTCGGCGTGCCCGGGACCGCCAGCACGAAGGCCGTTTCCGCGGCCTCGGCCGCGATCGACACCACGGCGGCCTGTGACATTTCGGTCACCGCCACCTGGAGCGCGTCGAGCTCCAGCAACACCTGCCGGCTCGACATTCTCGACGTGACTCGGGTCACGGCCTAAGAGCCAAGACGGCGTTCGTTTCACGAATTCACTGAGGACTTGAGGAACACGGGGCCGCCCGACGACTCGGGCGGCAAACCAGATCGAAGGGTTGAAAAGCGGGAGTAGCTACCCGCCAGACAGCCATGAACTGTTGCTGGCCTTTCATGGGGGCCGCGCGATCGACGTGCGGCCCCATTTTTTGAAAGGATTAGCGACATGGGAGCTCCCACTACCGCTCTCGGCACTCTCCGACCCGAAATCGCGGCCAGCTTCGAAGAGTTTGGCCTGGAAGAAGATCGCCGCAATTTCATCGGGACGCGTGTCGCCCCGGTGACCGAGGTGATGGAATCGGGCGGCGCCTTTGGCCGCATCCCGATCGAGCAACTGCTGGAAAACCCGGACGTCGCGCGGGCGCCGGGAACCGGCTACCACCGCGGCAAGTGGAAGTTCGAGCCGGACACCTACGTGACCCAGGAGTATGGTCATGAGGAGCCGGTCGACCGCAACACCGCGAAGAAGTATCGCAACTACTTCGACGCCGAACTGATCGCCAGCAAGCGGGCGATGGACATCGTGTTGCGAGCCGCCGAGGTTCGCTGGGCCGCGAAGATCTTCAACACGACGACTTGGAACGGCGCTTCGTTGACCACGAACATTTCCGTGCCCTGGTCGACCATTGCGTCGGCTGTGCCGATCGCCGACGTGGAAGCGGCCGTCAACAAGGTCTACGACAACAGCGGCGTTTGGCCCAACACCCTGATCTTGACCAAGAAGGCGTTCCGGTATCTGCGTCGCTGCGACCAGATCATCAGCCTGATCAAGTATTCGGGCAACCACAACCCGACCGCGTCCGGTATCACGGCGGATGTGCTGGCCGAGGTCTTCGACCTCGAGCAAGTGATCGTCGCCGGCGGCACCAAGAACACGGCGGGCAAGGGTCCCGGCATCGCGGCCACTCCGGCCTCGCTCTGGGATGCCACCAAGGCCATGGTCTGCTACGTCGCCCCCTCGGGCGAAATGTCGGACCTCTCTCGGCCGACGCTGGCCCGCACGTTCCATTGGGACGAGGACGGCAGCTTGATCGGTGGCGCGTTCGAGAGCTACGAGGACCCGGCGATCCGCGGTCAATGGTATCGCTGCCGCCACCAGGTGGGCGAGAAGATCATGTACAAGGAGCTTGGCCACCTGCTGACCAACGTGACCTGATCCACGCTGGTGTGACGGCGTCGCAATCGCAAGCGGCGCACGGTCGGGAAACCGGCCGTGCGCCCTTTTCCACCTCACTGTTTTGCGCCGACGGGCGCGGGTGCGCAATGGGTCTTTCCGACAAGCTCTGGGCCGGCATCGGCATCCACCAGGTGCTTGCGCATCACCGGAAAACCGTTGTGCACTACCCGGGCGGCAAGCTCCCAAATACGAACCTTCCCGCGGGAGTCACGATCACCAATGCCCTGGTCGCGTTCGACACGATGATGGGCACCAACGAAATGAGCGGCGACGGCGCGATCACTCGAGACGATTCGGGCGATCGTGAGCGCCGCACCGGGCACCTGGAGGTGCCGATGAGCGTCGAGGTCACTGAAAAAGACTTGTGGCTGATCGACGGCGACATCTGGACCACGCAGCGCATGGACGCCAAAGACTCGGGAACGGACGCACAGATGCAGGGTTGGCGGATCACCAGCAAGCTGGGCCGTCGCACGCAACACGCACTACCGAAGACCGACCGACCGCTGCGTCGGGGCTGAAATGGCGATCACGCTCAATACCACGAACTTCTCACTGCCGCGGATTCGTCTGTGCGAGCTCGTTGCCGCCTGCCCGTCGTTTCAGCAAGCGGTGGGCGTATCACCCAGCTCGAGCACGCCGCAGCTCGATGCCATGGCCCACGTGCTCTCGCCTTTTAGCGACGACCACGTTGTCAATGGCGTCATGGCCAACCCACGGCCGCGGGCCACGATCAATATCAATCGCTACACGCGGCACAAGCGTGGCACCGCCTTTGGCGCCAGCCAAGGTGGGCTAATTCTGTGCTTTGAGTTTCTCCCCAAGACTGAGCCCGTCATTATCGCGCCGCCCTTCGGTACAGAAGATTGGAACATCCAGGATCCCAACGAGCGGCTGGCCCACTTCGAAGAGCAGATTGGCAAGATCCTCGACGAAATGGAGGCGCGTGTTGCCCAGGACAAAGCGCCGGGCGACGCGATCTTCACGGCCAGCGAGAACCCCGCGACCACCCATTTAAACCAGATCACGATCGACCTGGTGGCCGGGCCGGCAGAGTGCAACGAGCAGGAAGAAGAGGGCGACTTGTTCATGACCGCGATTTTCCTGGTGGACTACCAGTAAGGGTTACGCCATGCCGCGGATGAGCACACTGCCGAACCTGACCATCACGATCGGAATGTCGGATGGTTTCTATCAATTGGTCAGCGGCGATCGGCTTTGGAATATCTACGCGCGGGCGGCGCTGGCGCACCAATTGATCAAGCACCACGAGACCCGCATTCCCAAGCACTTTCGGCTAGGGGCTCGTGGCACTTACCAGTACCACCGCCGTCGCAAATCGACGGAGCGGAAGAAGGTCAAGTATTGGCGCAAACCGCCGAACCTTGACTTGGTCCGCAGCGGCCAGACGAGCCTGGCCGTCATGCGGAAACGAACGATCACGTTTGCCGGTTCATTCGGTGGCCCGAAAGGGGCCGGCACGTTGCAGGGGCGGCTGAATATGTTCCTGCCCTACCCGTTGCGGCGCAACGACAAAGTAGGCGGCATTTCGCCCGAGGACATCGCGGCTGAGATCACGTCGACTACCGACCAAGAGGCTCAGGAGATCGCGGAGGGCTATCGAGACGACCTCGCGCACCAAATCAACAGCTACCACGGCCCGATGCGCGTGCAGCGGCCCGGCGGCGGTGTCAACGGACTGGTCAACGCCCTGATGGGGCGCTAGCAAAAGGAGTGATGCCATGAGTTTTGATCGCTACGGAATCTATGCGGCTCGGATTGGCGACATCCTGCTGCGCGACCTGTCGGACATAAGCTGGCGCTCGGCGAGCAAAAAGTCGGTCGTGATTCCTGGCGGCGACGTCCACCCGCGGGCGATTGTCAACTGCTGCGCCGACCCGGTCATGGACTTCTCGACCAAAGCCCTCGACGCGCTCTTCGCCGGGGCCGCCACCGTCGACCCCTGGATCGGCTACGCCGTCAACACGGCCGGCTCGCCTAGCACCCCCTCGGCCCTGCTGCAATTTCAGAAACGGGTGGACGGCTCGACCTTCGCCAGCGGCGCGAATCACATCGTGGGCACCAACACCAAGGGGTTCCTGAACCCGGTCAGTATCTCGGCCCAGCAGGACGACGAGGCCGGCGTTAAGTGCATGCTGTCCTACTCGATTCTGTCGACCGACGGCATGACACCGCCGATGACATGGAGCAACGCGGCGGCCCTGACCAGCGTGCCCAACTTCGACGGCATCTGGTTCCTGGGCCCGGCGACGATTGGCGTCGTCGGCAGTGCGGGAATCTTCCTGGGCAGTCTGCAAAGCATGGAGCTCCGCTTCGGCATCAATTACCGCTCGCCGCGCGGCGATGGCAACGTCTATCCGGTCAACGGCTCGGTGCACTCGGTCGTGCCGGAGATCCGCTTCACGCTCTTGAACTTCCAGACGGACGTGTTTGCCATGGCTTATCCCTGGGGCTCGGCTTACTCCCAGGTCGGCGAGTGCGCCTTCCAGTTTTACCTGCAAAAGGGCGTGCATGGCGGGGCCCGAGTGTCCAGCGACGTCGCCGAGCATATCGCGATCATCACGCACACGGGTGAGCGGACGCCCGAGACGTGCTCAGTGCGCGAGATTGACGACGCCCAGGTCGAAATCGTCCTGCGGCCGACCGGTGGCATCTTCATCGCGGTGCAACAGACGATCTCGTTCTAGCGTTCGGGGGTCGGTTTCCTCTTTACCAGCTTTCATCACGCGGGGTCGCCATGGCTCTCAATTACACGACGCTGTTCACCAATCGGATCGGCAACGGGTTCTACCTGCTGAACCTGTGCAATGAATTCCGTGGGGCCGCCGGCAGCGGTGCGATCGCCACTGATCTGGTCACCGAATGGCAGGCGTTCGTCACGACCTACGACGGTGAGAACGCGCTGCTGCGCGCGGCCCTGGGCGATTCAACTGGCAGGCTCACGACGGCTTTGGGCGGCCTGGACGACATGACGAGTTGGATCGCGACGTCGCTATCGAACACGATCATCGAAATGATCGACGCCCAGAATCAGCTCTCCAAGAAGGAGATCAGCGAGGCCATGCAGGGACTGATCGACTTCATGGTCGCGGACGGTAAGACGGTCGACGCCAACGCCGTGACCGCCGCGGCCACTGCCGGCACCAACTCGGGCACCGGCACGATCGTGTTGAGCACGAAGGACGCCAACGGCAAGACGCTCGAGTATTGCTACGACGAGACGATCGACGTCACGTTTACGACCACGACCCAGGCGAAGTTTGTCGGCGAGGCCCGAGCCAAGAGCCTGCTCAGTTACCAGTTCCCGCTCGGGAGTGGCGCCTCGAAGAGCCTGACGCCGGCCGACGCGGCCAGCACCAGCGGCATCCTGACCAATGGCACATTGGACGCGATTGTCGCCAACACGCCCACCGGCTGGACGATCATCAACGGCACCGCCGGCACGAATATCCTGGAAGAGGCGTCGGTTGTCTTCAAGGCCGGCAAGGCCGTAAAGTTCGTCGGCAACGGCTCGGCCACCCCAGGCATCACGCAGACCATTACCGGGCTCAAGAGTCGGACGCCCTATGCGGTCAATTTCTGGGGCAAAGTCGACTCGACCCCGGCCGCCGGCGTGATCACGGTCGATCTGTACGACGGCTCCGGCATCATCAACGACGAGGCCGGGAATGCCAACTCGTTCACGGTCGACTTGACCGCGATCGGCACCAGCTATGTGCCCAAGGGCGGATTCTTCCGCCTGCCCGAACCGGTGCCGTCGACCGTGACCCTGCGGATCCGCGAGAGCACGGCCCTGTCGAACACCAAGAACTTCTATCTGGACCACGTCCAGATGATCGCCGGCACCCAGCTCTACTCTGGCGGACCGTATGCCGCCGCGTTTGTCGGATCGGTCGCATTCAGCACCGACGACACGTTTTCGGTGGCCGTCACGAACGACTATGGCGGCGCGGTGCAGACGCTGTTCTGGCGCTGCTTTGACATGCCCACCAAGGGGCTGGTCCTGCCGAGCAACGCCGCCGGCAGCGAGAACATTCTGGACTCGATTATCGCGTAAGGAACCGTCATGTCAGCGTATTTACTCTTCGTCGAAGGCGCGTCGCCCAACACCGCCAACGACTTGCCAAACCAACTGGGCATCGGGCAAATCGTCGGCCGCGGCGAGCCGGGGCTCCTCTGGGTGCATTGCCAGGCTGGCCCGGGCGGCAAGCCCGGCATGCTGGGCGGCTGGTGCGTTCACGCTGAAACGCCCACTTTCAATCCGGCCAAGCAAGAGTGGCGCCGTGCCCCGAGCGAGAACTTTTGGGTCGGCCAGTGGCGCGATCGCCCGCTCACGCCCGAGGACATCGTCCGGCAAAACGTCGGCGCAGTCTGCTACAGCGTGCCGCTGGAAGATGGCCAGAAGTGGCTGATTCCCGCCGCGCGGTGGCTGCCGCACCTCTGGACCATGAACAAGGAGCTGAAGCGCATCCGCGTGCCGGTGGCCGAGTATGTCGAGTTCTGTGAGCAGGCCGACGTCGTCTTCCAGGCGTTTGTGAAGAATGCCGCCGGCGGCCAATTCGAGATCGAGTGCGAGTGGGAGTTTGTCTGCCGGGCGATCGAGATCAACTATCGGCTGGCGCCGGAGATCATCGCGACCCTGAAATTGATCGGCGATCGCACGGGCAGCTCGATCCTCACGGCCGTGATCGAGTGGGAAGGAATCACCAAGGTGGTCCAGGAAAAAAAAAATGCGGAGTTAGCCACGACCGACGCTACGCCACCTACGTGACCTGGCGTAAGGGGTTGTTGCCCAGGCACGTGCCGACCTATTTCGACCGTTACTTTCTGCTGGAAGAGCACTCCACCGAAGAGCTGATTCGGCAAGGTGGCAAGGGGTAAGCGATGGGGCAGAAAGTCACCTTCACAATCGACGCCCAGCACGCTCCTGCGGTGGACGCGTTCCTGAAAGTCGCCCAGGCCGTGCAATTGACCGGCGGCCAGGGGCAAAAGGCCGGCCAGCAGATGCAGCAGGCCGGCGGTGCGGCCAGCGCCGCTTGGGAGAAGGGTCTCAACATTATCTCCGGCTATCCGGCGGCTCTGGCCCGGATGGTGACCGGAGCGGCCGGCGTCTACGCCGTGATCGCCCAATTGCGGGCCGAGCTCGAACGGGTCGGCGAGCTGCAGAAGAAGGCCATGACCTCGATCGACACGGCCCAGGACCCTTATTACAAGGCCCGCCAGTCGGTCTCACCAGAGTATGCCAACAGCAAGCTGAGTCGCGTGCTCACCCGCGAGGGCATGCAAGCCTATGGCGACTCGGAGCCGGCGTCCTACCTGAACCTGCTGGCCAGCATGGAAAGTGCCCGGGGCGAATACGGCCAGGTCGGCACGCACCGCGCGGCCAATGTCGTGGCCCAGGCGCGCGGCCGCATGAACATGGAGAACGAGTCGGCCACGGAGTTTGGCGGTGCCCTGCTGGACGCGATGAACGTCCAGAAGGCCCACGGCAAGAACTACACGCCCAAAGCTGTGGCCGGCAAGTTCATCAGCATGTACGGCGTGACGCGGTCGACCAATATCCACGAGTTTGCCAAATACGACATGCGGACCATCAACACAATGGCCCGGTTCGGCTTCTCGATGGACCAGGCAATCGGCTTTCAGAGTGCGATCGCCGGCTCCAAGCCGGACCCGACCGGTCGAATCTCGGCCACTGGCATGGGCTTGCTGATGGGCGACATGGCCAAGGCGTACACCTATGCCCACCAGTACGGGATGGGAATCAAAGGCCTGAACCCGGAAGACTACGAAAAGTCGGGCATGGGCATGTTCGACGTCGCCCGCGGGGACACCAAAACCGGTCGCGCGATGCAGGCCTATCTGTTCGGCGCGCGGGCCGGCAATAAGAAGGTCCGCGACCTGGCCATGGGCCTGCCGGACATGGGCCCGAGTTTCATGGGCCACGCGCGCGGCGAGAGTGGCTTCTTTGAGCTGGCTCGCGAGCTCTTGAACCCCAACGAGCAACTCTTCGGCCGAGCACAAGAGGCCTCCAGCCGCGTGGTTTCCGACGCCGACGCCGAGAACTATTTCGACGAGATGATCAAGGGCACGCCGGGCGATCGGCACGAGGGTTACTACGCCAACCGGGCGGCCAGCCGCGGGGCATTGGCCGTCGGCAAGTGGGAGAACGTCGAGCAAGCGGCCCGCGGCAACGTCGTCGAGCTGCAGAGCGAGCTGGCCGACATCCTGGGCACGAGCGACATCGGCCAGAAGATCGCCGGGACCCTGACCTCACTGCGGGCCAATGCTGCCGATCCGGCCATGCTCGGCAATCAGCAGCGCGAAGTGATCCAGGGGGGAATTGAATCGGTGCGGGCCGCCGCGGCCGACCGGGCCCGCATCAAGAAATACGGCGGCGAGCGAACCGCCTGGCTGCCGGACTACTTCAACCCGATCAGCGACAGTGAATCCAGCTCGCAAATGAACGAGCAGGAGCGGCTGCTTATCCAGACCCTAGAGCGGCTGATCGAGACACTGGCCAACCAGGAACTGACCGTCAAGGTCGAGGACCCGACCGGCCGCCAGATGGGACGATCGACGTCGCGGCCGCGCGCCCTCGAGACGTTTAACGAGGACTCCGAATGATCCAATTTGGCACCAGCGTGATTCCAGGCACGCATCAGAGCCCAATCTTCACGGCGCCGGAGCTGCATGCCGTCCGCAATCATTTCGCGGGCGTTCGCTACGAGAGCGAGATCTTGCTGGGGACCGGCGGCCGGCCGGTGGTTATCCCCATCATGCTGCATAGCCAACTGCAGACGGCAATCGCGCTCGAGGGCTTGCTGAAAACGCTCAACACCATGGTCGGAATGCACGAGCTGCTGGAGATTCTCGAGGGTCCTTATGGCGGCGTGCCCATGGAGTTCCCGAACTGCACCTTCGAGGGATTCACCAAGGACGGCAGCGACGACGCCGGCCCGCTGGCGGATATGGTCGGGCTACTGGACGGCGTCACGCCGAGCTGGTGGATCAAGGGCATGCTGATGTTCCGGCAGCTATCGACCGAGGAGCTCTAGCATGCCCGGGCTGTCGCGAGAGGGTGTGAAGGTCTCGGCCGTCGTCGGCGGCTATCGCTCGCGCGCTTTCAAGGTGCTAGACGTCGAAACCTCGTCCGGCGGTGACAAGCTGGACCACGCCGTGATCTTGTTCGATCTGGGCGATCCGGAGGTCAAACAATACGTCGCCAATATCGACCTGGCGAAGCTGATCTTCTCAGTGCCAGGCGCCAACCAGATCAACCTGCAAGGCATCGATATTTCGATCGTGGCCGAGATCAATGGCGAAGAGCAGGTTTGGCACTGGGGCAAGGCCACGATGCAGGAGCTGGAGATCGGGCCGAACGAGTCGATCAAGCTGATCAGCCGGCTAGAGAATGCCCACTTCGGCCGGCCGACCGACTTCCGCCGGGTTTACAACCGGGCGTCAGAGTCGCACGAGTACATCGACCACTACATCACGTTCAACCCCGACGTTAAAGGCGGGATCATCGGCAACCGCAATCCCAACCCAGGTTCGCGGCGGGATGGCATCTACCCGGTGTTTGTCGAGCCGGCCAGCATGAAGACGGCCAACGCCGCGGCCTATCACGGCGTCGACTGGCTCGACCCCAACGATCCGGCCAATGTTTTCGAGCGCGCGGAGCAAAACTGGAATCTGATCGAGGCGGTGCTCTACCTCTGCGGCGAGTGCAACCTCGGCCAGACCTATATCAAGAACCCGACCGAAGACGAGCTCGGCTCTATTCTCGACTCGGACCGCACGATCCTGAAAAATCACATCATCCGGCCGGGCCTGCATCTGCCCGAGGCGCTGGACCAGCTCCTGAACCCGTACGGCTATCACTGGCGGATCGACTACAAGAGCCTGACCGAGCGAAAGATCGTGGTTTTCCAGGCCGGCGTCGGCACCGAGCACCCGCTGCTATTGCAGGGCGTCGGCAGCTCGCTGATTCCCTCGCAATCCAACACGCTCAAGGTGAGCCTGGGCTATGACGCGTCGATGGCGATCAACCAGGTGCGCGCGACGGGTGGATTCACGGAGCTGGAGCATACCTGGGAGCTCAAGCCGGCCTGGTCCGCCAGCTTCGACGATTCCACGATCGACATGCTCAACACGGGCGCCCCCGACTGGGAAACCAGGCCCATCTACCACCGCATTTGGCGGGACTGGGTGCTGGACGAGGCCGGCGACTACGGCCGCGAGTGGGCCGGCATGCCCGCCAACGCCCCCAACCCACTGGTGAGTGCCGCTTTTATCACAGCGTTCGGCGCTGCCCATTCGATCGTCGTGCCCAAACGCCGCAAGTTCCTGCCCATGCTGACCCGCGGCGACGACAACGTGCCGCTGGGCAAGGTCGGCGGCTGCGTCGTGGAATGGTTCAACCCCGACGAGGGCGAAGGCGGGTCGTGGGTGCCTCTCGACCCAAACCTGGAATTCTTCACCTGCCGGCTACTCGAGGACGAGTGCGGCATCCACTTCGCCGGCTCGGTCCCCCCGATCTTCCTGATGAACCTGGGCACGGCCGCGCGCGTGCGGATTACAGCGACGGTCCAGAGTGACTATCGGATCGCGGCGCTCGAGACGCGGAAGACGACCAGCGTCAACCCCGACGTCAACGAGGCCACGCTGGACGTTTCGTCGCGGTTCCATGGCCGGCTGCTGCATCCGGAGAGCAAGTATTTCGGCGACGTCGCCGGCGGCACGCTGCGGGCGGACACCAGCGATGGCCGCGCGGCGCTCGAGGATTTTGTGGAGGCGGCCAGGCTGGCATTCGACCGGGCCCAATGCTCTGGCACGGCCGTGATAGCCGGCATCGATTACCCGGAATACAAGGTCGGCGACCTGGTGCCAGAAGTTGTCGGCCGGGAGGTGCTGTTTGGGCTCAATCACTCGGCCAGCGAAGAGCGGCGATTCCCGCAAATCATGGGCATCGTGCGTGAGGTCCAGTCGCAGCGAACGATCATCACGTTGAACGAGTTCAAAGATACGACGGCCTGGGTGGCCAGTTTTCTCCGCAAGACCAAGCGACTCAAATGACGATCGAACGGAATCCAGACCGTCCTGGTTCGAACAGCGCCCCGCTCGTGATGCGCTTTCGCCTGCAGGAAACCTTGCAACCTGGTGCGGCCGCCACGGCCAAGATCCTCAAATACAGTCAAGCGGCCACCGACCTGGTGGAGCTCGCCAGCGCCAACGTCGGCCTGAGCGTGCATGCGACGTTCTTTCGGGCGTTCGGGGCCGAGGGTGAGGACGGCTGGGCCATGTGGCATGGCGACAGCCAGCGGTGGGAAGTGGTCTCGATGGAGGGATCGCTACTGCGCCACGGCACCGCGGCTGAGACGATCGCGGAGAACGCTACCGGCGACGTCGCCTTGTATTGGAACGACGGCGGCAGCGAGGCCAGCCTTGGCATCACGGTCCCAGCTCGCAATATCGGGTCCGAGGTCGAAAACGGCACGAAGGTGCAAATCTGGTACGAGCCGCACGGCGAAAAGTGGTACGTGGCCAGCGGCTCCGGCTCTGGCGGGGCGATCGTGAGCGTCGAGAGCTCCAGTTTTGGCGAGACGACTTGCCTGCTGCCCGGCAAGGTGCAGTCGATCGAGGGCACGTTCACGGCCGCGTGCTCCAGCCCGTTTACTCCGGGCGAGGACTGTTGGCTGCTGGTGCTCAATTCCGATGGCGGCTCGATGGGTTTTCCCAAGAAGCCGTTGAACGTCGGCGAGCTCTATCAGGGCACCCTGGTGACAACGCTCTCGGGCGTGTCGGTCTACGCGATTCGCGACGGCGGCACGAGCGCCGCGAAGGCCTGGCACGCGCTGGCCGTGGACGCCGTAGATGCCGGCGATTCTGGCACGTTCTCGCGGGTCGATGCGTCGGAAGTCGTCGCCGAAAACTGGACCAACGACTCGGATATGGCGCCTTACGACAAGGTCGTCATCATCCAGGACCCGATCGATGGGCAGTATTACGCGTTCATGGGCGGTTCGTCAGCGACGGTCGACGTCAGCACCGGCGTCGACATCATCATCCCCGGAGACACCGGCGACCTGGAGCTTTCGACCACCGTCGTCGTCGAAGTCACGAACCCCACCGATCTGTCGATCTTCGCGAACAATAGTGCGATCTCGTTCATGCTCGATGGCGAACGCGTTGTCGTTCCGCAGGGCACGCATATTTTCCACCTGGTCTGCCCAACGCCAGGCGTCGACGCCGGCGAGACAATTTCGGTAACGCTTCCCGATGGCCGCCCTGTCGACGCGGTGAACTGGACGGGTTACAAGATCGTCACAGAGCAAAAGATCTTTGTTGGTTTGGATCGGTCGGACGGGATTTGGTACATCTGGCCGAGCACCGACCCGCGGGTCTGGAATCATTTCCTGACGGAGCTGCAAAACCCCCTGCTCTCCAGCGACGCAAACGCGAACGTCAAGCCTTCGATTCCGTCCTGGAAATACACCGAGGTGGGCGAGATACCCATCGCACCCTACGACGTGCTGAACCCGCTCGGCCTCTATGGCAATGCCGGCGACAAGTGCATCGTGGCCGAGCTGCCTGGCATCGCCGACGGAGCGCCGACGGAAACCCGCTGTCGCGTGACCGCGGTTTTCAACCAGCACCGGATTTACCACTCTACGGCGAGCGACGCGATTGCCGCTGGCGAAGACGGAGCGGTCTTACTCTCAACCGGCGAAGAGGTGGTCGCGACCAATTGGTCCGATGACAGCGACATAAAGGCCGAGGCCAAGATCCTGGTTTATCAGGACCCGGCGAACGGAAAGTATTATGCCCAGAATCCCAGCGGCAAGCCGGTTCAGATTAAGCGATTCGAGCTCCTTGAGGCGCTTCCGCTCGGCGGAGTTTCCGTGGCCAACTTTGTGGTCTACGAAGCGGGGGAATGGGTAACAACTGTTGAAGGTGGCATCGTGGCCGACTTCACCGGCAACAGCTTTCGCGGAAGCGTGGGCGATCGCGGCTGGTGCATCGCGATGCCGGACGACAATGACCAGTACGAGATTCTCTGGCTTCGGGGTGAATTCATAATAACGGAGTGTATTGCCGGCGGGCCAATTCGAGTGCGGGAAGTTGGTGAAATTGCGGCCATGGGGGACTCGCTGTTTGCGATAAACATCGGTGCCGATCCGATCGAGGTCGGCAACACAGCTCTCCTAATCGTCGACACATACACCAACGACCAGCTAGTTTTTCGCACCGGCACGCCTTTGCTCATTCGCATGCAGGGCAGCGACTTCGCTCAGGGCCCGATAAATTCTTATTGCATTGGGGCCATCCAGGGTGTTGAGGCGGCGTCCTATAGCGGATCGGTCGCCGTTAGCGTCCAACCACCAAACGCGACTTTCACTGGGCTGACGCTGCCTAACCACGTCGGCAATCTCGAGGAAACTCCGGATACGAGCTACGACATTGGTAGCGCCCAGCAGTTGCAGATTGTCCACGTCGTGTATGCCGGTGAGACGCCACCCACGCTAGGCGATATGTGGGGCCCCAAGCCAGGCGACACCCGGCTCTACAAGGGGCACCCCGGCTACGTTGCCATCGGAGCGGATTCTGAGCTGTACTACGGTGTCAATGGCGCGGCCCACACCGCTACCTTTGAGAAACAGCCGGTCCAGCTCCTACTCGTCAAGCTGACGAGCCAGGCACTCAACAACGACGCGACTCAGGACTATACGATTCAGTGTGGTAGCCAGGGCGCCGAAGCCGACGGCGGCTGGCCCGATGTCCCGCCAGCTTATAACCGCAGCGGAAGAGTGCTTGCATCGGATGAAATGTGCGTCGCAATTCGGCTTCCGAGCGGCTGGGAATTGGTGCCGCTACTGGCCGGGTCCACTGCCCTGCGTGAGTATTGGGGCTTTCTGACAGCCAACATGCTGCGCAGCGATTCCACGGGCGCGGTCGACGGAGTTCTCGCTCTCGACGGTGGCAGCGACCCCGGCATCACGACCGTTACAAACCTGCTCGACCTGGCCGGCTTGGACAATGACCGCTGCCTGATCGGTGAGGATAAATCCAACCCCGAGGAGACGGTCTACTTCTTCAAGAACATCATGCACCACGACTGCGATTGAGATGGTCGATAAGCTCTACACACAGCATGACCGCCTGGTCACGCCCAATGACCGCCTCACAGCCAGCTCAGTCTGTTGCTGCCCGAGTTGCATCATCTGCGAGGATTCCTTCGAGCGATCGAACAACAGCAACATCAACACCGGCGCGCCCATGATCTGGGCGGGCGGCACGAGCGACTTCACGATCAACGGCAATCGGCTGCGGACTGTCGTTAGTGGCGCGGCAGTTACTGGCTGCTCGGGCGATCGCGTCACCGTCTCGATCAAGCGAACGAACTCTGGCGGCACCTACACCACGAGCCAGGCGAGTGTCAAACTCGGCTCGGTCATTGCGACCATCACGTTCCCGTCCAGTGCCGGCGAGCCCGGACGGATTGCCATCACGGGCGGCGGCGTCAACGTAGGAACCGTCAACTACGTTGATGTCCCTGAGATTGTCAATGAGGCCCAGATCACACTCTGCGTGCGGCAGATTCGCCCCTACAACGACACCGAGATCGGCTTGCTGGGCGTTCACCTATACTCAGCCCATGGCAATAAGACCGTCTCGGGGTACATCGGCTCGACGGCGTTCGATCCCGACGCGGGCACCTATGGCACGTCTGGCCTCGGAACTGGCACGATCGACACCACGCATAGCCAGATATTCTTCATCGACTTCAAGGTGCAGCACCTACGAGGCGCCGAAGGGGACGACTACGAGGCGTGCCCGCAGTGCCGCCCCCGGCCTTGCTACGCCAGCTCGGACGGCGGCTTCGACCCGCTGGGGACCACGAGCGAGGGCAAGTGGACAGTCCTCAGTGGAACCTGGCCAGGCGGTCCCATCTCCACCGTCGCCTACTCAACGGTCCAGAGCGATGCCCTGAAGTTCGACGGCTACGCCAGGGGCGGGTTCATCGAGTGCACCGTTGCTCACTACTCGACCGACACGAATACCCGCATCTATATGACGCGAGCTGGCGCCGGAAGCGCGCTATCCGCTGCCGACTACGTTGAGCTGGTTCCTCCGCGTGGGCACCAGCAGGGCTGCGTGCGGTTGATGCGGCAAGCCAGCGTACTCGCGGCCGTGCCGTGGGAAGATGTGGACTTCCCATCGGATATTTATTGCATCTACGGCGCCGGGGTTTGGTATGTCGCGGTATCGGGAGCCCCTGGCATTCTGATCGGTCCACTTAGTCTCCAGCCATTTGAGCCGGCCATCGGCGTCGGCGCGGCGCCTGTGTCTGGGGGCGGCATTGAGATTTACGGCGCTACGATCGGCCACACAGCCGAGGATGGCTATTCCTACTGCACGAGGCACACGGCGGCTTGCGCCGTCTATGACACGTCTGGGCTCCTTTGGACGGACGCCGCCGCCACGCTGCCCAACTGCCAATGGAACGTACTCAGCGGGAGCTGGTCTTGGGTCGACACAGACTCGACCGGCTACGTGGCACCGACCACAACCAGCGCCAACGCCTATATCCAGCGGCAGCAGCCTTACCCCACACTCGCTGCTGGCGGTTGCTTTGAGGCTACGATCGGCTTCAGAAATGTGAGTGACATTGAGGACCTGTTTGGTGCGGGCCTCAAGTGGGGATGGGACGGTGGGAATAGCCGCGTCGTGGTCAGGTTCCAGGACCCTGACACCTACCTCCCGCTCGCGCCGCGAGGTATGGAGTTGACGTGCGCCGGCAACAAGAGCGTGTATACAGCCGAGCTATGGCTAGGCGGCGCGAAGGTTGACGAGGTGGGACCCTTCAGCTTGTGCTGGGGCCTGGACTTCAGGATGAAAATCTGCCTGGGTCAGGGCGTGGTTCGGGTCTCGGATGCACAGAACGGAATCACGCTGTTCCGTCACGCCACGGATGACTTCGGCAGCGACCCATACTGGGGTGTTGGCGTGGAGGATATGCCAGCCGGCGTCAAGTTCCGCGTTGCTGTAATGTCCTTGAATCACACGCGCGATCAGCAGTTCGACTACCTTCCGTCAACGATGCCCAGCAACTGCGAGATGGCGTTCACCCCGTACATCATCGCAGGCAGTGTCTGCGCTGGCAGTGACAACCTGCCAACCATGCTGAAGATCGTCACTACAGGGATCACGTCCTTTGACCCCATGTCGTGTAGCTGCGACGACGCCAATGGTATCTTCTTCCTGCTGCCGGACTACATCGCCACATACGCCGGCAGCGGTCAAGCCCGCTACAGCTTTCCGTTACCGCCCAATGACCCAGCGACTTGCACGCGAACGGAAGTGCAGCTCGTAGCCGTGATCGGCACGAACTTTGTCTACGCCGGCTTCGAGGGCGTGCTGGTGCCTGGGTTCGCTCAGGAGTGGCAGTACAACGACTTCTCGACGCCACCCTACTCGTGCCTGGAGGACCTCGTTGACCTCAGCCTCCCTCCCATCAATTCAAGCGTTAGCTGTGACACCTCGTCCAGCACCCTCAAGGTAACGACGATCCGATGAAGCGTTGCATCCCAGTAGTTGTCAACAAGCAACTCACCTGCCTCGGGTGCGGTATCCCGTTCTCGGGTCCGTTCGCCATCTCCGAGGCCGAGATGATTGCGATCGGCAGCGACCTCAACAAGATTCACCGGCCGTGCGGTCACGTAGCTATATTGCGAGTTGCGCAGAGCGCCAACCTACACGCGGCGAATCAAGGGATCACGCAGTCGGCGCCACCGCAACCGAGAGTGGACTACGCCGGGTGCGTTCATCGCGGTGAGCCGTCGCGGCTAGAGGAATGCCCGACCTGTAGCGGCAGGGTGCAGGTCAAGGTGTTTAAGTGCGCCGTCCACGGCGAGTGCCAGCTCGAAGCCAAGATCGGCGGCATCAACGTCTGCGGCAGTAGCTGCGAGCAGTTCAGTCCGCCGACCTAAACTCGCAGCCGCAGACCTGACAGCGGTTCAGGTAGGTCGACGGGGCGACGCGGATCGAGGATGCCTCGCAGTATGGGCACGGCTTGCGAGAGAATTCCGGAACCGACGCGATGACGGGAGCGGACTTGGCCGCTGGCTCATCGCCCGGCAAACGAACGAACAGCATCGCCGCCATCACGATTGCCGCGAAGGCTCCAACGATCCAGATTAGGGCCGCGCCAGGGTTCATGGGATGTCGGTTTCGCTTGGTATGACTGTTGACCATGGCGGGCCGCAGAGAGCCGGCATCCCGCTTTGACCAGCGTACATGGTTTCCGTCCCGTGACTCGACATGAGGATCGCGTAGATCGAGTACCTGATGTCCTCGCCGATAAACCTTACCGAGCCATCGGCATAGGCCACATTGAACCCGCCTGGATGGTTGCTCGCCGGCCGGGCGAACCACCACGCTTTAATATCGGCCGCAGTGACGGCACCAACTGCCGGCGGCAATATCGGCATGCGGTTGACTTGAATCGGCGGAAGATCAGGGCCAGCAGGGGGAACGCCCCAGAGCGCTCCCAGACGCCACTCTTCGTCGCCGTAGTTGCGCCAGGTCATGTTCCAGTTTACCGTCACCGGGATGCCCAGCGTCTCGCCAATCTCGGCGCCGCGATTCTCAGCGAGCATGATCGTCCGGCTCACGCCATCCTGCCTGGTGAGCGTCGCCGGGTCCATTTTGACGAACGGCTTCTTGTTGCCCGCGGAGCCCGCGTATGCCTGATTAAAGCAGAGCCCGTTCGCGGGCCAGTCGAGCGGGATTGATTGCGCGTTGTCCACGTCGGCCATCCCGGCGTTCGGGAAGTAGTTCATGGCCGGGCCTTGCAGCGTGGTTACGGAATCGCTGGGGCACAGCAGGACTTCGATCGGTCGGTTCGGCAGATTGCCCGTCATGCGATACTGCGTATAGATGTCGTTGCGCTCCATATAAGGCAGCAGAGCCGGCACCCAACCAACGTACCCAGGTGTCGGCACGCCGGTCGGATTTTCACGGGCGTAGACCAACCCAGGAAAGTAGTCCTTGCTGGTGCAGACCTGGATCATCGCCATCGCGGTCTGCCGGATATTGTTCGTGCAGGTCGCGCGCCGGCCGGCCTCGCGGGCTCGTTGCACGGCCGGAATCAACAGGCCCATCAGCATGGCGATAATGGCGATCACAACCAGCAACTCGACGAGGGTGAAGGCGCGCCGTTTCATTTTGTTACCTTGAATTGAAGTGCATGCCCGGCGAAGCGTTGCTCGCACCCAATTCGAGAGGTCCATGCCGGACTTCTCGGCTTCGGCAAGAAACGCTTGCTTCTCTTCCTTGGTCAGGCGCAGCTCGCAGCGTGCGGTGCGCTCAGGTCGAATCGTTGTGGCCATGCCGTACAGTGTACGTACGACGCGAACTTGATACAAGCTGCACGCCCGATCAGTCGTAGCGTGCGCCTATTGGCTATACCCGAGCTCGCCGCCGGCCGGCTCGCGGGGATCGTCGCCGCTCTTCACCTGGTTGATAATGCGCACCAGGGCGCGATCGCCAATATGCGGCGCGTGGGCCCGCAAGATCCGCTCGACCCGGCCATGCTCACGCTCTAGCGCCGCGTCGACAGCTTGATCGACTGCCGCTTGAACTTCCTCGTTGGTGGCCATCGTCCAGCCCTCCCATGGCAGATTATCATACCCTTCCGATGGCTAGTCTCTGTTAGGGCGGCAGATGCGTCAACGACTGAGGCCGGCTTTTCGGCCGAACCAGCGGCGAACCAGTGCGATCGTGCGGCGTGTAAGTCCAATTCGTGGCAATTCTTGGGTGACTGCTGGCAAGCCTGGCCTGGGAAGTATTTTTGCCGCCGACTGCTGTCCGCAGATGGTGGGGTCGAGGTACTTTCGGGTCGTCTTGCCGTCCTCGTGTCCGAGCATCAATTGAGGATCGAGTCCCAGCCGCTTGCCGTGCGTTGCGGCGCTCTTGCGGAGACAGTGAAAGCGGAATTGGCGACTGCTCGGCAGGCCCGCGCGGCGCTGCACTTCGGCGTAGCGATAGTAGATGTGGCTCTCGGAAAATGGCCAAGGAAAGACTTCGTCGCCCTTGGAGAAGGTCCGCAGCCGCCGCAGTAGCGCCACCGTCTCGGCATGCAGCTCGTAGGTCATGTCTTTGCGTTTGCCTTTGCGGAATTCGGCCGGCACCCGCACCCAGCCGCCGTCCAGGTCGAACCATTCCCATCGCGATTTACGCAGCGGAGAAATCCGCTCGGCGGTGTCCCAGCCGAGGTTGTGCAAAGTCTCCCACCAGAGGCCCGCCGGCACGGGACCAATGTAGCCTGGCGTGGCGCGGCAGGCGGCAAACAGCGACTCGAGTTGCGGCATGGTCCAGGCCCGTGGATCGCGATCGGGCTGCACTTCCGGGTCGACGTCGGGCCATTCCTGCAGAAAGCCTTTGCGGCAGGCAAATCGCCAGATGGCCAGGAGCTGCGATCGCTCCTTGTTGGCGCTGGATGGGCTCAGGCCGCGGCCCATCATCCACGCCATGAGCCGCGAGACGTTGTCGTCGGTTAGATCGACGAGCAATGCGTCGCGCTGGAGAAAGGTGCTGAAGTTTCGCACCGAGAACGCGTACAGCCGGCGAGTGTTGTCGGCGCGGCCGCGCAACTTCAAGGGGATGTACTGGTCCTCAAAAAACGACTTTAACGACTGTCCAGGACAAATCATTGCGTTCACCTGATGCCCCGGGTGCTACCCCGCCCCACCTGGGCGTTGTGCTATCCCGAACAACCCTACCACGGGTTTGGTCTCGCGCTCCTCGTAAACGACCCATCTTGGGCACTCCTCTCCTAGTTTTTCTGATCGCCAAAATGAAAAACCGGCAAAGTTTTCCAGGCCGACGCCGCATGGATCGAACAGCCCTTGCCAAGTCCTGTCCTCTCCGTTCGCTATCGCACGTTAATTGGCGAGGAAATTGAAGTCAACAAGTTTGCCGAATCGCACGGGACACAGTCGCAAATCTCTGCGGAATTCCTTACGTGCTCCGCGCAATCGGCCAGTGAAAACGATCGACGAGTTGATGGCGGCGCCAGAGTAGCCGCGCAGCGAAGTGTGAAAAAGAAAATCGGCGGGGCCGGTGCAAGCCGGGCGGCGCTGCTAACGAGCCGTTTGCAACCCCGCCGATTTTCTTGATTGAAAAGTCTAATTCTTGCCTTACAATTGGGGCCATGTCAATGTCCATCGGAACACTGCTAACGACCCAGGAAGTCGCTGACCTGTTAGGGGTTAATACCTCTCGGGTGAGCCAGCTCGTGGGTGAGGGACGGATGCGGCCCAAGCAACGGGTCGGATCCGCAATGCTGTTTGAACGCGACGATGTGATAGCTTTCTCGAAAATACCGCGGGCGACCGGTCGCCCGAAGGATTCTGCAAAAAAAGTTCGAAGGTCTATTGCAAAGTCTAAGTGAGCGCTTAGACTTATCCGCGTTGAGGCCAACCCGGCATGCAAACCGGCTGGTCTCTGAGTTTCGTTAGCGTCTCTTGCCCACCTCTGGGCATCCGACGCACTGCGTTGCGTTGGTTCTAACCGTCGGTCTAAGGGCTCCCTCATTACGCCTTCACTCGGCGCGTGGCTCGTCGCCGCGCTTTAGTTGCCCCCACTCCCGCGGTTGGAACTTCGTTGGCTCGGTTGCCCAGGGGACCCGCATTTGTCCCCTGGGCCCCGGGTTCGTGTGGAACCGTCAACCGCTTGGAGGACTGCGCCAATGGTTAGCTTTGAGGCGACTCCCGAGGAATTTCAGGCGATGCGCGCGATTGCCGTGCGATCGCGGAAGGTACTGACCGGCGAAAACGCCCGGTATGGCGACACGGCCATGGACCTGTCCGCCTGCCACGCCAACGGATGCCCGTTGGATTTTGAGAAGTTGCTCGCCGCTCCCGACTTCGACTTCATCCATGACGTGCTGGGCATTCGTCGCCACCTCGATCGGGCGACGGGCAATCTGATGGATTGCTTTGTGCCGCGGTGCGCCAAGCCGGAGAAGCCGACGCGTGTCCGCCGCCGCCCGTCTCGATCCAAGGTTTCCTCGTGATTCTGGGATTAGATCATGGCCAAAGTGAGCACCTCCTACGCCAAAGTCGTTGAGCACCTCGAGGAGGCCCGCTCGGTGATTGATGGTGAGGTGGATTGCGAATCGCCCGAATACCGCGCGTTGGACGAGCTCCACCGTGCGGTCGACGAGCTGCATACGGTCGTCGGGTTGATCGTCAGGGAAAACAAGTAGGACCAGGTCGGCAGGATTCTTTCGAGCAAGGAACGCGGGAGCCGGTACGCCGGCCATGGATACGACGCCATGCACTCGACTCAGCAGTTTCTCAATTTCGAAGGAGCGATTCCCCTGGCCCGCGCGACCGACCATGAGTCGAGCCACGCGGCGGCCGAGCGGAAGGAATCCAGCGGCTGCGCCAAGCAAGACCGGGTGCGGGTGCTGGAATCCCTGCGGAAACTCGGCAAAGCGGTGACCAGCAAGCAACTCGCGGCCGTGATGGGCGTCGACCGGTACATGACCGCCAGGCGGTTACCGGACCTGGCCAAGATGGGCCTCGTGAAGTGCGAGGCCTACGAAGGCCGCGAGCTGATGTGGAGTGCGAAGGAGTAGGGGCCGGCGAACGATTCGCCCGCCAGGACAGGAAGTTTCAATACCGTCAGAGAAGGAGCGCGTGATGCTGGTTCTATCCAGGAAAAAGAACGAATCGATCGTGATCAATAGCGACATCACGATCACGGTCGTCGAAATCCGCGGTGACAAGGTCCGCCTCGGCATCGAGGCACCCAAGGACATTCCCGTTCACCGCCGCGAAGTGAAGGACGCGATCGATCGCGAGATCGCCGCCCACAAAACGTAAGCCAGTATGTGCCGGCCCGCGCGCGATTCTTGCCTGATCTCGCCGCGGGGCTGACGCAACCCAGGGAACCGGGTTGCTCTCACGGTGCCGGGTGAAACAGGACTGTTGATCCCGGCGACTTTTTACAAACCATCCAGACACGGGGGCGATTATGGCCAAGCGAGCGAAGAAGGACGACAGCGAGCGCAAAAAGAAAAAGGTTTCGATCAAGTCACTCGATCGCAAGCCGGAAAAGAAGGGCGACCCACAGCCGCATGCCTATCGAATCCTCGACTTCCTGCTCGAGGAGAAGCACTCAGACCTGATCAAGGCCGAGGCGCGGATTGCGATCGCCTACCAAATGTCCGCCATTCGCGAGGACATGGATGGCACGATGGGGTTCGGCAAGGTCAAGCTGGGCAGCGATCTCGATCGAGCCTACGCCGATTACGACTTCGTGTTCATCATCCCCCACGAGCTGTGGCAGCATAGCGACGAGTACCGTCGCCACGCGATCATCGACTACCACCTGTGCGCCTGCGCCATTCGCAAGGGGCCCAGTGGCGAAGACCAGGTCGATGATGAAGACCGGACCGTGTTCCGCGTCCGCAAGCCGATCAAGGTCTTCCCAGAGAACGTCGGCCGGTATGGGCTCTGGCAGAGTGAAAGCGTGCTGGACGCTGTCAAGCGTTACAACGACAGCCGGCGACCGCTGCTTCCCGATGATCGTCCGCGGGCCCATTCGTTCAGCGAGGGCGCTCCCAAATCGCCCAGCGAGACCAGCACCACCACGCCCGACGGCATTGCTGCCAACGACCCCGACGCCGAAGTCGACAAGGTCAACGGCAAAGCCCATACCAACGGCCACGGCGGCGCCTGGAAGGCGATCAGGGTCGAGCTGCTCGGCGATGTGCCGGCTCCGTTGCTCAAGTCGTTGCACTCGGCTGGTCTGCCGACGCTGGGCATGATCGCCCAGTTTGAAGAGTCGAACGGCCGCGAGGCGTTCAATGACTTGAAGGGCATGGGCGAAGGTCGGGCCAACATGCTCCGCGAGCTGATGGCCGATCATCGCAACGCGAACCCCAAGCTGTATCCCGAGTTGGCCGCGGCCAACTGAGCGTATCGAGAGGCCCCGTTGGCGTCGGACCGGTTTCTATTCACCCGGCTTAAACCCGACGCCAACGGCTCTTTTCTGCCAACCGTCACACGAGGGACTACCGAACATGCAATCTGGCAACACCGCGGCGCCGCTCCGGATGGTCGAGCTGCGCAATATCGAGATCTTCGATATTCCAGAAATCCGCCGCATACACCGGCTGTGCTTCGAGTCGATCACGTCCGAAGCCGAGCTCATGACCGAGCTCGCGGCGCCCAACCGCTGCTGCATCGCTCTCGATGAGCCGGCCCCGCGGCTGACCCTTTCCATGCGGGGCTTCCTGGTCTTCGCCCACACGCCCAACGTGCTGACGATCACGGCCATGGCTGTCTCGCCCGAATATCAGCGGGCTGGCTACGGCGCCATGCTGGTCGGCCACCTGATGCACGCGCTGGCCGAGGGAACCTGGTCGCGGATCGAGGCCTATGTGCGCGAGAGCAACGACCGCGGGGCCTTGTTCCTGCAGCGGCTGGGGTTCCGCGCGGCCCGACTGATTCCCGGGCACTTTGCCAACCCGGTGGAAGACGCCTACCGGATGGTCTATCGCAAGCCGGCCGTGGTGAAACCGGTGGTCCGGCCCGCCGACGATGCCTGCGGAGAGGAGGGCGGTTCGTGAGCGAATACTTTGTCGCACCTGCCGACGACCTGTCCGACCAGGTGCACCTCGACGAGCTCGCCGACAAGCTCCGCGCGTGTGCGAACACCCGCGAAGTGATTCGGGTTCGCGACGAGTACCTGGGCAGCAAGACCCCGCTCAAGCGGAAGCGGGCGATCGACTATGCCCGCGATCTCTGTTGGGAGCGTAGCCACACTCTGTTTCCGCCGCCGGCCATCGGCACCCCCGGAAAGGCTGCCGCCGATGCCGCCCTGGCCAATCGTGAACAACTAGCGCGTGAACAGGAGCCCCGATCGTGAGCACCGATACGAATACCGCCGTCGACAACCCTGACGCCGAGCCGGCCGACGATCTAATCGTGCAACCCAAGCCGGAGTTTGCGTTGTCGGCGGAGCTGGAAGACCAGGCCAGCAAGATCGACGCGATCGTCGAAAACTGCGGGCTGGTTGCCGCCGGAGAAGTGGAGACGTTCGGCCGGGCATTGCGGCTGGCGCGCGGCATGAACCAACTCCGCGAAGTCATGAGCGGGCCGATCCTGCAGGAGCTGATGGCTCTCAAGGGCAACGTCCTGGGGTTCCGGACCGATCGCGACAAGCTCTCCGAGGAAGACCTGCGCAAGGGGAAGCGGCCTTACGACGACGACGAGATCCGCGACGCGCTCTGCGTCGGCCTGCTGAAAGGGGCTCATGCCACCAACGACGAGATCAACGTCATTGGCGGCAACTGCTACCTGACCAAGTCGTATTACACCCGCCGCATTTTGGAACTTCCCGAGCTGACCGAGCTGGCGGTGCTGCCCGGCGCGATCATGTTCAACTCGGACGGGTCTGTCGCCTATGTGACGATCGAAGCCAGTTGGAAATATCGCGGCGTGGCGGATCGCATCTTGCGCACCCGCGGCAAAGACGAGAAGGGTATTGACTATGACCATCGCATCCAAATCCGCGTCAACCGCGGCCAGGGTCCTGACGCCGTGCTGGGCAAGGCGGAAAAGAAGGTCCTGGCGGCAATCTGGAGGCTCGTGACCGGGCGACGCCTGGAGCAAGACGCCGACTTCGACCCACCGCACGACGACAGTGTCGTCGACGCGCCCAGCACTCAGGGGTCGGAGTCGCAAATCGTCCCGGACAACCGCGGGACCTATTCCCAGGATGTCACCGAATCGGATGAATTCGGCGAAGGCAATCCGCACTACGAGGTGCTGATGCAATACGGCCAGATGCTCGACCTGGCACCCGAGAGCGAGCGGCCGATCGTGGCTGCTGGCAAGGCCCGGGCGTGGGCCAGAGACAAGGCCAAAGGTGCCCCGCCGGCCGTGATCTTCAAGATCGACGAAATGCACGACGAGTGCGTGAAATTGCTCCGCGAACGGAAGCGCGCACCCGTCGAAAACCAAGCGCAGGGAGCCAACAAACAGTGATTGAAACCATCTATCTCGATATGGACGGCGTGCTGGTCGACTTCGAACGGTCGGCCTGCCGCGAGCACGGGCTCTATGTGGACGAGGTTTACACCCGTCCGGGCTTGCTGGGCTCCTATCCGCTCTCTGCAGGGCTGAACATGACGCCCGAGGATTTTTGGGAGCCGATCCACCTGGCCGGCGCCAGCTTCTGGACCGACCTGCCCATGTACCCCTGGGCTCCGATGCTGATCGAGCGGTGCCGCGACATCGCGGAGACCGTGATTCTGAGCACGCCATGTGATCATCCCGGCAGTGCGGCCGGCAAGCTGGCCTGGCTGCATACGCAATTCGGGCCCAACTTCCGCGACTACATGCTGGGTTGGAAGAAGGAGCTGCTGGCCCGCGAGGCCACGCTACTGATCGACGACCACGAGGAAAACTGTGAAGCCTTCGCCAAGCGAGGGCAGTCAATTTTATTTCCCGGCCGCTGCAACAAGCTCCACGCGGATCGGGCCAATCCCTGTCCGCGAGTGCTGGCGTTGCTCGATCGCCTCACCCGAGGCGAACGATTGGCCGGCTGAACAAGCGCGGTGGCCCGTGACGCGAGTTGGCTCGTCGTCAACCGCGTCGCGGGCTGCTTTTAACAAGATCGAATCTCGATGTTCAAAATTGCCGACAAACTGTCGCTCCCGCGGGAAGCTCTGACGCAGAAGTTTGCGTTCTTGGGGCGCTCTGGCTCTGGCAAGAGCACCGCGGCCACCGACCTGGCCGAAGAGTTCTTGGAGCACAACTATCCGATCGCCTGGATCGATCCGACCGGCGTCGCCTGGGGATTGCAGAGCAGCGCCGATGGCAAGCGGCCCGGCTACCCGGTCGTGATCTTCGGCGGCGAACATGCACACTTGCCACTCGAGGCCACCGCCGGCCGCGTCGTGGCCGACTTCGTGGTCAAGGAGCGGATGCCGACGATCTTGGACACGTCGCTGCTGGGCGAGAACGACATGAAGCGGCTGGTGGGCGACTTTGTCGACCAGCTCTACCGGACCAACCGCGATGCTCTGCACCTGTTCGTCGACGAGGCCGATGAGTTTGCACCGCAGGGCGCCGCCGGCGGCCCGGCCGCCAAGTGCCACGGCGCCATGCAAAACGTCGTCCGCCGCGGGCGGGCCAAGGGGATCGGCGTGACGCTGATCACCCAACGGTCGGCCGTGATCGACAAGTCGATCCTCTATCAAACCGAGTGCCTGGTGGCGATGCAGCTCACCGGACCACTGGACCAGAAGGCGGTCGAGGGCTGGATCAAATATCACGGCAGCACCGACGAGCGGGACCAGCTCATGCGGTCGCTGGCCAAGCTACCGCGCGGCGAGGGCTGGGTTTCGAGCCCTTCGTGGCTGCAAATCATTGAGCGGGTGAAGTTTAGGGCCGCGCGGACGTTTGATAGTCGACGCACCCCCGAGGCCGGCAAACCCAAGCCGCTGCCCAAGCGGATCGCAGACGTCGATCTGTCGCGGGTCGAGTCGCAGATGGCCGCCACGGTCCAGGCCGCCAAGGACAACGACCCCAGGCTGCTCAAGGCAGAGATCGCGGCCCTGAAAAAGCAATTGGCTGCCAAGCCGGCTCCCCAGCCGGCGCCGGCGCCCGAGATCAAGACCGTCGAAGTGCCAATGCTGACCGCTGCCGAGCGGAAGGTGCTGGAGCGGGTTGCTGATCGGCTGGAGAAGGTGCACGAGGTGACCAAGGCGTTCCGTGATCTGACCAAGGTTATGGACGACCGGCACGCGACCGCGCAGCGCGAGTCGAATCTGCAGCGGCCTATCTCGACCAAGTTCAACGGCGATTTAGTCCACACGGGTCGGCTCATGAGCGAAAAACGACCCTTTGCGACTGGCCTAGTTTCGCCGGCGAACACGGTAGGTAGTCCACCGCGGCCGGCGGCCCGTGATCACGAGCCTGCCGAAGGGGTCTCGGCCCCGCAGCAACGGATCCTCGACGCGCTGGCCTGGTTGGAGTCGGCCGGAATTCACAACCCGACCGGCGTTCAGCTCGGCCCGGTCGCGATGATCGATTGCTCCGGTGGCTACTTCTCCAACCTGGCAGGCTCACTTTCGAGTGCTGGCCTGATCCAACGCGGCCGCGGAACGACGCAACTCACCACTGCCGGCCGTGCCATGGCCAACAAGCCAGAAGCGCCGCCGACGTTGGCGGATTTTCACGAGTCGCTGCGGACACGCATTCGCCAGCTCAAGTCGGCTGGCGGCAAGACGATCGAAGTCCTGAACGTGATCATCGCCAACCGCGGGCGGACGCTGACCAGCGAACAGCTCGGGGCCGCGATCGGCGTCGACCATACGGGCGGCTACTTCTCGAACCTGATTGGCCCGCTGGGAGGCCTCGGGCTGATCGAGCGGTCGCGGGGCGAGGTGACGGCGACTGAGCTGCTATTTCCCGAGGGGCTGCAATGACCAAACCGCTCTACCAAATCCTGGGCGCCAGCGAGACCGACGACCCGGCGACTATCGCCGCGGCCTATCGTCGGCTCTCGAAGAGGTTCCACCCCGACAAGAATCCGGGCGACGATGCCGCGGCCGAGCACTTCAAACAAATCGCCGAGGCCTTCGAGATCTTGAACGACCCGGGGCGGCGGGCCGGGTACGACCGCACCGGTGAGATTCCCCACTCGACCGAGCAAGCCGACCGCCGCGAGGCTTTGCGGGTGCTGCAAAGCGTGATCCACCAGATCGTTGGCAAGGACCTGAAGCACGGGGTCAGAACCATCCAGCGAAAGCTGCTGGTGGACGTCGGCGAAGTGCTCGATGGCGCGATTGAACACATCGAACACGACCTGGACAAGATGCGCCGTGCCCAGACCCGGCTCGAAGAAGTCGCCGGCCGCATTTCATCACAGGACGGCCAAGAGAATCTGCTCGCCGCTCTCACTCTGGAGCCGGTCAAGAAGATCGAGGCCGACATCGAACAGAGCCAGCGCTATCTGGCAATCCACAAGTTGGCCTGGGAGATCCTCAGGCAATTCAACTTCCGCTCGGACGCCCCGGCCGCGTCGGTCTGGGCAACTGGCAGGCAGGCGCGAGGGTTCATGCCTGACAGCGCCAACTGGCGGGAATTCGTAAGTGGCGATTTCGGTTGGGGAGATTGATCAGATGCCCAAAAAACCCAAATGCCCGCAGTGCAAGCGGCCCGGCAAGAAGGTCTCGGATCGGCGGTACAAGTGCCCGATTCACGGCTATTTCGACGACATGCCGAACGAGGGCGGCGACTACGCGGCCAATCCGGCCAAACGCATCGAGCGCCGCGAGGAGCTGGACGAGGCCCGCAAATTCAACGATCGCCGGATGGGGAGAAGTTAGCTCAATGGAGGTTTGCCTACGCACCGGGAAAGTTCGGCACAAGACCAAAGCCAAGGCACACAGGGCGCTGCGGAGTTTGAAGCTGCGCACGAGTCGGGACTATCAGGGCGAGGCCTACCGCTGCCAGATCTGCGGCGATTGGCATTTTGGCAAACAGCGGCCCAAGGCTCGCTAGGAGGAATTGCCGAGCGATGGGACACCAAGAGATCGAGCTCACGCTGGAGGAGTTCAAGCTGCTATTCGAGCTGCGGGGAATTCCGCAGCGAAACAGTCATTTCATGTACGTGCACGGCGAGGAGCGAATTGCGGTGGCTGCCGGCCTGGTCAAGCGCGGACTCTTGGAGGAAAGCGAAGGCCTGGAGAAAGGCGATCGGACGTTTCGGCTCAACAAGCCAGGTCGTGAGGCGCTTAAGACCGAATGGCTGGAGCGCGGCGCGCCCAACTACAAGGACATCTTTGGGGACAAGTGATGGGCGAGAACAGCAAAATTCAGTGGACCGATCACACGTTTAACCCGTGGCGTGGTTGTACGCACGCGACGCTGGCCGATGGGACAGCTCACCCGGGTTGTGAGCACTGCTATGCCGAGACGATGAGCAAGCGGAATCCGCAGGCGCTGGGCAAGTGGGGGCGTGACGGCGTGCGGGTCGTCGGTGCGCCTGCCTATTGGAAACTGCCGCTCAAGTGGAACGCCGCGGCCGAGAAGGAAGTCGTGCGCAAGCGGGTGTTCTGCGCCAGCCTGGCCGACGTGTTCGAGGACTGGCCAACTCTGCTGAATGATCATCGTGGGTGTATCCTTTCTTCGTGCCGCGAGTGTGGAAAGATCTTTGCAAAAGGTGCTGATCCCGCTTGCGAATGCCACCCCCGAGAGCATGACATTTGTCGCCTCGCCGACGTGCGTCTCAAGCTGTTTCGTCTTATCGACGCAACCCCCTGGCTCGACTGGCTGCTGCTGACCAAGCGACCCGGCAACATTCGCCGCATGCTGATGCCGTGGCTGCGAGACCGCATGGGTGCCGGCCGCGAATCTCCGGACGATGCCTGGAAACAGGGCTTGCCGCTCAACAACGTCTGGCTGCTGACCAGCGTGAGCGATCAGGCCACCGCCGACGCTCTCGTGCCCGAGTTGCTCAGGTGCCGCCACTTGGTGCCAGTACTTGGGCTCTCTGCCGAACCGCTCTTGGGACCGATCAATCTCCAACGGACCAACGTGATCTGGTTCGACAAGACGGATGGAGCACCCGTCGAGTACATCGGCAACGCGCTCAACGGACATATTCCCTTCAACCGAAGCGGCCACCCCGATAGCTCGCTGGTTGGCGCGCACTTGGATCTGATCATCGCCGGCGGCGAAAGCGGCGGCCATGCGCGGCCCATGCAGCCCGAGTGGGCCAGGTCGCTCCGCGATCAGTGTCAGTCCGCCGGCACGGCCTTTTTCTTCAAGCAATGGGGCGAGTGGCGCCCGCCGGAGATCGGCGAAGACGTTTACGGCGCGATCCCCAGACTGAGCAAAGTCGGCAAGTCCCGGGCCGGGCGCCTGCTGGACGGCGTCGAACACAACGGCATGCCCGAACCGGCGAGGGCCCATTGATGCCGCGGAACATGAGCTTCGCCCTGACCACCGAGCAAATTCGCGATCGGTCCAAGACCGAAACGCGGCGAGTCGGCTGGGGCCGCCTGCGGCCCGGCGAACAGTTTTGGGCGGTCGTGAAGGCCCAGGGTCTCAAGAAGGGCGAGAAGATCGAGCGTATCGCCCTGCTCGAGTGTGTGACCAATAACCGCGAGTGGCTGACCGCGATGACGCCGGCGGCCTGCAGGCGTGAAGGCTTCCCGGACATGACACCCGCCGAGTTCATCGAAATGTTTTGCCGGAACATGAACATCGGCCAGCAGCGTGAGATCAACGTGATCCGTTTCAAGTACATCGACGGGCCGCCGGCGCCCTGACTACGAACCACTAACCCCTGACCACGATACGGAGATTCCCATGGTCTCAGCCCTCAAACAACTTGAAGTCCGCAACGCCGAAGACGTGATCGCCAAGATCGAACGCGACAACAAGGTCTTGCGCTACGTCTGGAGCACCGACCACACTCCCGCCGGAAGATGCAATGCCCTGCGGGCCGCCGGCCCGGCACTGGACTCTGGCGACACGTTGCGCATCCAGCCGGGGGACTGGGATTTTGGCGACCAATACGTCGCGCTGCCCAACGGCATCGTGCTGGCCGGCTGCGGGATGGGCGTGACGCGGTTGATCAATCGGCAACTCGATCAGGCCAACCGCTGCGGCTTTCAGATCGGTGGCCGCGGGCTGTCGCTGCGGGAGCTGTCGCTGATCTGGGAGCCAGCCGACAAGACCAAGCCGTACGGTGGCCAGACGCTGGGCATGACCGGCAACAACGGCATCAGCATGACCGCCGCCTCGGCGACCGAGATCGAAGCGATCAGCTACGGCGGCGCCGCGATCTACTTCTGGAGCGACGGCAAGGGACACCAATTCAAGGCCAAGAAGTCGAACTTCTATTCGGGCCGCTGGTGCGGTTGCCTGGGCGCTGGCAGCGCTGAGGATTCGGCGCTGCTCACGTTCGTCGACTGCAACTTCACGACCGATTTTGGCAAATACGGCGGCGCGGGCGGCCTAATGGGGATGCCACCGAATACGGTCGGCTTTGTCAGCCGCGGCGGTCGGACCACGATCACGGGCGGCAGCATCAACGTCAAGGGTTACCCGGGCAGTGGCGTCGTCGGGGACAACAACAAGGACCCGTTCAAGATGGTCTACGGCGCTGCCTGCAGCAGCCTTGGCGACCCGGGCAATCCGCTGCCCGAGTACACGTGGGCCTGGCCGTATCTCACGATCGACGGCGTCACGTTCAATATCCAGCCGAATGGCATCGCCGACTGGGCCGACGTTTGGGCTCACATCGGCACGACGCTGATCAGGGGCGGCCGCGGCTCGGGCCTGAACGGCGCGTACGTGCTGAAAGGCAAACGCTACTCGCTGGAAGGCGGTGCGATCGCGGCGTGAGTCGTAGGGGCCAGGGACTAGTGGCCGGTGGTTAGTTACGAACGATTCGAGGTTTCGACACAAAGGAGTGATTTATGGATTGGATTTTCGATTCGCTGCTCTATTTCGCCGGATGGCTGCTCGCTGGCTTATGTGCATGGCGATGGCTGGTCAGTCTGCTGGGTTGGTACACGTCTGACCGCGAACTGCAAAAACTTCGCGACAGGTTATGCCGAGAGGGCTACGGACTTTGGGAACCTGACCGACACACCGGCACGCCGCAATTCGAGTTGCAACCTATTTCTTACGGCGCGCTCAAGCAACACGTTGAGTCGACGGACTCCCGTTACAACTCGCTGTCTAGAACGTACGACAAAAATAACCTTGAATTGCAGAAGCTCAAGGCGGATCGCGAGCAGGATATTGCTTGCTCCCAGGCAAGCGACCGGGGGCTCCTGGAAAAGTTGGCCAAGGAGCGGGACGAAGCGGTCGAATCGCTGGCCGCGACCAAGGCCGAGCTTGAGAAGGCGCTGGCCGACTCATCGATCAATTCATGGCGCCAGGCGCAGCTTGACCATGTCCTAGCTCAGACCGAGCTGCTCACGGCCCAGGCGGCGCAAACCCGCGGCTTGACGCAGCCCTCTGTCCGTTCACGGCGGAGAGCTTCGTAATGCCAGGTCGCAAGGGCATCGGTGGTCACACTCTGGCGAATCGTGGCGCAAGCGACGATTGGATCACGCCGCGCGCGATCATCGATGCCCTCGGGCCGTTCGACCTGGACCCCTGCGCGTGCGATCCCCAGCCGTGGCCAACGGCCAATGCGATGCTGACCAAGGGTGGGTTGTTGGTGCCGTGGACCGGTCGCGTCTGGTGCAACCCGCCTTACGGACCGGAAACCGGCAAGTGGCTGAATCGGCTGGCGAGCCATGGCGATGGGATTGCCCTGATCTTCGCCAGGACCGAGACGGAAATGTTTCACAAGTATGTCTGGGGAGCGGCGACCGCCGCGCTGTTTCTGCGGGGGCGGCTGAACTTCTACACGCCGGCCGGCCAGCGTTCGCGCTACAACGCCGGCGGCCCGAGTGTGCTGGTGGCTTATGGAGAGTTGAACGCCGGAGCGATCTGGACCGCCGTGATCAGCGGCAAGTTGAAAGGGCACGTTGTTGAAACCAAACGATAAGGAAACCGTCATGAAACGTCGTATTGCTGAGTGCGTGTTGGGCGTCGCCTGCATCTTCGCCCTGGCCTTTACACCTGGCCCCGAGCCAGCGCCGCGGGGGCCATCGCGGCCAGGCCTGCTCAATAGTGGCCTGCTGCACTACGAAGCGGGAACCGACGGCATGCTGACGTCGTACGTGGGCCCGCCGCGCGGCGTCAACGGTGAACCGCACGAGGCCGACGACGTCGAGGACCTGTTTCGAGAGAGCGGGCCTGGCGTCGACGACCCGTTTCGCGAGGCCGAAGAGTTGCCCAAACCGGAGCCCGACGCGCCGCAATTCGAACCGAACCTCGTCGCACGTCCGATCGCGCTGAAATCGATCGGCGACCTAGTTCAAGTCGGCGACGTGTTGTATCAGATCACGACCGAGCCGGCAGTGCCCAACCCGCACCGCGGCATGTTCCTGTCCCCGGTTGACAGCCTGCCGCCAGCTCCGCCTGAGCCGCCGGTTGGGATGTCGCCCATTGCCGGTCCCGAGGAACCCAAGCACTGGTTCACGATTGAAGTCCTGCCAACGCTTCGCGAGGGCCATAGGGACTGGCCGCCAATGGTACTGGTGCTCGACCAGGTGACCGGCACGATCGACCAGTTTCACTCCCTGCCGGAGGGCAAGATCTTGTGGAAAGGTCGATCCAAGCCGATCTACATACCGCCGAAGGGGAAGCGATGAGCCCAATGACACCCGAAGACTTTGCCAAGGATCTGGACGTCGCCGGCCACCTTCGCAAAATCGCCCAATTGAACGACCAGATCAAGGCGGTCGAGGACAACCTCTCGATCCACGTCGTGCTAGTTCGGCCCGGCAGCCTGCCAAACATCAATGTGAATGTGTCTCCCGAGCATCGCGACGCGATTTTGCAAATGCTCCGGGAAACGCTGGCGCCAGAGCTCAAGACCCAAAAGGAAGCGTTGGACACGGCCCTGGACTCACTTACCACCACGGAACAGAAATGAACTCTCTCCCCATCGTTGAAAACTGCGACGGCTGCGGCGCCTGCTGCATGGCGATGCGCACGCCGCCGTTTCTCATCTTCTGGCCCCACGGTGAAGATCAGCCGCTGGCGCCCGACGGCCAGCGCGGCAGCGATCCGGTCGACTACGCGTTTCTGATGGGTGCGCCCGAGGAAGCCCGCCGGATCATGCGTGAGCGGCTGCTGACGCCGCATGACAGCGTGCCCGACGAGGCCCCTTGCTCGTGGCTGGACCTGGAAACCAAGCGCTGCCGGTTCCACGAGCATCGGCCGGAGCTCTGCCGGGATTTTCCCGTGGGCGGCGATGGCTGCCTGCGCAATCGCATCTTTCAGGGCGTGGCCGGACCGCTGGAGCCCGCCGCGCTGGCGGACATGGTGCGAAAGGAAGCGTATTGGGAGAAGAAACGAGTTCGCCAGGTGCCCAAAAAGGAGCGGCTGGCGAGCCGGTCGCGCACCGCACGCGCGATGCGAATGCTGGAGCGCGAAGAGATCAACCGAATGGTCGGCAACCCCATGCCGGCAGACCCGAGACCGCGGCCGGACGATCCGGCCAGTTAGCACCGTTCGCGGTGGCCGGCCTTACCCGGCGCCGGACGTTCCGATCGCGGGGGAGTTTGCCCCTCGACCTGCGAAGCCGGGCGGCCGCCGCGTCATTTTTCACTCTGACCGAAAGACAGCATGATCAAACTCGACCCTAAGTTTCGCTTTGCCGACCTGTTTTGCGGTGCCGGCGGTTTCACCAGCGGCGCCGAGGCCTCGGGCGTGGCCCGCGGCGTGCTGGCCATCAATCACTGGCGGCCGGCCGTCTCGACCCACCTGCAAAACCATCCCCACGTGCGGCACGTCTGTGCGTCGATCGATCACGTCGACCCGCGGGACTTCGAGAAGGATGGGATCAACCTGCTCTTGGCGTCGCCGGAGTGCGTGTTTCACAGTGTGGCCCGCGGCGGCCGGCCAGTGGATGACCAGCGCCGCGCTACCGCCTGGTGCGTGCCGCGATGGCTGGAGGCGATCAAACCCAAGTGGGCGATCATCGAGAACGTCCGAGAGTTCGTCGATTGGGGGCCGCTGGGATGCGACGACCGCCCGCTCAAGAGCAAGAAGGGGCTGATCTTCCAAGCCTGGGTGCAGGCGATCCGGGCGCTGGGCTATCACGTCGAATGGAAACTCTTGAACGCGGCCGACTATGGCGAGGCAACCAAGCGGATTCGCCTGTTCGTCGTTTGCCGCCGCGGCCGCTCGACCAAGCCAATCCCCTGGCCAACACCCACGCACGCCAAAGAGAACTGGACGCCGGCCTGGAAGATCATCGACTGGTCCAAGCCCTGCCCAAGCATCTTCGGCCGCAAGCGGCCGCTGGCCGAAAAGACGCTGCGACGCATCGAGCAAGGACTGCGGAAATTCTGCCGGCCGGAGATCGTCGAACCCTTCCTGGTGAAGATGCGCGGCACCAACAACGCCGCCAGCGTGCACGACCCGGCGCCGACAGTCACCGCCGGCGGGAATCACCTGGGCGTGGCCATGCCATTTCAACTCAAGGCCGCTGGCCGCTGCCCGGGCCTGACAAAACCGATCACAGACCCTCTGCCATCAGTTTTGGGGCGAGAGAACCACGCGATCGTCGTGCCTTTCCTTACGCAGTTTCACAATGGCCCAGACGGCGACCAGCGAAACTATCCGGTCGACCAGCCGGTCCCGACGCTCGATACGCAGAATCGCTATGGCGTGGTGGCGCCGTTCATCGTGCCCAACTTCGGCGAGCGAGACGGCCAGGCCCCGCGGACCCACGACGTCAACGATCCGCTGCCGACGGCCACCAGCCACGGCGCCGGCGGTCTGGTGTTCCCGTTCATGGTCGATACGAATTGGGGTGAAAACCGCGACGGTCGGAACCGTGTGCACGATCTCAATTCGCCTTTACCAACTGTGACAACGCAACACGGTCAGGCCGTTGTCGCGCCCTTTCTGCTGCCGCGCCAGGGCCACTACGACTGTCAAAAGGACAAGCCGGCCAAGGGCGTCGACGAACCGCTGGGAACGATCCTGGCAAATCACTCGCCGGCCCACCTGGTGCTGCCATTCCTGACCTCTTACTACGGCACCGGGCACGCGATGCCGGTGACCGAGCCGATCACGTCGCTGACCACCAAGCACCGCCACGGCCTGGCCCTGGTGGAAACCATGCGGGAGTTGGGAATCGTCGACATCGGTTTCCGGATGCTCGACGTCGACGAGCTCGCCGCCGCCCAGGGCTTTGCCAGCGACTATTTCCTGCATGGCACCAAGGCCGAGCAGGTCAAGCAAATCGGCAACGCGGTCTGCCCGGGAGTGGCCCGGGCGCTGGTCGAAGCCATCGGGAGGGCCGCATGATCACCGACGCCCAGGCTCTGACGGCGCCCGCCGGCGATGAATTCGACCGCTGGCTGCACGCCCGAGTGTTCAACCTGAACCCCAAGAAATGGCCCTGGCCCTACTCCAAGGAGGTGCAGGACGCGTTGGAGTTTATCGGCGGCGAGCTCCGTCGCCAGGGCTGGCTAATCCTGTTGCGTGAGCCGTTCGAGGGGTTTTGGGAATGCCAGTTTTCTAACCACACGCGGCACTTGCACGCGACCGGTCACGGCGACACGCCGGCCCTGGCGATCTGCCACACCGCGGCCCTGGTGGTCGTGTTGCACAACAACCAACCCCAAACCGCACACGCCACCGCAGGAGCAACGAGCCCATGATGGACCCCAACAGCTACTTCTGCCGTGGCGGCCTGCCAATAGTGTCGGACCAAATCTATTGGTCGCACCTGAGCGTGCCGATCCTGAATTGCCTGATCGGCCAGCCGTGGGACGAAGTGGCACTGGCGCTGGTCGTGGCCCACAAGCCGACCCGGCTACGCGTGACCACTGGTGAGGTTTTCACCGATTCCTGGTCCGGCCGCGTGACGGTCTACGTCGATCGCCAGCCGAAGCTGATCGGCGTGCCGGCGACCATCGAGTGGATCGAGCAGGAGGTGACCCTACCGATGCCGCGGGACCTGAAAAACGGTCACGAGCTGATGATTTACCTGGAAGACCGCGGCGTGAAAATCAGTCAACCCTAGCAGGAAGCTCCCATGAGTGAGGCGTTTATCAAGGCGGATAAGAAGCTCCCGGCCAGCGTCAAGGTGGCGCTGCTGTCGACGCTCACCGGCATCGATCGCGACGGCGTGCTCGGCCGGCTGTGGCGGTTCTGGAGTTGGGTGGATGATCACATCAAGCGTGACGGCGCGTTACGCCTGAGCGCCGAACAATTGTCCCAGACCGTTATGGTCGAGTTATGCCTGCTCGATGCCATGTCGGACCAGCGAGTCGACTGGTTGCGGGTCGCCGCCGATGGCAGCACGATCATCCCGCGGACTGATAAATGGTTCCTTGGCGGCCAGAGGCATCGGAGCAAAAGTGCCCAGCGTCAAAAGGCTTATCGCGATCGTCGTGCCAAGGTCAAGACGACTCGAGCGGCCGAGCCGGAGGCATCGCCAAGCTCCAACGGCGACGCGCAACGCGTTACGTCACGCGTTACGTCACGCGTTGCGCAACGCGCTGCGTTACGTAACGGCACAGAGGAGAGGAGAGAAGAGAAGAGAAGAGAAGAGGGGACTACGTCGACGTCAGACCCTGACCTGGCCTCTGACGTTGCCCCTGACACTGCCGCCGAGAGACGCAAGGGAGCCAAGACCCGCAAAGCCCACCAGGTGGCGACCGACGCCGTGCGGGCGCTGGCCATCCGGGTCGACGACAAGCTGCGGGTGCCCAAGCCGATCTGCGACGAGGACCGCAGCGTCGTGCTCAAGACGGCGTGGCTGGTCGAGGTCGGCCTGATCAGCGAACACGAGTTGTGGGCCTCGATCGAGTCGGTCACCAAGAAGTTCGACAGCCCTGGGCGGCGCGGCCCGCGCCAGGGAAAACGCATGGGCTACTGGCATGCCACGCTCACGGGAATGCTCGGCGAGCGTGAGACTCCGGCCAGCTTCAACGCGATGCTGAAAACCGTGACGCTGCCCGTCGATCTGTTCAAGCCGACCCAACCCCACGCGGCCAAACCGGTCGCCGCCGCCTGCTGAGAAGAAGCACCGCCAAGCGCTTGGAACGAAGGAGATTCACCGTGGCCGATGTGCTGAAAGTTTTATACCCCGACCCGAACCGGGACTTGAACGCCGTGATCAATCAGCACCTGCAATGGCTGCGCGAGGCGATCCAGGGGATGGGTCTGAAAGTGGGCGATGTCGAGTTTATCACGACGCAACTGAAACCGGACCAGTGGCGTGTCCGAGTGAGCATCAACGGCTCGTGGTGGGTTGTAATCGAGGATACCCGCGACAAAGTGCTGGAGAGCTGCCGGAACCTGCATCGTGACGTAGCCAATGGGGTTCGCCACTCTGCGGCCAAGGACCGTGATAGCAACGATCCGATGCTCGCTCAGGCGCAATCGCGCGCCGCCGAGACAGCACCGCCGGCGAATACGCTGGCCAGTGATGAGTTTGCGGCCTACTGGAAACGGCTGATCACTCTCGGCATACCAGCGACGGGCGAGCCGGGCAGCAAGAAGGCCGAAGACATCCGGGAGTGGTTGGCCGCCATGATCTCCGAGCGTGACCATCTGGTCATGGCCACGCAGTCTCGCACGCTGCTCATGCACGCGACCATGTGCATCGATTGCGGTGAATTGTTCGAGCTCGAGACCAAGGCCAAGGATGGCGACAAGCTCCGCGAGGAGATTGCCAGACTGCGGTCCGCGATCGAGAGGCACGACGCCCGGCGTAAGAACGGCCAAGGCGTTGAGTATCCCTGGGACCACGAGCTTTACACGGAGTTGCGGCCGACGGTAGCGGCCAAATGATCTCGCGGGAGTTTGAATCACGTCGGTGCCCTTATTGCTCTGGTCGGTGCCAGGTGGCCGAAGTGCGCTGCCCGGACTGTTTGGGCACCGGCGTGGTTTGCAACCTCTGCGGAGAGCCCCGAGTCAACTGCGAGTGTGCCGTTTACGAACCAATCAGGAGGGATTACACGTGATAGCCAAGATTGAAGCCTTTGAAGCTGGCGGCGCGTGGCTGTGGCAGGTGCGGGCGATGGACAAAGACAGCGAGGCGACCATGTCCGTCGCCGCAAACTCCGCCCGCGACTATCCCACCGAGGAGGAGGCTCTGGCCGTCGCGCAGGACGTGGCAAAGAAACTGGGGCTGCAGCTTCCCGAGTCAAAGGAAGCCTGACCATGCCCAAGGAATACCCCAACTGGCCCGGCAAAATCTTCGCCAAGGTCGCTATCCCGCGCGTCGGGATGCCGGCGTCGATGTACCTGAGCGAGTTCGGAACGCTCGTCTGGCACGCGTTCGGGACTATGCCCTACCTGGTCGGATCGGCGCTGCGAACGCGCCAATGGAAAGACGTCGACGTGCGGTTGATCCTGGACGACGAGGTCTATGCGGCAATGGGATTCGGCGAGCCAGGGTATGGCCAGCACAACGGCAAGTGGGTCTCGCTGTGCATGGCCTACTCGGCACTGGGTCGGCACATGACTGGGCTGCCAATCGACTTTCAGATTGATCAACAGACCTTTGCAAACAATGCCCACGACGGCCCGCGCAGCGCGCTGGGCAGGCTTTTCACGCAAGCATAAGGAGGTCCCATGTTCTGGCGCCTGATCGCCGAGTTCGACACGAGCAAGATCGATAGTTGGCCGTCGGCCGTGGTCACGTGCGTACTGATCATCGCCGTGGCGTACATCGTTGGCAAACTGTTTGGGTAATTAACCACTCTCACCCTGATCGGAGTCCTAGCCATGCCCGACAACAAATCGAAGAAGAAGATCGACGGCAAGTTGATCTCACTCAAGGAGCGGCACGAGGTCAGCTATTGGACGCAGGCCCTCGGCGTCAACCGGAGCCAGCTCGAGGCCGCGGTCAAGAAGGTCGGCCATCGCGCGGTGGACGTGCGGCGGTGGTTGGCGCTGCCCCGCATGAAAGCGGATCTCAAGGAGATTCGGGCGTCGCTGCGGGAGAATCAATCGCACGCGGCGATGCAGTCGGCGGCCGCGGCGATCAAGTTCTTGGACGCGTGCGGAAAGTAGCGATGCAGTTTGAACCGATCCGCTGCGAGCTGTGTGGCGACGTGCTGCTGATCGGCACGATGGGCCTGGTCTGCGGTCGCGGGCATGGGCCCATCGTTTACTACGGCTACAAGGAAATGCTCAAACACTGCCCCGAGCTGAGAATCGAGCACGAGTTGAGCACCCGCCAGCGGGCGGACCGGCTGAAAGGGATCTTGGGAGAATAGTTATCCACTCCCGAGCGAAGGCGTCATGAGCGATACCCCAAAACTAGCGGATGAGTGCAAGAAGCTGCTGGACAACGGACATTGCATCGTGCTCTACGCCAACGCGTTGGGGAGCTATACGGCTGCGACCTTGACGCAGGATCAGGTTGACGAGTTGGACACCGGCGAGTTGACCGATGACTTTGAACCGTCGCAGGCGCTCTACCGACTGACCGAGAAGGTATTCGGGAATATCGTTTAGCCCCGCCACCCTACGGAGCGAAAGCCATGAGCGGAGACCGAGACTTTAACGCAGGTGTATTCTTCGCCGCGCAGTTTATTGCCCTCGATCACGACGAGCCGACTTTGGCGGCTGAGATTCTGAGGCAGGCCGGCTTCGACAGGGAGATGGCTATCTGCGAAGCGGCGCGGTCTGGATACGAGTACGAGCGGACCAAAGAGTTCCTTGACGAAGAGTTCAAATAACCGACCCCCGCCGCCCCAGCGGGCGAGCAGACTGAGGGAGAGCGAAATGGCGAAGAAACCGAAAACCATTTGGCTGGTCTGGGATTATCAGGAATACGAGCCATCGACATTACTCGCCACGTCGGCGTCAGAGCGGAACGCTCGGCGATGGGTGTTTAGGTACATCCGCGATAATGTCGCAACGGCGACCGAGGACCTCAGGAACTACTGGAACTTCACTTGGTACGACGGCTTCCCGTCATCACTGTCGATCAAGATTGTGGAAAGCGATTTGGTTTAGCCCCCCTGCGTCCCGCCCCTAACCTGGAGGAAAGAACACGCGATGGCAGAGAATCAAAGCGTTTATGCCGGTGTCTCTTTAGATCACGAGGTGTTCGCACTTAGGGACCACGAGTCAATCCAACTCTGGAACGAGCGACCGGGTAGTGGGCGATACATCGCCGTCATGGCCCGCAGTATCGAGATGCCCGATGGACCTCGATCCAAGCTGCGAGTGTGCGACGGTGCGCCCGTTGAGCAGGCCGCGATTCTGGCGGCGGAGTTCAGCCACGAAAACGAATGTTGGCACTGGCTGCAAATCTCGCCGCCCAGTAAGGAACGGATTGGCGACATGCTGTTCAGCAATGCCGCTGACCTGGATCGGTGGTACTACCTTAGCGTGACTGATTTGAAGTCCTGACCCGCCGTCGCGCAGGATCGAGCGAGGAGTGAGGGAAACTGGAAAACTTAACCACCTTCAGGAGATACCGATGACCATCAAACGAAAGTACGACATTGGCTCTGGCATCACGATCGAGGATGACGGCTATTCGCTGGTCGCGAAGTGGGAGCCCGACGACAAATCCGGCCACTCGATCGGCTGCCCGCGCCCCGTCTACATGCCGCCCGGACAGCCCGCGGAATGGGCCGATCGGTTTCCCGATCAGCTCTCATGCCTGTTCAGTCTGGACGGTCGGCATTTCTATGTGGAGAAGTTCGGTCTTTCGGTCCGCGCGTGGCTGGGAGTTAAAGCCTATGGCTCGCGTGAAGAGCTGAACGCAGACCTAAAGCCGACGCCGTTCGGTTCGGATGGTGCAGTGTTCGTAGACGAGACCACTGGCGCGCAGCGTTTCCGCTCAGTGCTAATGTTCAGCATGTGGAAAGTGCAGCACGAGACGACGCCTCGCTCGATTGCGAGAACAGACGAAGGCGTTGCCGACTACTTGACGCTGGCGCAGCAGTACGACAACGAACAAATGGCGCGATTCAACGAGGCCATCGCTTTCAGCGGTCGGACGTTTGCCTGGATCTTGAACAAGATCGGGAAGTGGCACCCCGTGGCGGAGCTGCCCGTGGTGAAGCTGGCATGACGCCACCCGCCAAACGTATCCTGGCACTCGACTTGGCGCTGGAAACGGGCTGGGCACATTCGTGTGGCGAGTCGGGTATCTGGCACCTTGGCATTGGCGATAGCGAGCACGCCGGCAACCGGCTGGTGCGACTCGAGGGCAGAATCATGGCCATGCACCTGGAATGGGGCATCGACCAGGTCGCCTTTGAAGTGGCTGCCTACGGCTCGCACCACGCCAACACCCGACAGTTTCACGACCAGGTCATGGGCGTTGTGCTGCTCTCAGCCGCCAAGATCTGTGCGCCGTGGGTCGGCTACTCGCCCACCGAGATCAAGAAGTTTTGGACCGGGCACGGCCAGGCCGACAAGGCCGCCATGATCCGGGCCTGCCAGACCTTCCTCGGCCGGACAGTGACCAACGACAACGAGGCCGACGCGCTGGCGATCCTGGAGCTGGCCAAGCACCAGGCCACCAGCAAGCTGGCGGCGGCGATCGAGAAGAAAACCAAACGACCGCGGCCGGCAAAGCAAATGAAGCTCGGGTATCAGCCGTAGCATTTCCCTTTACCTATTTGGTAAGAGAATGGGAACGGGCCCCGGCGAAAGTCTTACCTTTATGGTAAAGAAACCAGATGTCAGCGATCCTCGAAACCCTTTGCGACCACTGCCTCGCCCCGGCCGTGATCATGGTGCCGGGGCGGGCCCGCTGCCGGGCGCACGACCAGGTGGCGCCGCCACCACCGCCCGCCGAGCGAGACAGTGACCAGCGGACCTATTGGATCATCTGGGCGCGCGAAGGCGTGGTCGAAGATCTCACCGCCGTGCCGCTGCAGGACCAGCGGACCACGCTCGCCTGGCTGACCGACGACCCGCACATCGCCACGGCGCTGGTCTTCGACGACGAGACCTTCGCTCGCTGCGTGCACTTCTGGGTTTCTGTCGGCTGGTCCTCGAGCAGCGGCAATCCACACGCCACGGTCAGTGAAGAGACCGCATTGCCAGAGTACATCCGCTGGTCGCCAGAGGATGCCCGCTATTTGCGCCGCACGGTCGCCGAGGTGCTCGACCGCGCCGGCTGGTAGCCCGCGCAGAAAAATACGCTCTGTCCGTTCTGTCCGACGCTCGGACAGCCTAGGCGCACTTCTGCGGCCGGGCGCACCATACCCTCAAGACACCGATCGAGTCCTCGCAGGAGGTGCGGACCCGATGAGTGGCCGCAGGAATTCGTATTTCAACCTGGGCTGGCTCGCGGGAAAAGCCGACTGGCCCAAGCCACCGTCACCGCTGGCTCACTACCGAAGTTCGCCCCCCGACGAATGCACGCCGGCGCAACTCAGGTGGTGGCAAGAAGGTTACCGAGCATGGCTTTCCGGCCGGACCGACGACCAGCAACACCGCCGCTAGACGAAATGGCGCGCCGGCAAACCGTCTGGTTCTGGCTGGCCCTGATCGCCCTGGCCGCCGTCGCCGGCTGGGCGAGCAACCGACCCGAGCGGCCCACGCTCTGGACCTGGTCGACCCCGGTGCACGTCCGCGAGTTGCACGGCGCCCTGCTGGAATCCGAGCCCAAGGTGACCAATGCGATCGCCAGGCTCGGCGCCGACCACCGCTACGAGCTGGAACTGAGCCTGCGGAGAACCCGGTAAATGTTCACCTTCACGAATTTGATGTTTTACACCGCGGGAGTGGCCTCGGGCATCGGCCTGTCGGTTGGCGTCTGGAAATTGATCGACTCCATCCTCAACAACTGGCAGGGCCCCGGCTCATGACGCGCACACGAACCTACCGCTGGCTGGCCATGGCGCTGGCACTGACCGCCGGCTACCTGGTGGCGCTGGCACTACCGGAGCCCGTGCAAGCCGAGCCGGTCGTGATCGAGTTCTCGGCCCCCTGGTGCGAATTCTGCCAGGCCGCCAAGAAAGACGTGGCGGGGCTCCAGAAAGAGGGTTTCGACATCCGCATCGTCAACGTCGACGACGAGCCCAAGCGGGTGGACGAGTACCGCATCAAGACCATTCCCGCGTTTGTGGTGGTCGAGACCACAACCGCTAAGGAGCTCGAGCGACGCGTCGGGAAGACCGACGGCGCGCAATTGCGGGCCCTGATGACCAAGCACGCCATGAAACCGAAGGCCAAATGATGTTCATCATCCTGGATGAAGAGACCCAGTTGCCGATCACGCACCGCGAATTCGATTGCAGCAACCCGCGATCGATCGCGATGTTCGCCAACGAAGATCTGGCCGAGGGGGCGCTCCGCGAGACGATCAACCGCCATAGCCGCCAGCTCAAGGTCATGAGCTGGATCGACTGGATGGAAAAAGCCGGGCACGCCAAATCGCAAGCATGAACCAATCGACCGACACCCGCCGTGGTTTCCTGGGTCGCACGCTCGCAGCGGCCGCGGCAGTGGTCTGCGCCCCGCTGGTGCGGTTTGCCCCGGCGGCTTCGAAGCCATGGAGCGCTGCGGCGGTCGATCACGCCGCCGCTTTGGCCGATTCTCCTCATTGCCGCATTGTGGTTCGGACGTTCCAGGGCAGGGTCAAAAGCATCGCCGGCGAGCGGGCGCAATTGGTGGCCGAGGATCCGATCACCGGCGAGGTCACAGAGATCGACGCATTGCTCTGGATGGCCCTGGTGCCAAGCGTGGGCGATGGGGCCATCGCCATCTGGGATCCCACTGTCTCGGACTGGTTTGTGGTCTTGCAAATCTGGACCAAACCGCCCGTCGCCTACCTCGACCCGGTCAAATCATGACTCTCTTCCAACTGCCGCCGTACCACATGAAGGTCGTGATGAGCGCCGCCCAGGTTGGGCAGGCGATCGACTGGGGCATCACGTATTTGAAGGCCCTCGAGATTCACAAGACGACCAAGGGCGCCGGCATCAACGTGGCCGTGCTCGACACCGGCATCGACATGAGCCACCCCGATTTTCAGGGGGCGATCGTCGCGGCGCAGGACTTCACCGGCAGCGTGCACGGCGTGATGGACGCGAACGGTCACGGCACGCACACCGCCGGCACGATCGGGGCCCGCGACAACGGCGTCGGCAGCGTCGGCATGGCGCCCGAGTGTGGCCTGATCATCTGCAAAGTGCTGGGGGACGATGGCGCTGGCGACGACGAAATGATCGCCGCCGGCATCCGCTGGGCGGTGACCATGGGCGCCCAGATTCTGAGTATGTCGTTTGAGTCGCCCAGCCCCTCGCCCGTGATCCGCGCGGCGATCGACGACGCGGTGCAAAAAGGCCGGTTGGTGGTCTGCGCGGCAGGCAACCGCGGCATCGCCGGCAACGGTTATCCGGCCGCCTGGGATGACGTCTGCCAGAGTATCGCGGCCAACGATCAGAAGGGGCGGATCGCCGACTTCTCGGGCGTGGGCCCGCAGGTCGACGTCTGCGCGCCGGGCGTGCACATCCTGAGTTGCTGGCCTGGCGGCAGCTACGCCTATCTCGACGGCACCAGCATGGCCTGCCCGCACGTGTCGGGCGGTCTGGCTCTGGTGGCCGCCTATCGCCGCGCGAAGGCCCTGCCGCAGATCGCCAGCCAGGCCGAGCTGAACAATGCCCTGCATGCGACGGCCATCGCGCTGGAGCCGACGCCGCCGCCAAATCAGCGGTGGGGCTATGGCGTGTTCAATCCCACCGCCCTGCTGGACTACGCCACGGCGCCGCCCAATGCTCCGCCCGCCGCCGCGCCGCGCAAGGCCCGCCGCTGGGCGATTCCTTTCCTGTATGGCTACCAGGACTGTGAATGGGCGATCACCGCCAACCCGATCGTCAAACCCGCGGCCCCGGCCGCTTGATTCGTTGTTTCGTTATCCCGTAACTGGAGAACCGTTATGAAGTTTGCTCAAGCGTCCGCGAAAGCGGCCCTGTTCGACCGCTGGAAGAATCGTCCGCTGCCCGACCCGAATCGCCCGCGCCCCGTGCTCGATGCGATCAAAGGCGCGTTGACCGAGCTGGTCAAGAATGGCGCCTCGACCATGATGCCGATGCTGCTGCAGCTCGCCCAGAAATACCTGAGCGGTCTGAGCACGCCCTCGAGCGCCGAGGCCTCGCTGCATGCGGACACGCTGGAAATGCTCGGCGAAGAGATCGCCAAGCACGGCAGCAGCGCCGCGAGCACCAGCGCGGATTGGGTTTGGCTCGGTCCCTGGCTGGAAGCTGGACTCAAGCAAGCCGGTCCGGTCGTGATTATGGACCTGCTCATGCTCTTGAATCTGACCGGTGCGCCGACCACGGCCGCCGAAGCTGGCGCGGACCCCGCGGCCGAAGCCAGCAGCGCGGCCGACTAGTCGGCCAGCAACAACAACGCTAACGCTTCGACTTCGCAGGGACGCATGGCGGAGGCGTGACGGATGGACAGATACACGGTGCAGGCGGCGCTCGAGGAAGCAACTGACGCCCAAGGGGTGTCCGAGGACATACGACAGTTCACGGACCAGGCCCTGTTGGGCGAAATGCTTCGCCGGCGCCGCCTGCATCTGGCGGGGCGAACCAGCAAAGTCAACGAGCAACAGCTCTTAGACCACTGGCGAGACCTGCTGGAGGGAGTAACCGAACCGTCCAGTCTGCAAGGAACCGTACCATGAAAACATTCTCGAAAACTCTGCTCGTCGCGCTGTGCCTTTGCACCTATTTGATTTCGGGGAGCGCCGGCGCCGACGAGCGAGTATTGCTCGCCCAGAAAAACGACGAGCAAGTTTCTCAGCCGCAGCCCAAGATCTCGCCGCAGCAGCGGGCACTGGTGACCTTGGGCGAAGCGCTCTACTTCGACACCCGAGTGTCGAGCGACAACACCACGAGCTGCAGCAGTTGCCATAGCCCTGAGCACGGGTTTGGCGATGGCCGCGACCTGGCCGTCGGTCGCATTGGCAGCCCCGAGAGCAACGGCCGCCGAGGTTTCGTCGGCACCCGCCGGACGCAACCGAACCTGAACACAATGCTGCGCGAGTACCTGAAAGACGAGCGAATGTTTTGGGACCTGCGCGCGGCTAACTCCGTTGCCCAAGCCACGATGCCGATCGAGAACCCGATCGAAATGGGGAACCAGACTGTCGGCCAGGTCGCCGCCCGCCTGAACCAACTGCAGGGCTACCGGGATATGACCCGGGCAGCCTTCGGCGCCGACGAGCTCACGCCGCGGCGGATGGCCGAGGCTCTGGTGGCCTACCAGCGGACCGAGATTGTGGCAGTCGACACGCCGCTCAACCGCTATTACCAGGGCAAGGAAGATGCCGTCAGCGAGCAGGGCAAGCGGGGCGCGGCGCTGTTCAAGACCCACTGCATTTCTTGCCACTCGCCGCCGCTGTTCACCACGGGCGAGGCCTTCAACACCGGGATGGAGGATCGCTTTAGCCGGCAACTCACCGCCGAAGCGGCCGCGCGCGGGGAGATTCGCCGCGAAGATCTTGGCCTGGAGCGGACGACCAAGAACCCCAACGACCGCCGCAAGTTCAAGACGCCCGGCATCATCGGACTGACTGCTCGCCGGCCGCCGTTGAACCTCAACCATCACGGCCAGATTCACTCAGTGCGCGACCAGATTGTGCACTATGCCGCCGCGGGCAACTATCGCCTGGGCGGCAACACTCAGACCTACCGCGACCCGTCGATCGACCCGCGGGTCGCCAAGATCAAGCTCGCTGACAACCCTGCCGCGCTGGAACAGGCCATCTTGGACCTGGAGCACACCGTGCTCGTGGACCTGATGCCTGACGATTATCCAACTGGCGTTCGACGCCCGGAGCGGCTCCCCTGATGTTTCGCTCACTGTTTGCCACGCTGATACTCGCGGCCCTGCTGGTGCCAGGCGAGCCCCTGCCGCATATCGCGGCCGATTCTGTCAAACCAGCTTTACAAAACCGCCCGGAGCCTGCGCAGTTTGCGTTACAGGACCAGGATGACCTGGCCGCCGACATCGCCCAACGCCTTACCGAGAAGTTCTCGACTGCGTGGGACCTGGCTGGCTGGGAAGTTGCGGCGATTGACGTGCCGCCAGAGGCCACCGGCGCCACGCCGCAAGCCAGGAAACTGTTCGCCAAAATGCGAGCCGCGGTGGCCGCCGACGGTCCGCCGACCGCACCGGTAGACGATGACCTGCCCCCGGCACCGCCGCCGCCGGCCCCGCCTCCACCAGCCGACGCGGCGCCGAAGTCCGAGCCCGCGAAACCGGACCCGCCGAAGCCTGAGACTCCCAAGCCGGAGCCAGAGCCCAAGAAGCCCGAGACCAAGAAGCCGGCCGACCCGCCGGTAGTTCGCATCCGGATCAACGGCGAAGACGCCCGCGACAACACGGCCACGGTCGACCTGGGAAAGCTGGTCGAGATTGAATTCTCAGAGTCTGGCGGCCCGGTGCGCGAACGGTCGATCACGATCGGCCCCAAACTCGACACTACGCACATGCGCAAGCTCGATACGACGCACGTCATTCTGGCGGCGCCGCCGGGCATTTACGACGTGCGCGTGATCGCGATCGGCACCGAGCGGGGCTTCTCAGAGCACCGGATCAAGCTGGTCATTCGCGACCCGCGTGCTGCCGAAATGGCAGAGCAAGCTAAGGCCCAGGCTGCCGCGGCCAGCCAACCCAAGACGCCGTCCGACCCGTTTGCCGAACTGCGCAAGCTGGCCGCCGGCATCGAGTCGCCCAACCGCTCGATCGAGGCCGCCGAGGTGGCCAAGGCCTTTGCCAGCCGCACCTCACTGGCCGACTCGATTGGTGCCGCGCGACTCGCCCTGATTGGAATCGGCGCGAACGCAACCAACTGGCAACCGTTCTTTGCGGGTGCCGAGCGAATCTTCGGCGACGTCCGCACGGAGCTGCGGACCGCTGGCAAGACTGTTGACGAGGGCAGGTTTCTCAAGGAGCTGGCCAAGATGCTGGGCGAAACGCCCTGACAGTAAGCGTATTCACGGGGCAGAAGAATGCCCCTTTCCCTGTTCGCAAAGGAGGACTGCTATGTTCCGAATTCTGAGCGTTGCGTGCGTCGCGTTGGCCCTGATGCTGATGGCCAACACGGCCGAAGCCGGTCGGCGCGGCGGTGGCGGTTGCTCGAGTGGCGGGTGCAGCACGGGCGGCGGCGGTTGCAATGTCGGTGGCAGCAGTGGCTGCAATATCGGCCAGAGCAACACGTCGGCCTCGCAGCGTGATCTGCAGCAGTCGCCGGCGCTGTCGATTCCCGCTCCGGCCGTGACGGCCAAGAAGCGTGCCGACGCCGCGATCGCCCAGGCGAAGCGGACCCCCAAGTACGACCTGGCCAAGTGCGAGAAGCTGGCCGGCGCTGTCGACGCGGTCGAGCCGACTGGTAGTCGTCTCGAGATGCTGGCCCAGCGGTAAGCGTGCTTTCCGGCGCGGGTTACCGCGTCTCTGAATCAACCCGAGCGGCTGACGGCCGCAGTGGAGCTTGCTTTTTTCAACCGCTTTTTGAGGAGGTGCTTTGATGCGTTCGAACCGATTCTTTCCGATGATCCTGGCCGCTGCGGTGGCCATCGCCATGGTGGGAACTGCCGTTGCCCAGACCGCCAGCGCGACCGCCGGCAACGGCTTTGCGGCTTCGCAGGCGGGCCCGGCAACGCCGGCCCCGAGTGACGCGGCCAACCAGTTCGCGGCCCCCGCGGCCACGAGCTCTGCCACCACCACGACGGCCGTCGCTCCGGCGGCGACCACCACGATCGCCGTGGTCCCGGGGGTTGTTGCCAGCAATGGCTCCAGCCGATCGCGATCGCGGACCAAGACCACGACGACGACCTCGGTCCAGCCCAATGTGAGCACGGGCACGGTCGTAACTTCTCAGGCTACGGCGCTGGTGCCGCAGACTGTATTGGTGCCTCAGACTGTGATGGTGCCGGTGCAAACCGCCACGATCGCGGCCAACACCGTCGCGGCCAACACGGGTAGTAGTACCGTGACGAGCACCACAACGACCCGCACGAATAGCCGCGTGAGCCTGGCGGATCGCCTGGCGGCTATGAAGGCGAGTCGCGCGGCGTCGCGAAGTTCTACCGTTTCGAGCTCGACGTGCAGTACCAACTGCAACACGGGCGGGGCCCGCACTCGGAGCCGGTCGTCCAGCCGGTCGACGAGCCGCAGCTATTAGTCCGGCTCGATAGCCCTTCGCGCCCGGATCTGTCTACGGCCACGGCGACAGTCCGGTGCGCGAAGGTTCTTTTCTCTCCTTCATCCCGAGGCACCACCATGTGGCGCATCCTGGTCCAAAAGCTGCGACGTCGGAAGAAGCGGCCAGTCGTGGAAGTGCTGGGGATGGAGAACGTCGTCGGCGGCCTGGTCCTGATTCAGGCGGAGCTGCGGATGATGCGTCAACTACTCCGCTTGATCGACAAGAACCTCTCACGTTTGGTGGCGCCGCCGCCCGTGCGATGGTTGAGCTATATCCAATACGATGAAAGGTTTGCCATGGGAAAGCATTGGCTGATTTACCGCGTCAACTGGGACCCTGTGCCGGCCACGCAGAAAGACGTCGTCAAGCGGGTACTCAAGATCACATCCGACGGCGTGAGCCAGCTCAAGGAGTATCCGCCCGAAACGACTTTCGTCGACGGCATCGAGCTGCTCAAAGACTCGACCTGCCAACTCTCGATCACGCAGGTCGACGGCGACGGCAACGCGTCGGAGCCGGTCGCGTCGCCGATCTTTGTCGTGCATGACAAGGTGGCGCCGCCGAGCGTGACCGGGTTCGGCTTGAATCAGTATTCCGAGCGGTTCGAGGAAGACCCCGCGCCCGAGGAGCCCGCTCCGGAAGAGCCCGCTCCGGAAGAGCCGGCCCCCGAGAACCCGGCGCCCGAGAATCCGGCGCCGGAAGAGCCCGCGCAGCCCGCGCCCGAGAACCCGGCGCCAGAAGAGCCGGCGCCCGAGCAGCCGCCGAGTGGCGACGGGCAGCCGCCCGTGCAATCCACCACGCCGCCTGACGAGCTGGTGGACTGACCCGACCTTCCCGGTCTGACGGTTCCGGGAAACCGCGGCTGGCGCCCGAAGGACTGGGAGCCACGCCAGCCGCATTTTTTATCCCCCTGACAGAGAACGACCATGCCAGACAATCGAGAGCGCCGCCTCAAGATCTACACCATGTCACGCCACGTCTTGCTGGCCGTGCTCAATGGACTGCCCAACGACGTGCATTGCCTGCCCATCCACGGTGAGATTCCGGAGGGGGCGGAAGTCATTGACGTGCGCGACGACTGGTCGCGGCAGTGCCTAACCCTGATCGTCTTTCACGAGAGTTTCCCGATCGTGCCCGACGGCAACGAACTGGAGATCGTAATGGACCTTGGCCGCCACCTGGTCAAGCGACCGGTCGAAGCGACACACGAGCTCGTCGAGCAAGCGGCCCTGTTGTAAGGAAGCGACACCATCCAATCAGGAGCCCCGAACCATGATGGTCCGAGAGCCCCAAGGCGACCGCGTACGACTCACCATCCCAACGCAGCTCGCAATTGTAGGCCTGGCGCTGGCGATCATCGTTCCACTGGGCGGCGCTATGGCAACGGCTTGGAGCTGGACTTCGAACGTCGACGTCCGCTTTACGAAGCTGGAGATGACCGCGACGCAGGCCTCTGAGAACACCAAAAACACCAACGAAACCGTGAACAAGTCGATCCAGAAACTCGAGACCAGCGGCGAAAAAACCCACGAGCTATCCGAGAAAATCCAGCACGACCTGACCGATCTGAGCAAGCGCCTCCGCCGCATTGAAAAAGCGGCCGGCACTGCGCAGCCATAGGAGCAAATTGCCATGCGAATCAATGCCAACGACTTGAGCCCCCGCGAGTGCATTCCCGCGGCCACCGATCTGCCCATCAACGTGGCCGAGCTCGGCGGCCCGGGCGACCTGGTGGCCGGCGACGTCGCCCGCCTCTCGGCGAGCTGCGAACCCAACCGCGACGTTGCCGACCTGCCGCCCGGCACGAAGACGGTCCGGTCCTAACCCGCTCGCCTTGCCAGCACGTCCCGCACTCTGGAGAGCCCGATGACCATTCGCAATCGCAGCCGCATGCGAGTCCGCCGCCCGGCCCGGGACTTTAACAATCGCCGGCCGGCGGACCGGTCGCGGCTCTACACGGGCCAAGGCGCCTATGGCAGCGTCCAACCGTTCGGCGACATCTCGACCCGCAAGTTCACGGTGGGCGGCACGGCTAGCTCGAACCTCGGCGTCCTCTGCTCGGTCGAGCGATGCCCAATGGTCATCAAGCTCGGCGGCAAGAACCTACTGGAGATCACCCAGGTCTCGCAGGACAACGCCTTCGACTACAGCTTCTCGGCCATCATCGCGCGCAACTCCACGGACGGCGGCGTGACCTGGGGCGTGGCCAGGGAAATCTTCCGCCTCTCCGCGTATCAGGAAGGCGTCGAGTGGCTTAACGGGTTCATGGCCAGCGAGGAGCTGGACAACGCAGGCCAGATTCACATCCTGTTCTGCATCTTCACGGGCACGGGGGGCGTGATCGAGCGACCCTATGCGATGAAGCTCACCAGCACGGACCTGGGGGTGACCTGGAACTCGCCGGCACGATGCACATACTCGGCGGGCTACGTCAATGGCGTGGGTGAGATCAGTCAGCAGGTCATCAAGGTCAGCAACGCGGTCCCGGCCGGGATGCCGACCTGCTACACCACGGGCGACCTGAGCCTCGACGCGCCGTGGGTTCACTACGCCTTCGGCCCTGGCAAGATCGTCAAGAAGGCGGACGGCACGCTCGTCGCCTTCGCCAATCACCGCTACTCGACGACCGGAACCGCGACCCAGAAGCAGTCGTGGACCCACTGCATCTATTCGACCGACAACGGTGCGACGTGGGCGCTCGGCGGTGGCTACATCGAGCAGAATAGCACCACGCAGTCGAACACGAATGAAGTGACGGCGTGCATCATCGACTCTTCCGACTCGATCCTGATCTCGTCACGCTGCACGAGTGGCTCGGGCCAGGTATGGCGGGCGATCACGACGATCACCAGCCACACGGCGAACTGGAGTTCCCCCACGTTCACGACCGACATGGGTGGCGCTGATTGCTGCGGCTCCATGTGCTGCCCGACCAAGGGCGGGCCGATCTATCACTCGCTGGTCAGCAACGTCAACTCCAACAACACGTCCCAGCGAAATCACTTGGGGCTCTGGAAGTCCACGGACGCCGGCGCTACGTGGTCGCTGATCCAGACAATCAACCACGAGACGAGCGCCTACTCGGACCTCATCTACATCCCGGCCAGTCGCAGTTTCCATTGCACATTCGAGCGCTGCCGAGACGTATCGACGTTCCAGGCTTTTGCGGGCGAGATCAGCCGCAAGCTGTTTACGAAGAAGTGGGCCGACCTGCCGCAGGTTCGCATGGCCAGCTTCCCATTCAACGAGGATTCGTCTGGGGCGATCCCAACTACTGGACGACCGTTGATCTGCCACGGAAACATCGACGGCGGGGGCTGGGGCGGTGCTGGTGCGTCCTATAGCGCGACTGGCGCCGTGACCAACGGCACTAGTAACGGCATCTTCCTCCAGCTCGTCCAGACAGGAGCCAATGCCGGAGGCGGATACGCCAATCAGCGTGGCGGGCCGTGGGACTGGCCAGCCGGCGAAGCGATCACCTTGCAACTGATCGGCATCAAGACCGTCAGCGGCAGCAACCCCGCCCTCGGCAAAACCATCATTGGTAACCGTGATTCCGGTAACGGCACTGGCTGGCAGATCAATTCCGCTGGCAGCGGCTCGTTGACCGCCACGGCGTTCGATGGCCGCGGTACAGACGCCAGTGGGAGTTCGGGAACTGGCTCGACGGTAAAGGCTAGTGGCACCGCCGCGCTGAATGGTACGCGGCGAACGATGGCCCTCACTATCAGCGCTGACCGCACCCGCGTGCGCTGGTGGAAGGAAGCGGCAGACGGGACATTCTCGGCCGGCACAGCCGCTGACTGGAGCCTGCTGACCAAGGGGATCACCGGGTCGGTGTCAACGCTCATCGGCAATCAGCTCTCGTCGCCGAGTGATACCTTTGTCGCGTCCACTGGCGAGGCGGTGGACATCTACGAGGTGCGGATTGAACATGGCATCGAGCGCGACTCCGGGTTCACCGCATTCGCGTCGCTGGTCAAGGAGTCGCCGGCAGCGTTCATCAACGCGCCCACCGCACCGAGCATCCCAGCCAACGACCCGACGCTGATCGGCTCTGGGCTCCAGTCGTGGCTGCTCGCCACCCGCGACAACGGCTACAACGCCAAGGTCGATCCCTACGGCCGACTGCCAGCGTACATGCCGCGACAAAAGGGCTCTGGTGTCCTGAGCTACGCGGACATGATCGCCTCGTCGCGCGTGTTCACGGTGTCCAGCACCTCGCGCGGCCTGCACTACGACACTGACTCGATGGTCGGGCCGTGCTACCGCATGCAGTATTCGTCTGGCGCACACGCCTCGGGATACATGATCGCACCTGCGATCGGAATCGCCGACTGGCAGTTAACGATGGCCTTTAGCTTCGCCGGCATCTTCTGGTTCAACAGCGAGACCGGATCGAGCCAGGTCATACTTGACTCCTGCCTCGGCGGCAATCTCCATGCCGGTGTTTGGCTCGCTCGGGTCAACAGTACCGGCAAGATTCAGCTCATCATCTCCAAGGACGGAACCAACACGTCGGCTTACGCATTCGTAGACAGCGCGGTCGGCAATGTCACTATCAACACCGGCAAGCCGATCTTCCTGGGCCTCAAGTGCGCAGGGTCCGGCAAGGTGCGGGTTGCCTATGGCGAGTACGTCACGCCAGGCGTTGCTCCGACGCTGACCTTCACGGACAGCTCGGGCAACATCACCACGGGCGGCTCGCCAATCGCCAGCGACCTGGCCCTGTACGTCGGGGACTCGCACAACACCAACGCCGCCGCCGATCTGCGCGTTGCCAAAAATCTGTTGTTCTACAACGCGGCCCTGGCCGACGCGGACTTCCAGAGTCTCGCCAGCTTCGGCGCCCAATACTAAGAAGTTTTCCGCAAAACCGAGGACCCACCCATGGCTCTGACCGAAATCGCCTGCGCGACCAAAATTACCGGCCGTCACTTCGTGCCGACCGCCGATCACAACGACTGGAAAGCGATTTGCACCACGCCGCAGACCGCCGACACGGCCGATCTGCTCAAGCCGTTCAATGTCAGTCGCTCCGGTCAGAATCTGGCGCTGCTCGACTACGGGTGCACCAGTTTTCGCTCGCGAGCTCGCTACACGGCCGGCTCGACTCCAAGCGTCAACCCGGTCGTGCAATTCGTCGGGTTCGACCGCAACAACATTCCCCAGCTTCTCTCGGATGATGACGGCAACACGAGCTTTACGCTCACGGCCGCGGCCGGCAGTGACCTGAAAGACCTGCAGGTGACGCCGGCGGCCTACTCGGCACCGACGGGTCTGATCGACGCCCGCAACTGTGCCAAAGTGCTCTGCCTGGTGGTCACGCCGATGTCTGGCGGCGGCACCCAGGGCACCGACTTTGGCCCGGCGATCATGATCCAGTGTGAATAGTCGGCCTGCAGCAACCAACGGCAACCACCATCCACGCCACTCAACCGCAGAAGGAAATATGCCATGTCCACCACGATGAAAACCAAGCTGTCCCTCGAAATTGACACGGCCACGCCACTCGAGGCGCTGGTGACGTCGGTCGGCAGTGGCGAGAACAATCTTAATGAACCGATCGCCGCCGGGCAGACGAACCTGGGGGTGACGTGGGCTTGCGACGTCTCGGCCGTGGTGGGCTTCTGGATGAAAGCCGACTGCGACATGGTCGTGAAGACCAACAGCTCGAGCGTTCCCATTCAGACGTTGAACCTGGTCGCCGGGCGGGTCTATCACTGGAACCTTGGCGACCTGGCTGCCTTTTTCCTGACGACAGACGTCACGAGACTGTTCGTGACCACGGCCGAGGGCGTGAGCGGCACCCTGACGATCAAGTGCTTGTACGACGCCACGCCGTAGAATTGACAGGCGGATGACAGGAACTAACACCCGGAGAGTATGACCGATGGCCAAGCTACGCGAAGAGACCGCCGACGATCGGAAATTGCGGCTCGAAGAAATGACGCGGATGGAATCAATGAGTGTCGGGGACCTGGTCGCCCAGCAAATCGCTAAGTTCCGCGTCGTGAGATTCTTCCGGGAACCACCTCTCGCGTGCTCGATGGGCGACGTTTACATTGTCGAGGTGACTAATGGCGGGAGAACCAAAGGATGGCAAGAGCCCGTCGATGAGCGAACCCGCAGCATGTATGCCCACGTTGACGATGCGATCAAGGTCGCCTTAGTCAGGGCGATCTCGAGAATGGACACAGACGACCGGCTGCGTCAGCCAGAAACGGCGGCAAGCTAAAAAATTCTGCCGCAAATTGGAAATCGCCTAAGGCGCGAGCTCGAAGTCGGGCTCGTCGCCTTTTTCATGCGCGTCGATCTGATGGCGCCGGCACCATGCCGGCCTCGGCACACGGTCGGCAGAGGAAGCACTCGCCTGGCCACAGCTCGCCGAGGTACTGGGGATGCACGGCCGAGCGGCCGCAGCGGTCGCAGGGCACGTCGATCCGTTGGCCTTGCATGTCGTTCACGAAATCCAGACCGGCTTGGCCGTCGCTGCGGCTGAACATCATGAATGTCTCATCTTTGACCAACGCCCTGATCGGCATGAACAGCTCACCACTGTTAAGCATCGGCCGGCTCACTCTCTGGCGTTTGATCGAAGGGCATGGACTCGGCCGTCGACCGACTCTTCGATCAGGAAATCTCCGCTCGCATGCTCCGCACACAATGGGATGCGCAGGAAAAACTGCATCGTTCCAAGGCGATGGGCGAGACTGATCGGAGTGTCCCTGCCGTTGACTCTTACCGTGGCCGGTGACGCCTGGCACCCATCGACGCAGCACTTATCGAGTGGTCGGCTCATGCGGGTTCCTTGTCATGAACGCGCTCCGCTTTCCAGGTCGCCAGGTCCTCGCCACTCCGTTGCCAGCGTTTCAGATGGCGGCCGCAGAGTCCGTTGGCCACGTGCGGCGCTCCGCACACCTCACAGACCCTGGGCTCGGTCGGGTTGTTCAGGCGACGCGTCTCGGCCGCCTTGCGGCCCCGCTGGCGTAGCGCCCCCTTGGTCATGCCCGGCGCCCGCCGCGTGGTCTTGATGCCGGCGGCGGCTCGGGCCTGGCGATTCACGGCCGACACGGCCGCGGCCTTCCGGCAGATCTCTCGACGCAGCTCGGGCGCGCGGGCCCGACGAAAGGCCTCGATCGCTTCCTCGGCAGCCGCCACGTCGGCGTCGGTCAGGTTATCCAGATCAACCAGGTTGGACACGATTAGCACTCCTGCGGGTGTCGTTAGGTATCTTAGACAGCCGCGGCAAACTCGGCCACACGAAACCGCCGCAGACGGGCGGGCCAGAGTAGAAATCGCCGGGCCCGGGGGAGCTGCCCCGAAAGGCAGCACGGGTGACTAGTCCGCGCCGGGACCGGCTGGAGCTTCCCCACGGCCAGCAATGCCGGCCGCGGGGTCACGTTGGACAAGGATAGCACGCCCGGCGGCCGCCCGGAAACGATCGCCGGCTGAAAAATTCTGACGTGCCAGGTCGATCCGTTAGGCGCGCGGGGCAAATCGTCCCCGCCGAACCTGTCGCCGCCGACGGCGCGCCGCCAGATTGCGACACAAGGCTAACAGGGGCCCGCCGTTACGCTCTGGCCGGTCCAAAACAGGTGCGAATTATGCACGATCGTATGCACGGGCCAGAGTCAGGCTCTCACTCGGGTGAACCGTAGTGTTCGCGCTTTGTTCGCGCGCGAACACTTGACACTCAGGCGGCCCGCTGCCAGTTGGCCGCCGCCTGGTCTGGCACTCCCAGCGCTCGCATCACGCGCTCGTGCTCCCGACAATAGGCGCTGGAGTCTCCCTGGTTCCAGGTAAAGCGGCCGGCCTTGCGCATACGACGATTGGCAGCATCGATGGCGGCCGAGCGGGCCAGGTGGTAACAGTCGTGATAGGTGTTCGGCAGGTTGGGGCGCATCGCTAGATTCTCCTCGGGTTGGGGACTTAGGCTGCCGCGCAGCCGGAAAGTATGCTTTTATGACAAAGGCCTATAAACGGCTCACGCGGCCGCGGACTTCCAGTCGTTGACCGGGTCGGTGGCCGCCAGCTCGCGGGCCGCTTCCATTTCTGCGAAGTAGGCCATCATGCTGGCCCGCAGCGCCTCGCCTTCGGCCAGGTCGGCCCCGATCGTGGCCTTCTCCGCGGCGGTTGGCTCGAACGCGAGCAGCTCTCGCAGGTTGGCCGCGAAATAGTCGACCATGCACTGCAAGCCGTCGTCAGCGTGATTGTTCCAGGGCCCGAAATTCCACTTGCCGGACGATCGATTACTCTGGCCGCCGGTTGCCAGGGTCCCGCCGCGGTTCGACGCGAACCGGGTAGCAATCCAGTTGCCATAGACCGAGACGCGAAGCGGTCCCGCCGGCGTGGCCAGCTCGTAGCAGCGACACGCGCCAGACTCTTCGCGGAGCCAGACGGCGCCAACGCGGGCCAGCACCTTGCCGGCTTCGACCACGAAATGACAGCGTGACAGGGCAACCGCCTTGCTCGCTCCCTTGCTCTTCACCAGGGCGCCGCCTTGCGCATAGTCGGGCTGGGCATAGTACGAGGTGAACACCTCCACCAGGTCGGCGCGCTGGCAGGGCAAACAGGCCGCCAGATCCTGGCCGCCGATTGTGATGGTGGCCCGCTCGTCGCGGGCGCGAATGGTCTCGTTGCAACAAATGCACTTCATGGTCAGCTCCTTGGGCGCAGTCACTCGCCAGGTTAAAGGGTGGACTTAGGCTCGATCGACCAGCAGGCGGATCGCCCGCATACGGTGGCCGGCGTACCATTCGGGATAGTCGGTGCCGTGCTCGATGGCCGCCTCGCAATCAGCCGCGATCGACGCGAGCAGATATTTGGCGGGATTCTTTTCATACATGCCCCAGAGTGCGAGCACAGTAGATTCGTAGTCGCGTGGGCCGTCGTACGTTTTCATGGTCAGCTCCAGTGGCGCAGTCACGCGCCAGAATAGGGGAAGGGAATCAGAACACGACGCACTAGTAGCCTTCGACGTCGGACAGCGGCTCGACCGCCCGCCAGTCCCGGCGGTTGTGCTCGCGCTTCTCCTGCATGCGAATAGTGCGGGCCATGACCTTGCGGGAATTGAACTCCATAAACTCGACGTCCCAGTCGACCGCGCGGCGGGCCGTCCGGTCAGGGTGCGGCGGCTTGTACTCGATCGACCTGCCAAAACTCATCGTGATGCGCTTCATGGCTTGCTCCTGGGTTAGTTGTTAGAAACTTCAATGTCCATCGTGATGGCCAGTTCCCAGTCGAGATCCATCGTGCCCTCGCGAGTCTCCATTGAGTCCGACGCGTCAGCCTGGCCGATCGCAATCAGCTTCTCGATCGTGCGGACGACGTCCTCATGCGTTGCGTCCTCGACCTCTGGCGAAGTAACACGTAGCGTCACGACCTGGTCGCCGGCCGGCTCGCGCGGCTCGCCGTCGGTAGTGGGCCGCAGGCCGTGCTTGTTGAGCATCCAGGCGGCTTGATCGCAGACATCCGAACCGCTCCAGTCTTTCTCGTCGCTATAGCTATTGCCGTCGAGATAGAGGGAATCTTGTAGGTCGCGAACGATCTCGGCCAGTTTGGCGTGCGAGAGTGTGGCGGGGTCTTTCATGGTCAGCTCCTTGGGCGGTCAGCCCATCTTGGGAAAACAGGCGAAGGTAAAAAATTCTGACGTTGGCGCGCGGTCCGTTAGGCGCGCGACCGAAACTGTTGCTGCCGCCCGATCGCCTGGTGCGGGCCCACTAGAGCGGTGCGGCCGATTGACTACAGGGCCAGGTCAGGGCGCCAGCTATTCAATGAGCTTGGCTTCCCACTCGTGCCCATCCTGGCACGTGAGCGTGACGCGGCCGGCATCGTCCACGATCGGCGCGGCGGATTCCCAGTCGACGTCCGACGATTGCCAGGCGTTGTACTCGTATTCGCCCCCGCCCTCGTGGGCGAGGTAGTATTGAGCCTGCACGGTCTCAAGGATCCGCTCCGGCCGCTTGCCGCAGCTCGGACAGGTTGAACGCTTAAACTTCATGGCTTGTACTCCTGGCGCAGTCGGGCGCCGGCTTGTGGTGGAAAGATCGAACGGACACGACGCAAACGGCCGCCAGGTCATGCGCCCAGCAGCTCGGTTACCCGATTGGCCACGGCCATTGCATTCTCAAGGCCGCGCCAGAGCTTGGCGGAAAACAGCTCGGCATATTTCCCGTCCGGCTTGAGCAGCGCGACGCGCAGATAGTGCGCCTCATTGCTGCGGCAGGTGGCGAAGACAGCGACCTGGCCCCGCATGTTGAACCAGATCGCATCGGCCGCGGCCCGATTATCCCACGCGAGCGGGCAGCCGATCGACTCGTCAATCAGACCCTCCCGCTTGAGCACCCGATTCAGCCGGGCCAGGACCTGGCGAATCGTCATGTCTTCCCGATACCACGCGGCCCGCAGCGCTCGGCGAGGGTCTTTCTTCTCCGCCCAGAGCCCGCCCGGCTTGCGGCCGTCGGCGTAAATCTCATCGCGGGCCTTGCTCGCCTTGAACGCGCAGGCGAACCGCCACGGCTTGCCCGTGGGCTTCTTGGCATCGGGATGGAAACAAAAGGTAGAACGCATGATTAGCTCCTTTGGCGCAGTCACGCGCCAGACTGAGGGAAGCGAAACCAACCGGCCGCCGCGGGTGCGAACCGCGGTCACTACGCATGATCGGCCGGGCATCGACTCAGGCGGCCCGTTGCAGGGTGACCAAGCACGTGTTCACGTTCGTGCCGGACTCGGCGAACGTGCCGGCGGGCAGATCCCAAAACCGACCGCCCATCCGCTTGACCAGCTCCCGAAACGCGACGGCTTTAGCGTTCTCGCGGAACTCGACGCCGGCGGACATAACGGCCACCAGCTTGCCACCTGGCGCCAGGAACTTGACCGCGTGGGCGACGTGGTCAATATCCCGCTGGAGATCAAACGGCGGATTCATATAGACACGATCGAACAGGCCCAGCGAATCGACCGACTCGTCCAGGAAATCGGCCGTGCGAGTTTGCAGACCCTTGGCCCGCAGTGTGGCCGCCCGCTGGAGATTCACTTCGACGCAAGTAATATCGGCCAGCTTGTAGCGTTCGCGGACGGCGCAAGCTATGGCCCCCTCGCCGGCGCTCGGCTCCAGGACCGTAAACGGCTCGTCCCAATATCGGGGCGATGCGTTCTCCATCATCCGGCCGACGACATCATCGGGCGTCGGGTAAAACGCGCCATTCTTGGCCAGGGTGCGATTCGGATTCGCCAGGGGGTCGCCCTTGCCGGCCACTTCATAGGCCGCGCCGATGACGTCGCCGTAATACTCGGCCAGCAGCTTGTTACACTCCCGGACCAGGTCGTCACGCTTGAACCAGATATGCAGATTCCCGTTCGCAAAGATGCGGATCCGGAAAAACTCATGCTCGACCACGGCCGGCCGCGACCGGCGCGCGGCGGTTTGCACCCCGGCCACGATGCCGGACTCTCGCTCCGGCAGCTCCTTGCCGGCCAGACGGCAAAACACCCGCTCGACGTCGCGGAGCGTATCATCCTGCCGGCGGTGGTGGTTCCAATACCCGCCCGCCTCAATGGCGTGGTTCAGCACGATTCGTGAGCCGATCTTGAAACCATCGTGCGACCGAAACCGGCGATCCAACGACGAAAACGCCTCGGCAATCCCGCGCTGAAACAGCATATCGGCATCGGCCAGCAGACCGACCAGAGTAGCGCGGGCCGTGCTGGCGACCAATTCCGGCGGATCCTTTTGCAGTTGGCCGCGGAATTGTTCGCGGGCCTTGCGGTCCATCAGCTTCTCGAACCCATGATCTTCGATCAGATGCTGCCAGGCGATGGCGTCAACGTGCTTCTTGACCTTCTCCATAAACCGCTCGGGCTCGCGCTGGTAAGAACACATGGCCGAGCAAATATCCGAAGTCGGCTTGTTCTCGCCGGGGACCAGATCCATCGCATCGTGCAGCAGGTCGTAGGCCTCGCGGAAACGGGACAGCGCGGCGTTGCGCTGGCTTTCGGCCCGCTCGATCACGTTCGACTGGATCAAAGCGGCGGCGGCGGGGCGGTCTAGTTCGGCAGTAATAATGCTCATGGTCAGCTCCTTGGCACAGTCACGCGCCAGATTGTAGGGAAAGAACGAAACGACGACGACGACGACAGCGACGCGCCAGAGTCAGGCGGCGCGGGGAACCTGCGGGTTCAGTTGATACAGCAGCTTGCGAACCTCGGCGGCCAGCTCGTAGACCTGGCGGGCCTCGGGGTGGTCCGCGTGCCGGGCGTGAAACTCCATATTGAACTGCGACCAGTCCCACGCATTGTGAGAACTGACGGACGGAACCTGCCCAGGAGGTTGCCACACCATCACGACCAGCTCTTCAGAGTGTGAGCCCTGACCGAGCACGATTGCCCGGTAATACCCGGCGCTAAAATCGCCGGCCGGCTGATTGCAGTACAGCAGCCGCAGCGCACGTTGGGCAATGATCCGATCTTGCTCGACCTCGCGGCAGGCATTCTCGGCCGCTTCACGTGACGGGAAACGGTATTTGCGACGCTTGGCCATTGCTCTATCTCCTCGCTGAATAGGGTTTGAAACCAGATCCCGAAATAATCAAAAAGTCAAAAATTTCCGGCGCTTTTCACGTTAATCCCCCGGCGGCGCCGCGCCGGCCTGCCGCCGGCCGGGACCCCCGCCCGCGGTGTCTCCCGCCCGCGACACGTGCACGCGCGGGCGCGCGCGCTCCCCCGCGGATTCGCGCGGCGGGCGGGCCCGCGCGACGTCCAAACAAATCCGGATCCCCACGCGGCCCACGCGTCGCACCTGGCGACGTGCACGCGGCCGCGGTTTCGCTCCGTCACAAGATCGGGCCCCGCGGCCGATCGCCGGCGGGCCCACGCGTCACGGGCCAGCACGGGCCCGCAGACGGGCCCGCGTCATGGCGGGCCCCACGAATCAAGAATCGGCCAGACCGGGCCAGCACGGGCCCGCGTCACGTTCAAGCGGCCGGACGATGGGCCAGCACCTGGCGGGCCCATCGTCGGGCCGCCCTGGCGACGTTCGCCAGGACAGCTCACGACGTCAAGCGGCGGGCCGCGGCGGGCCCACGGTCACCCGATGGCCGGACGATTGCAGCTCGGCCAGCACGCGGGCCCCGTCGACAGCGGACAGCATGCAAAACACCTGGCGACCGCGGCCGGCGGGCACGGCCCACAATCGGGCGCCAGAGAACAGCGACAAGCGGCGGGCGGACTCCCCGCGGGCCAGATACTGGCCGCGAATCTTCTCCAGACCGATCGGCCGGCGGGCCGCGGGTTCGCACCGCGTCACGAGACCTAACATGGTAGACAGCTCCCCGGGCAGTCACGCCCGATAGTAGGACCTGGCGGGCCGTGCGACGTGCACGGCTTGCGCCCGATCGTGGGCCAGCACAATGGCGGGCCCACGATCGGGCGCCCCCTGGCGA
>Ga0163151_10000430_pt1 | contig 74519 bp, 50 predicted proteins | sample OliLakLV19MP5IB2_FD_145596 | JGI IMG/M metagenome (GOLD analysis project Ga0163151, IMG submission 145596) | Freshwater microbial mat bacterial communities from Lake Vanda, McMurdo Dry Valleys, Antarctica - Oligotrophic Lake LV.19.MP5.IB-2 | ecosystem: Environmental > Aquatic > Freshwater >... | reverse complement strand
TAAACAATAATTTATAGCTATTTAAAAAAAAAGCCCTTGCCCAAAAGCAAGGGCTTTTTTTGTGCGCTATACTGAACACTGGCCGAACCAATGCGAATAAAAACAAAGGCCAAAACTTGGCAAACCAAGTATACTAAACCATTTTTGCACAAATACTTTGAAGATATGAAAATAAAATTATTTTTAGCGGCCTTACTATTCTCTAGTGCAGCCATGGCACAAGATTTAGAACCTAAAGGAAAAATAAAAGAACCAAAAGGTTTTGGCGACAAAATGCACAATGCCTTCCTTTCGAAACGCATGAAGGAAGCAACCTATCAGCGCGATTCTATGCATCAACTAAATTTGGCCTTTAACAAGGATACCACAGAAAGAGGCATTCGCTACCGCGAATTGGAAATGAACTATGAAACGCTAAGCAATCAACACACCGATTTAAAAGAAAAACACCGCATTTTACAAGACGATTATAATGAGATGAATGATAAGTACACCGCGCTTATTCGTTCGAGCCTAAATAAAACCGAACAGCTTAACTTGGCTTTAAAGGAAAAAGGCGAACAGTTATTGGCACGCGAAAAGAAATTGGCCGAATTAGAGGACTTAATTCGCAAACAAGACTCCGTGACCAATGCCCTAAACAATGTAATTAAAAACGCACTATTAAGCTTCAAAAGCGATGAAATATCGGTGGAAATGAAGAATGGTAAAGTGTATGTGTCTATGACCGATAAATTATTGTTTAGAAGTGGTAGCGCAGATGTAGAAGACAAAGGAAAAGATGCCATTAAAACCGTTGCCGATATCCTAAACAAAAACAAGGATGTGTCTATTATGATTGAAGGGCATACCGACAATGTGCCAATTAAAACAGCTCAATTTAAAGACAACTGGGATTTAAGTGTGGCAAGGGCAACCAATATTGTTCGCTTATTAGACGAAACTTACAAGGTAGATGCAAAAATGCTCACTGCTGCTGGCAGGGGCGAATATGTGCCAAAAGCTAGCAATGAAACAACTGAAGGTAGGGCCAAGAACAGGCGCACAGAAATTATCCTAACTCCAAAACTCGACGAATTGTATAAGCTTATCAATAAACGATAAACGTTCTTAGGAATTTAAAGTTTGCCATGCTTTGGCATCAAACACAAAGAGGCCATTTGCAACAACGCAAATGGCCTCTTTGTGTTTGATGAATTTACCAACAATTTATGCTAAAAAAACATTAATCCTTCTTCCCCTCACATTTGCAAGATGCCCCAGAAGCGCAAGATTCGCCTTTACTGCTTTTAAATAAAAACCTCAAAACATATAGGATCGAACCGAATAAAATTATACCTACTGTAACAGTTTGCCAATCAAATTCCATTAGGATGCTTTCTCCTCTCTTTTGCGTTTAAAAAAGGTCATGCCCAGAATAAGAATTAAGCCGCCATACAGTGCAAATGAGGAGGCATACGCAATTCGCTCACCGGTAACAATAACAGTTGGTTCAAACTTAAACACAATCTCATGCTTACCTGCCGGCACTTTCATAGCACGCAAAACAAAATCTACGCGCACATGTGGCATTAAAGCACCATCAACATAGGCATTCCAACCCTTTTCATAATGCACCTCAGAAAACACGGCAAATTGATCGCTATTGGCCTCGTAACTATAAACCAATTTATTGGGTTGATAAACAGTTAATTTAATGCTTGCACTCGAATCGAACATGGGTTTAAAATCGGTTAAGCCTGCCTCAAAACGCTTGTCGATTACCGCAGTTTGCTTGCTTTTAAAATCATTCAAAGCAACAATCTCTTCATCGGCATTGGCTACCCATTTAATGTCATTTACAAACCATGCATTGCCATTGGCATTTAAATTTCTTTGTACATATTTATTGCCTGTTGAATCTTGCAAAATAAAATATTTAGCATTAAGCATGTTATAACACTCCATGTTCATTTTAACCAATTGCCACTCAATTAACTCTTGGTATCTGCGCATTTTTGCGCCATGGTAACCGCCCAAAGTCTTGTGGTAGTAAGCCGTTAAAGCATCCTTGTCAAAATCGGTGGTATTGTTATAAACCCTGTAATGGATATCGGTATCGGCTAAAATTTGCGCATCAATAGGCGTTTTTTCAATGGCAACTTCGCCCTTCTTTTTCTCAAAATCTTTCTCGTTTAAATAGCGTTTATCTACACCCCATAAATCAACTACCATAAGCAAGCCTAGTATCGCAACCAAATATTCTTTCTTTAACTTGCCGTTTTGAAAAAACCACAATGCCGCACTTGTTAAAAGAATAAATACCAATGAACGCAACGCATCCATTCTCAATAAACTTTCGCGGTCTGCAGAAAGCGTTCCTTTTAACCATTCAGGAAAATTCATGCGTGCATCATTTTCGCTGGTAAAATCAAATAACATTCCGGGCACCAATGCAAACAACAAACACAAGCCTCCCACAATGCCCAAACTATATTTCATGGCCTTCATCCAATCTGCCTGAGAAATCTTTTTCTCGGTGAGTTCTTTCACAGCCAAAATAGCCAAGAACGGAAACATGGTTTGGGCTATACATAAAATAAAGGTCACCGATCGAAACTTGTTGTAAAGAGGAAAATAATTAAAGAAGATATCGGTAAATGGCATAAAGTTCTTTCCCATCGACAAGAAAATTGCCAGCATTGCAGCAGAAAAAATCCACCATTTCTCGGCCCCCTTAAGCAAAAACATACCCAAAACAAAGAGAAAAACTATTATGGCTCCGTAATAAATTGGTCCGGCCGTAAAGGGTTGGTCGCCCCAATAAATAGGCATCTGACTCACCACTTGCTTGGCATTGGGGTAGCCTTGTTTTTGCAATTCTTTATAGGTATTGCTACTTGTGCCTAAATCGCCACTGCTGCCACCACCATAAAAATTAGGTATCAAAATGGTTAAGGGCTCTGCCACGCCATTGCTCCAAGACAGCGCGTAATCTTTGTCTAATCCAGATGAGCTGTTGGCAAAATTGCTTTCGCCACTCTGGGTTTTGGTTAAATCGGATTTGCCGCGAATACTGTATTTTCCATACTCTTCGGTGGCCAACAATCCTGTAATATTGGTGCCAATTCCTATGGCTGCGGCAATGGCCATAAATGCCCCGGCCATTATAAAGTTAGGCAAAGTTTTGTTTTTAACGGCCTGAACCAATTCCACCACCATCCATGCTAAAATTACAAAAATGAGGTAATACGTTATTTGTACGTGTCCGGCCGCGAGTTCAAAAGACACTGCTATGCCCGTTAATACAGCCCCCAACCACTTGTTTTTATGCAGGGTAATTTGCATGCCCGCCAAAACCAGCGGAATAAAGGCTATGGCGTTCCCCTTGGTAATATGCCCCGCATCAATATTAATAAAGTTAAAGGAGGATAAAGCAAATGCGAGCGACCCCGCCATGGCCAGCCAAGGTGAAACCTCAAATGCCAGCAACAAAATATAAAAACAAGCAAACAACAAAAAGATGGTATCCGAAGGATGCTTAAGCAGTACTGAAATATAAAACAGGATATTCCCCGTATAATTTCCATGATAGGTAGCGCCAATTAAATAACTTGGCATGCCACTAAAAATACTGTTGGTCCAAAAGGTTCTTTCGCCACTTGCCTTTTCAAATTGGGCAATCTCTTGAAAGGTTGCCTTCCATTGCAATACGTCGTATTGTTTAAGCACTTTGCCATTAAACAAAGGCGTAAAATATGCAAAGATTACAAGCATAATGAGTGCAAATGCGATCAAGTGCGGAAGCGCCTTCTTAAAAAAGGATTGGTTCATTTTATAAAATTTTGAGGGCACAATATAATAATTTATTGTGGTAGCGAAAGCGGGTTTTACCTAAAATAACGCAAAAAAGAGGCTATCCTTTGGAGACAGCCTCTTTTTTAAAGTGTAAATATTCACCTAAACATTAACTACAACCTGTCTGAGTGCCGCAATTTAAGCACTTATAACAAGCACCACTGCGAATGGTAATATGGCCACAAGTAGGACAAGCCGGACTATCTCCCATGCGCTTGTTCATTTCACTTACCTGATCCAAAGGAGCGGCTTCTGCATGCACCATGCTAGCAGATTTAATTTCTACTACTGCTTTCACTTCTGACCTGTGAAATCCTATGGGAGCAACTTGTGCAACACTCATCGGCGCAATTGGTTCAGCCTTAATTTTTGTATTCTCTATTTCTTTAGCTGCCCGGTGTTGGTTGATGGCTAAATGACTTCTTTGGTTATCATTTGGCGCTACTTGAATAAAATCTTCTCTTCCTAGGTATTCAAAACCCAACATGCGGAACATGTAATCAATGATAGAGGTAGCAGATTTAATGTTATCGTGACCAGCAACCATACCTGCAGGTTCAAACCTGGTGAAGGTAAATTTGTCTACATATTCTTCTAATGGAACGCCATATTGTAAGCCCAATGAAACGGCAATAGAGAAGCAGTTCATTAACGAGCGCAAAGTAGCTCCTTCTTTATGCAAGTCTACAAAGATTTCTCCCAATGTTCCATCTTCATATTCACCTGTTCTAACAAAGATAGTTTGACCACCCACACTGGCTTTTTGTGTAAAACCACCGCGCTTTCCTGGCAATGTTTTGCGTGCTACTACACCCGCTAATTTATGCTTAAACGCTGTATCGTGTGTGCGATTTAAAATAGCTGTTGCTGCTTCCAAAACCTGCTCTGGACTTAACTCACTTACTGGCTTATGTGCATCTTCGCCTAATATTTGCTCTACTGCATCTTGAATATCTTCATCGTCTTTTACATCCGATTTATTGCTCAATGGCTGACTCAATTTACAACCATCGCGGTAAAGTGCATTGGCTTTTAATCCAAGGCTCCAGCTCAAATGGTAGCATTCTTTAATGTCTTCAACATTGGCTTCGTTAGGCAAGTTAATTGTTTTAGAAATTGCACCACTCAAGAAAGGTTGTGCAGCCGCCATCATGCGAATATGGCCAGTTGCAGCAATATAACGGGTACCCTTGTTACCACATTTATTGGCACAATCAAAAACAGCTAAATGCTCATCTTTCATAAATGGCGCACCTTCAACAGTCATGGTACCACAAATAAAATCATTGGCCTCTTCAATTTCTTGGCGGGTAAATCCTAATTTACGCAATAAATTAAAGTTGGCGCCATTATACTCCTCGGTTGTAAACCCAAGTCTCTGCATGCAAGCTTCGCCAAGTGTCCAATGGTTAAAAGCAAATCCAATTTCAAAAGCACCTGCTGCTGCTTTGTCTAATTTCTCAATTTCTTCCTCAGTAAATCCGCGGAATTTTAAAGATTCTGGGTTAATATGTGGCGCACCTTTTAGGCTGGCTGAACCAATTGCGTAATGAATAACTGCGTCAATTTCAGTTTCGTTATAACCTAAGTTCCTTAACGCTGCAGGCACACCCGTATTGATAATTTTAAAATAACCACCACCCGATAATTTCTTAAACTTAACCAAAGCAAAATCTGGCTCAATACCTGTAGTATCGCAATCCATTACCAAACCAATGGTACCTGTTGGTGCAATTACCGTTGCTTGCGCATTGCGGTAACCATATTCTTCTCCCATTTGAACGGCCTTATCCCAAGAATCGCAAGCCGCTTTTAACAAGTAATCTGGACAATATTTTGGATCAATGCCCACTGGCTTTATCGATAATCCTTCGTATGCATCGGTAGCATTATAAGCCGCATAACGGTGGTTGCGCATTACACGCATCATGTGTGTTTTGTTCTCTTCATACTTAGGGAAAGTTCCTAAATACTTAGCCATTTCTGCCGAAGTTTGGTAAGCAACACCGTTTAAAATTGCGGTGATAGCGCCACCTAAGGCAAATGCTTTTGGACTATCATAAGGAATGCCCGAAATCATTAACATGCTACCTAAGTTAGCATAACCCAACCCCAAAGTACGGTACTCATAACTTAATTGAGCCACTTCCTGAGAAGGGAATTGCGCCATTAATACCGAGATTTCTAATACCATAGTCCAAAGGCGACTCGCATGTTCAAAGGCTTTTACATCAAACACCAATGTTTTCTCATCAAAGAAACGCATCAAGTTTAAGCTAGCCAAGTTGCAAGCGGTATTGTCTAAGAACATGTACTCGCTACAAGGGTTTGAAGCGTTAATTCTTCCACCTTCAGGACAAGTATGCCATTCGTTAATGGTAGTATCATATTGCACACCAGGATCTGCACAAGCCCATGCGGCATCTGCAATCATATCCCACATTTTATTGGCAGGCACTTTTTCCATCACCCTACCATCGGTACGGGCTGTTAATTCCCAATCGCCACCCTCTGCCAAAGTTTCGAAAAACTTATGCGGAATGCGCACCGAGTTATTGCTATTTTGTCCAGAAACAGTAGCATAAGCCTCACCCTCATAATCGCTTGGGTAACCTGCGGCAATTAGCGCTGCAACTTTCTTTTCTTCGTTCTTTTTCCAATTAATAAATTCTATGATTTCGGGGTGATCCAAATCCAAGCAAACCATTTTGGCTGCACGGCGTGTTGTTCCGCCCGATTTGATGGCACCTGCTGCACGGTCACCAATTTTTAAGAAACTCATTAAACCAGAAGACGAGCCTCCTCCAGATAATTTTTCTTTGGCACCACGAATGCGAGAGAAATTAGTACCTACACCAGAACCATATTTAAAAATACGGGCTTCGCGCACCCATAAATCCATAATACCACCATCGTTCACCAAATCATCGTCAACAGATAAAATGAAACACGCATGCGGCTGCGGGCGTTCATAAGCTGAGGTAGATTTTTCTAGTTTGCCTGTTTTAGGATTAACAAAGAAATGCCCTTGAGGCTTACCCGTAATGCCATAAGAACTATGCAATCCAGAATTAAACCATTGTGGCGAATTTGGAGCGGCATACTGACCCACAATCATGAAGGCCATTTCATCATAAAATATTTGAGCATCTTCGCTAGAATCAAAATACCCATACTCTTCACCCCACTTCATCCAACAATGAGCCATGCGATGAGCAACCTGTTTAATACTGGTTTCTCTTCCAGTAGTTCCATCTGCATGAGGCACCCCAGCTTTACGGAAATATTTTTGAGCCAAAACATCTGTTGCCACCTGGCTCCAAAAATTTGGAACTTCCACATTTTTCATTTCAAAAACCACGCTGCCATTCGGGTTTTTAATAACAGAAGTGCGGTAATCGTACGTAAACATATCGTACGCGCTTACGCCCTCTTTTGTAAAGTGTCGCTCAATGCGGAGACCCTTTTGCTCATTGTTCTTTTTAGTGCGGCTCATTTTATCTATATAGTATGGTGTTTTAACTCAGTTTTTTTACCCTAAAAAACTCTAGGGGTTTTTATCCAAAAGTCACCTATCTAAACTTCTAAATCAAAAATCAATTTCAACAGTCTGCTATGTTGATTTCTTTTTTGTTTAGTGAAAGCTATACTTTGAGGTGTTTATAACATTAGTTATTCACAGTGGAGGCCTTGGTACTTGCGGATTTGCCCAAGCTAACAATTTCTTAATAATCAGCTTATTGTCTTTAAATGAATACACTTTAGTGCAATTTGCATGAGATGCAATATTTTCCATTTGGAATTATAAAAAAAAAGTGGTCATTGTTCATTTTGTAAAAAGAGGATTTTTCATTTTGAGCCTAACTAAAAAAATAAATCGAGGTTTCTGTTGCCAAACCAAAGATATTAAAAGGATAAAGAGGCTTGGTTTAAATGCTAGGAAGCTGTTTCAATTACCTTCATTTTACAGGTTATGCCGGCAATTATTGAATTGAATTGCGTATTTTGGGATAAAAAGCTTTAATTTGTTGCTTATAGAAACTAAGTAATATTGAAAACCCAATTTTATAATTCCTTAACCGAGAAAGCACAAAAGGGATTAAAGCAATTAGCTGTTTTAATAGACCCCGATAGTCTTCACTCGGAAGCCGACTTGCTAAATTTAATTAATTTATGCAATGAATCCGCTGTGGATTTAATTTTGGTGGGTGGTAGTTTAATTACCAATGGCTTTTGGGATAGGTGCATTGAGCTACTTAAATCGCATACACAAATTCCAGTGGTCTTGTTTCCAGGAAATATTATGCAAACACATAAAGCTGCCGATGCCATTCTTTTTCTGAGCATGATTAGCGGTAGAAATCCCGATTTATTGATTGGCAAACATGTATTGGCTGCACCCCTACTCAAAAAATCGGGCATAGAAGTAATTCCTACCGGCTATATGATTGTAGATGGCGGTAACATTACCAGCGTAATGTATATGAGCAATACCACCCCACTGCCTTCCGATAAAAATAACATTGCCGCTTGTACTGCTTTGGCCGGAGAAATGTTGGGACTAAAAGTAATTTATATGGATGCCGGTAGCGGTGCCCAAAACCCAATTAGTGCTTCCATGATTGCTGAGGTAAAATCTCAAATCACGGGTCCGCTTTTCATTGGTGGTGGAATCAGAACAATTGAACAGGCTATTGCTACTTGCAACGCAGGGGCAGATATTGTAGTGGTTGGAAATGCCATAGAAAAAGACCCACAACTGGTAGCAAAATTAACGGCGGCTATCCACAACCTAAATAAATAAAAACTTTTCTCTTAGCTTTACGTTATTAAAGTATCATGGCAATCAAAAATTTACTGTTCGATTTAGGCGCTGTGGTGCTCAATTTGGACCAAGAAAAAACACTTAGGGCTTTTATTAAACTAGGTGCAGATCTTGATGAAATGAATATGCAAGGCAATCTCTTTACCGATTTTGAAATAGGTAAAATTAGTGCCGAACTCTTTGTGCAAACTTTACATACCCAAATAAAGGGAAATGCCAGCAAAGAAGACATTGTGCATGCTTGGAACAGCATGTTGTTAGACTTTCCTCCAGCTAGGGTTGAGATGCTTAGGCAACTCAAAAAAAAATACCGCCTATTTTTATTAAGCAATACTAATTCCATTCACATTGATGCCTTATATGAAGAGCATGGCAAGGAGATATTTGAGGAGCTTTTCGAAAAGATATATTTATCGCACGAAATTGGCCACAGAAAACCCAATGTAGATTGCTATCATTATGCGTTAAATGATGCCCAATTAAAAGGCAGTGAGACCCTCTTTATCGACGATAACAAAGGCAATTTAAAGGGTGCCGAAAAGGCGGGAATTAACACCCTGTGGGCGCATGAACCCATCGACAATTGGTTCTTAACCGAACTAAAAAAAATTAATTTACTCCATATAAACTAAGACCCATCATTTCTTGGTTCAGCCAAAAAGGAATTGAAGCATCTCATCTAACTTGGCCACTTCTACTACTTTTAAACCAATTTTTCCTTTGGGTAATTTATTGAATTTAGACAAATACACGGTTTTAAATCCCAATTTTTCTGCTTCAGAAATGCGTTGCTCAATTCTGCTTACCGCCCTTATTTCACCGCTTAACCCCACCTCGCCCACAAAACAAATTTTGCTATCAATGGGCAAGTTTTCGTAGCTAGAAACGATAGAAGCAATGATGCTCAAATCAATGCCCGGATCTTCTACTTTTAGTCCGCCTGCAATATTCACAAACACATCTTGCATGCCCATGCGCAAGCCACATTTTTTCTCCAAAATGGCCAACAACATATTCAACCGTTTGGCATCATATCCATTCGAATTTCGCTGGGGCGTGCCATAAACTGCGGCACTCACCAAAGCTTGTGTTTCAATTAACAAAGGCCGCATGCCTTCCAAAGTGGCCGCAATGGAAACCCCACTCAGCGCTTCATCTCGTTGCGAAATAAGAATCTCAGATGGGTTACTCACTTCTCTTAATCCGCCTTGCTGCATTTCATAAATCCCAATCTCGTTGGTTGACCCAAACCTGTTTTTAGTGCTGCGCAAAATGCGGTAAACATGGTGCCTATCGCCTTCAAATTGCAAAACGGTATCAACCATGTGTTCCAATAATTTTGGCCCAGCCAAGGTGCCGTCTTTGGTAATGTGGCCAATTAAAAAAATGGGCGTATTGGTTTCTTTGGCAAAGCGAATCATGTCGCTAGCCGTTTCCTTAATTTGCGAAATACTTCCTGGCGTGCTGTCAATCAAATCAGATTGCAATGTTTGGATAGAATCTACTACCACCAAATCTGGTTGTAATTCTTTTAATGCCTTGCCAATTTTTTGAGTAGAGACCTCTGTATATAAATAACACTGTTCGTTCTTGAAGGGAATGCGCTCGGCACGCATTTTTATCTGACTCTCGCTTTCCTCGCCACTAATATATAACACCTTTAGGTTAGAAAATTGCAAGGCCACTTGCAAGAGTAAAGTAGATTTTCCAATGCCCGGTTCTCCGCCAATAAGTACCACACTTCCCGGCACCAAGCCACCGCCTAGCACCCGCGCAAGTTCTTGGTCTTTTAAAGGAATGCGCTGTTCTGTTCCTTGTTCAACTTCGTTTATAACAATGGGCTTGCGCGAAATTACCTGGCCTTCTTTTTTCCAAGTACTTTTAAAATCTTCTTTCTCTTTGTGTACAACTTCTTCTACGTAAGAATTCCACTCGCCACAAGCCGGACATTTTCCTATCCATTTGGCGGCGGAAGCCCCACAGTTCTTGCAAAAAAAAGTAGCATGCGTTTTGGCCATTTTGTTCAAATATATTTTGTGCTAATATAAATCAGTAAACGCTGAATAAAAAAACAATGGAAATTGTTTTAATTGCGCCTTAGTGAATAAGCTTGACCATATAAAGATTCCGATAGAGCAAGAATTGAATTTGTTTGAAACCAAATTCAGAGAAGCCATGAAGAGTAGTGTACCCTTATTGGACACCATTATGAATTATATTATTAAGCGCAAAGGCAAGCAAATTCGCCCCATTTTCGTTTTTTTTAGCGCCAAATTATTTAGTGAAACCATAGGCGATGCTACCTTTAGAGGCGCCAGTCTTGTGGAATTATTGCATACCGCAACCTTGGTTCACGACGATGTGGTAGACGATAGCGACGAGCGCAGGGGATTTTTCTCTATTAATGCCCTATGGAAAAATAAAATTGCCGTGCTGGTAGGAGATTATTTATTGAGCAGAGGACTCCTACTTTCTATCCAAAATAAAGATTATAACTTACTCGAAATTGTTAGCAACGCGGTAAAAGAAATGAGCGAAGGCGAATTGCTTCAGATAGAAAAAACAAGAAACCTCAATCTATCCGAGGAAGTTTACTACGATATCATCACAAAAAAAACAGCATCCCTCATTGCTTCTTGTTGCGCTATTGGCGCTGCCTCGGCTGGTGCAAATCCTGAACAAATTGAGAAAATGCGCCTATTTGGCGAGAAAATTGGCATTGCCTTTCAAATGAAAGACGATTTGCTCGATTATGGCGACGAGGATATTGGTAAACCAAGAGGCATAGACCTTAAAGAAAAGAAGCTCACCCTGCCCATCATCTATACGCTTAATAAAGCTGATAGCGCTATAAGAAACAAGATGATTCATACCATCAAAAACCACCACAACAACAAGAAAAAAGTGGCCGAAGTGGTAAATTATGTCAATGCCCACAACGGAATTGCCTATACCAAAGAAGCCATGAACCGATATAAAAACGAAGCGTTAGCCATTATTGATAGCCTGCCAGATAGCAGCGTAAAAGCCAATGTAAAAGAGCTGGTGGAATTTATCATCGAAAGAAATCATTAGCCAGCCTCTGCACTAACCAGCACAAAAAAAGCTGCTTCAACCTCTGAAGCAGCCTTTTTATAGAAATATCTAATTATTCTTTCATAAAAGTTTGTGAGAACTCTCCATCCAAATATTTCACTTTTATAAAATATACTCCTTTTGGCAGCGTAGCTACATTTAAGCTTTTTATGCGACCATTGGCGGTGCTTTCCATTTCTTCTACTTTTACTTTCTGACCCAAACTATTGTATACAGCAAATGTAAATTCAGAAGATTGAACAAGCTCAAGTTCTATCTTCAAAATTTCACTGCTAGGGTTAGGCCATATTTTCAAACTGGGCAATTTACCCAATTGAGAAAGACCGGTATTGACCAAACTTATATTAATTGTCTTAGTTAATCCCTTGCAACCATTGCTTGCATTTTCCTGCACGTTTACTACCGCAGATGCCACTGTATTAAACTTAACAACCACAGCACTAGAGCCAGAACCAGATTGCAAACTACCACCACTTAAGGTCCAGTTAAAAATAGAACCACTTAATCCAGGCGTAACAGAAAAGGTAGCTGTATCTCCCTTTACCGCCCAATTAACTCCCGATATTTCGGAAGTTACAGGCTTAGGCAACTTGGCAATCAAAATAGAATCAGAAAAAATTACACAACCCTTATCGCTAACCTGCACCTTAAATTCACCAGCATCGTTATAGTTTAATACTTTGTTGGTCTCACCCAAATACAAAGTATCGTTAATAAACCACTGGTTATTGGAACTTGCGCTCGAAGTAAGGTTAAAAGACCCCCCATCGCAAAAACCATTTCCGGTTAAATCTTTCGAAACAATTGGTTTGTTTGGTGTAATTCCAGATTCAAGAAAAACTTGGTTCGACATAGCTCTACAACCATTTGCACCCGTTACCCTCACAAAAAACAACCCTTCCTCCTTTTGATAAAAATTGGTGCTTACTTGTGATGTTAAAATATTATTCTTAAACCAAACAAAATTGCTTGTGGCATCGGTACTCAATAAAGTACTATCGTTATCGCACAAAACACTACCCCTGCTCGTGGTAATTTTTGGAGCTGCCGGCGAAGGCAAAACATTGATATAACCTACACGTGTAATGCTATCGGCACCACTCACATTCTTCACCTTTAATCTAATACTTTTTAAACCCGAAGAAGTAAAATTTATCTTAGGATTCATGATCGTATAATTCACCGTATCTGCATCTGTAACCGCCCACTCCCACTCGCTCGGTTTATTCCTACTAGAATCTAACAACTGAACTTCATCGCCCACACAAACCGTTTTGGTAAGCGAATAAAAATTGGCAACTGGTACATTAGGTACGCCAGTAATTTTGATGTTATCCAAATACATATTGTTGCCATTATTCGATTTCTGCTCAAACCTAATGCGAATGTTATTGTTCCCAACATAGGGCGTTAGGTTCACGCTTAAACACATATTGATGCTATCGCCACACCAATCTATCGAAGTGCTTGGAATAAACTTGCTTGCCGAATAATAATTGGGCGCAGGTGCGGTAGCAAAAGTACCCTGCCCTTTTTCTCCATAACCTGCTAAACGAATATAATTGGTACCACAATTGGTGCTAATATAAATGATCAATGAATCTGTACTTGCCGAATCGAATCGGGTATACGCATGTTGAAATTCTAATACAGCATTTTGATATCCCTTTAAATCAATAATAGGCGAATTAAGTCTATCCAATGCATTCAATCTAGGCCAATCATAATTGTTAATTCCAATAGCTGTATTACCCGGTGTGTTGCCTCCAATTGTCCAATATCTCCAAGTAGTATCAGAATTTAAATTATCTATTGTCCACAAACTTCTGGTAGCTGAATTGGGCTCAAAACTCTCCTCAAAAGGCAAGCCCAATCCGCCCACACGCACATAGTCGTCTCTATAAATTGAATCGTAACCAGAACTTGAACTAATCCTCAAAGCAACCGGGTAAACTCCCGGTAAATTATAGGTAACAGTTGGGTTCGTGGCAGTACTTTGTGAAGGGCTGCCTCCAGGGAAATACCACATTCTATTAGTAGCGCCAGAACTTTGATCTGCAAATGTTACCGACCTTAAACTACAAACAACCCTATTGGTGGATGTAAATCCTGCTTGTGGTTTTGGCGTAATTCCAGAAATAATTAACGAATAAGCTTGTGAGCCACCAACCATGCCGCCTTTGCCTGTTACGGTAATGGTATAAGTGCCAGCAGGAGGTGCAGCAATAAAAACTTGTTCTACATTGTCAATGGTATTATCACCTGTTGTTGCTATCGAAGTTGGCGACATTACATTTAACACATAAGGCATAAAAACTTGATTATCTGCATTGCGTTTAATACGTAAATCCAAATCGTTCACCAACATTTTGATAGTTGGGTTCAAAGAAGGATTTGGACCATTTCCCGGCCTATCTGTCCAACAAATTGTTGCCCTAATAGGCGTAACACCATCGCTAAAAAAAGTATAAGTATACGTTGCAGAACTAGCGTGTGTATTTTGAAAAATTGTATTCTTAACCGAATCAGTAATTACCCCTGCTGCCTTAGCTGTATTCATCAATCCCCAACCAAAAGTATAATCTGGTCCCACTGCCGCACCAGCCTCATCTGCCGTATGAATAATTAATCCTTTTAAGGTAGAAGCACGCATAAAAGTACCTTTCGTATTTTGATAATGTTGTTGCAATAACAAGGCAGATCCAGAGGCATTTGGCGAGGCCATAGAAGTACCATTATAAGTTGCATACGCAGCATCGGAAGTAGAAATGCAGCTATTAACCGACACCCCATTTGCCACAACATCTGGCTTAATTCTGCCATCATCTGTTGGGCCCCATCCACTAAAACTACTCATTACCACATCAGATGATTTTGTCCATCCTGTGGTAATTTTATTTACCGCACCCACCGTTAACACATTCTTGGCATTTCCTGGTCCTCCACTAATAGAATTATAAGGCCCAACCGTGGAAGGTGGATTGCTGGTACTGCCTAAAACCCAAACGCCACTGGTGTTTCTAATATAATAAGTTGCAGGAATAGTTCCAGGTTCGTTTCTATCGTTTCCTGCTGCTATACAAATTAAGTAATTGGGATAGCTCAATGCAATTTGATCCCATTGCTCACTAATTCCATCGTAAAAACCATATTTATAATCTTCTAGGGTGCTAACAGATGGATCTCCCCAAAACTCCCACCTGTTGTTGTTGTATTGCCACCCAGAAATTTGGGTATAAGAGTGATTTGAGACCAATAAACCCGCACTCGCAGCAGAAGACATTTCACTTGCATCGCTGTTCCAATCATAACATTTTATGGGAGCCTGGTAACTCATGCCCTTGGCATTGGCCACAACACCTCCAGCTGCCATGGTTCCAGAAACATGCGTTGCATGGTCGCTAAAAGTGGAGGCCCCATCGGCCTGTGTTGCCCTTCCTTGAAACTCTTGGTGGGTAGTTCTAGTTTTACCGCCATCCCAAACAGCCAATCTATTGGTCATTCCGCTGCCCGTTAAACTTAATCCCAATCCGCCAGCAGGCCATAGTTTATTGGTAGATATGGTTTTTGCCGCATCTACATTGTTGGTTGTGTGATAATAAATGGGCATCCCTGTTTTCGAAATGGCCACAAACTCGCGCTCCACGCCGTTATTTAAAACTTCCCTTAAAGGTATATTTAATTCGGCTGCTTTGGCCTGAACCAATCGCTGTTGAATTACAAAATTATCTTTAAAAATCAATTCGAGTTCAGAAGGCGACTTGGCCGTTTTAGGATCTTTCATTTGCTGGCCTTCAACCAACGAAAAACTAAGTAAAAACAATAAAAAAGTAACAGTAAATTTATTCATATCAATTGGTTTTCAAATCTCGAGAATGCGCCACGCTGCCTACCAAAACGGCTTGCACCCCGACTTTTTGTTTATTTAATAATAGCTCCCCAGTATAAAGTAATTCGTAAAACCCATTTGGCTTACACAGTATCTTTAATTTCCCTTTTGTTATAGAGGTAGATGCATAGGTTTTATTCATCCTGTTGTCTATCAAAATCACTTTAAATTGGTTTTGGTTCAGGGTGCTTTTGCATCTTAAATTCTTAACATATATATTGGTTATTTCAAAAAGATAGCCGTTCGATGAAGCCAAGGCAGCACTAAACTTTCCGTTGACTACATCAAAATGACTCGACTGATGGTATTGAAAATTTCGCAAAGGCGCGGCATTTTTCATGGTAAAATTTACTTGCTCCCTTTGTGCAAATAATAAAATAGGTAAAGCCCATGCAAAACAGAAAAAAAATAACTTGTATATCAATTGCGCAAATCAAATTTAGGGTTGGACTTCAAATCTAATGGAATCCATTTAAAATTACAATTTCATTATTTGAACATTGGATATTACTTTGCAGAAAAAATATCCGTGATTAAGCACATTCCCAATACCATTACTTCTGGAAACCTCTTTTGTGGATGCCTTTCTATTGTGGCCACTTTTGACGGAAATCCAACTTTGGCGGCAGGCTATATCATCCTTGCAGCAATTTTAGATTTTTTTGATGGCTTTGCGGCCCGCCTGTTAAAGGTGCACGGAGAGCTAGGAAAACAATTGGATTCTCTTGCCGATGTGGTGAGTTTTGGTGTTGCTCCCGGATTTATTTTTTACAAGCACTCGCAAGAACACCTCGTTTTTGAATATGGATTTCTTCAATTTTTGCCATTTTTACTCATCATCTTTTCGGCAGTTAGACTGGCAAAATTCAATATTGATCCTAGGCAAAGCGATTCTTTTATTGGGGTTCCTACACCCGCAAATGCCCTTTTAATTTGCAGCATTCCCTTGGTAATGGAACACGGGCCATTTTTGGCTCAGACCATATATACCTCATTTTTATTTTTAACCATTTACCCCCTTTTATTTAGTTATTTATTGGTGGCCGAATTGCCACTTTTTGCCCTTAAATTCAAGCACTTTGGCTTTAAAGACAACGAAATAAGGTGGATCTTTATCCTTGCTTGTATTTTGCTTGTTTCATTATTTCAATACTTTGGAATTGGGTTGAGTATAATTCTTTATGTACTTTTGTCGCTACTTATTCATTTGAGAAAAAAATATGAAATTCAAAGCTGAAATAGATGTAATGCCACATGCCGCATTATTAGATCCTCAGGGAAAAGCTGTTAGCGGTTCAATGGCTAATATTGGCTTAGCGGCCATTCACGGTGTGAGAATTGGAAAGCACATTTCCTTAGAATTGGATGCCGAAAACGAGGATGCCGCAAATGAATTGGTTGATACTGCCTGTAAAAAATTATTGGCCAATCTCATAATGGAATCTTACCACTTTACTGTAACGGCAGGGTAATTGAGCATGCGCAAGTTTTTTTTACTTGCTTATGTGGTACTAGTAAACCTGGGTGCAAACACTTTTGCCCAGGATTTATCTTATGCAAAATCCTGCATAAAAACGCTTTGTAGCGATGCGTTTTATGGCAGAGGTTATGTAAACAATGGCGATAAATTAGCCGCAAAATTTATTCAAAAAGAGTTTGCCTCAAGTAAGCTTGCGCCTCTTGGAGAAAACTATTTTCAAAACCTTGGATTTCCTGTTATTTATTACCCAGAGCGGGTAGAAATTACCTTAGACAATAACATTGTTTATGCTGGAGACGATTTTATCATTAACCCGGGTTGCCCTACCATTAAAGGAAATTATAAGGTTTTAGAATTAGATTCTGCCTTAATAGACAACAACTCCGAATTTGCCAAACTCAAATCAAGAAACCTTAAAAACACCTTTCTCCTTGTAGATGATTTAAAGGCTAAAAAGTTGGTTCATACCGAACGATCTGCCTTTGTTTTACAAAATGGCTTGAAAGCAAAAGGGCTAATTTACAAAAACATGAATACCTTGGTTTGGAGCCTGTCCATGGATTTTGCCCCGTTTCCCATCCTCTATTTTAAAAAAGGCATATTCCCCAACTTGGTGCTTAATTTAAACATTAAGGTGGATGCTGTGCATAAAGTACATGGCACCCAAAATGTAATTGGCATGGTAAAGGGAACAGAATTTCCTGATTCAATGTTAGTGTTTACTGCACATTACGACCATTTAGGCATGATGGGCAGAGATGCCATATTTCCCGGCGCAAACGACAATGCAAGTGGGGTTGCCATGATGCTTGATTTGGCAAAATATTATGCCAAAAATCCGCCAAAATATTCTGTGGTTTTTATTGCCTTTGCTGGCGAGGAAATTGGGCTGCTTGGGTCTTATTATTTTGTGAATTATCCGCTTATCGACCTAAAGAAAATTACGCTGCTCATAAATATGGATTTAATGTCTACAGGCGATGAAGGCCTTACAGCAGTAAATGCAACAGAGTTTCCTTACCTATTCCAAAAATTAAAAATGTGCAACAGCATTGGCAATTATTTGCCAGACATTGCTCCACGTGGCAAGGCAGCAAATAGCGACCATCACCCTTTTACAGAAATGGGTGTTCCATCGTTTTTCTTTTACCTGCGCGGCAACTACCATCACTATCACGATGTAGGCGATACCTATGAAGCATTAACGCTAAGTAAGTACAACGAAGCCTTTCTTTTAATGAGAGATTTCGCAAATTGGCGAATGGGCAAATAACTTTAACTAAGTATTGTCCTTGTTTATCTCGCAATTTTTTTGCAATTTGGCATCAATTAAAAATTGACATGCCCTTTGTAAACTCTTTGGTAAGTTGGTATCTTAAACGGCGTTTGCCGGCGTTTGAAGAAATACTGCATAACCCGCATCAGGTGCAGCACCACCAACTTATGAAATTGCTGCGCACCGCACAAATAACAGAGTTTGGCAGCATTCACGATTTTAAAACCATCCATAGTTTAGATACATTTAAACAAAGAGTACCGGTAACCAATTACGACGATTTTAAACATTATATCGAGAGAATGATGCAAGGCGAACAGAATATTTTGTGGCCTAGCGAAGTACGTTGGTTTGCAAAATCGTCTGGAACCACCAGCGCCAAAAGTAAGTTCATTCCTGTTACATACGAAAGCATGGAAGAGTGCCATTACCAAGGCGGCAAAGACGTGCTCATGACATACCTGCTTCAAAAACCAGAATCAAATATCTTTAGCGGCAAAGGATTGGTAATGGGGGGTAGTCACCAAATAAACAATGCAAACAGCGAAAGTTTCTATGGCGATTTAAGTGCAGTAATTATGCAAAATATGCCCTTGTGGGCGCAGTACCTCAGAACCCCAGATTTAAGTATTGCCATCATGGATAATTGGGACGAAAAAATTGAACGCATGGCACGCGCCACAATCAATGAAGATGTAACCAATATCTCTGGTGTTCCTACGTGGACAATCGTTTTAATAGAAAAATTATTTGAGCTAAGCGGTAAAAATAACCTCACAGATATTTGGCCAAATTTAGAGTTATACCTTCATGGGGGAGTTAGTTTTACACCTTACAGAGATAGGTTCAAACAGCTAATAAAAAACTCGCAAGTAAACTATTTAGAAACCTATAATGCCAGTGAAGGATTCCTTGGAATTCAAGATAGACTCAATTATAACGATATGCTCTTGATGCTCGATTATGGCATCTATTATGAGTTTATGCCCATGAGCGAATATGGCAAAGATTTTCCCGATACCTTAAGCTTGGAACAAGTGAAACCTAACGTTTCATACGCACTCGTTATTAGCACCAATTCTGGCCTTTGGCGGTACATTATTGGCGATACCATTAAGTTTACTTCCACTAATCCATATCGCTTTAAAATTTCGGGTCGAACCAAACATTTTATCAATGCATTTGGAGAAGAATTGATCATTGAAAATGCAGACGATGCCATGAAAATTGCTTGTGAAGAAACAGGCGCATTGTTAATAGATTATACAGCGGCTCCAATTTACTTTACAGCCGATAACAAAGGCGGTCACGAGTGGTTAATAGAGTTTGAAAAAGAACCACATTGTGTTAAAACCTTCGCCGAAAAATTGGACCAAAATCTCAAACACAAAAACTCAGATTACGAAGCAAAACGATACAAGGACATGGCCATGCAAATGCCCGTGGTAAAAGTTATGCCAAAAGGCACGTTCCAAGGTTGGCTTAAAAAAACAGGCAAATTAGGTGGTCAGCACAAAGTACCCCGACTTAGTAACCACCGCGATTTTGTAGACGACATTCTGCGATTGCACGCACAGGCACACCAAAGAAGCGCTATATAAATAAGCCCATGATCAATAAAAACTATATTATTAGCCTGCTACTTGGGGTGATTATTTGTGGCACTATCTTGTTGCTTTTTCAAAGTCACAGCGATACAGAAGAGAAAAAAAACTTAGCAGAATTTCAAGAATATTACCGTGTATATTCTTTGGCTTCGCCCAAATTTATTGAGTTTGCTGGCAGTAAAATTCCGCTTACAGATTTTGATGTGATAGAACGATACGACAAAGAAATTCTTACAAACATTTATTGGCAATCTCAAACTTTGTTAATGATTAAACGGGCAAATAGATTCCTTCCCATCATTGAAAAAATTCTAAAAGAACAAGGTATTCCTGCCGATTTTAAATACGTGGCTTTAGCAGAAAGCGGATTGCAAAACGTGGTTTCTCCTGCGGGTGCAGCTGGTTTTTGGCAGTTCATGGATAAAACAGGAAAACGCTATGGATTAGAGATTAGTGATGAAGTAGATGAGCGCTATCATTTAGAAAAAGCAACCTTAGCCGCTTGCCAATATTTTAAAGAAGCATACAGTCAGTTAAACGATTGGAGTTTAGTTGCTGCTAGTTATAATATGGGTGTAGTTGGCGTAAAAAAACAAATGCGTGCGCAAAATATTTTCAACTATTACGACCTGTATTTAAATGTAGAAACTGCTAGGTATTTGTTTAGAATTATTGCCATAAAAGACATCTGTTCTAACCCAACAAAATTTGGATTTAATGTAAGTCAAAACGACCTATACCCAGATGTGCCCACCATAAAAGTGAAAGTTAATTTAAGCATCACAAATTTGGCACAATGGAGCATAGACAATGCATGCAATTATAAATTGTTAAAGCTGCTAAACCCTTGGCTGCGTAAGCCATTTGTAAATGTTCCAATTGGCAAAATATACTATATTTCTTTGCCAAAAGAAAGAATTATGAAAAGTTCTTTGGCTTCTAAAGTATTTAAAGATACCCTTTCTTTGGACGATACCAGAATGGGGAATCTCTTAAAAGAAGATTTAATTACAAGCATTAATCACACTGTTTTACGCGGCGAAACAGCTAAGTCTATTGCCGATAAATATGGCGTAACTGAAGACGACATAAACACCTGGAATGAGCTCACTCCTAGCATGTCTTTAAAGCCAGGCTCTATCATTGTCATTAAAAGAACAAACGCCGAAAATTAACCACTCATGAAAAAGATTCTAGTTATTGGCGCCGGATTATCGGCCAGTTACCTCATCAATTATTTCCTAAAACATGCTAAAAAAGAAAATTGGTATGTTACCGTTGCCGATGCCAATATAGAATTGGCAAAAAAGAAAATTGGCAAAAGTAAGCTGGCTCATGCAGTGCTATTAGACATAAACGATGAAGGTACTAGAAGGCAACTCATATCTGAAGCCGACATCGTGGTTTCTATGTTGCCAGCACATCTTCACATGTTGGCAGCGCACGATTGCCTAGAATTACATAAACATTTAGTTACAGCTTCTTACCTCAGCCAAGAAATGAAATCGCTGCATACCCAAGCACTCAAAGCCAATTTATTGTTCTTAAATGAAATTGGTTTAGACCCAGGAATTGACCACTTATCGGCCATGAAAATCATTCAGGATATTCAGGCTCAAGGAGGTGAAATTACGTCTTTTGAATCTTATTGTGGCGGACTAGTTGCACCAGCTTATGACAACAATCCTTGGAATTATAAATTTACATGGAATCCCAGAAATGTGGTGCTGGCCGGGCAGGCTACTGCGCGCTATTTGGAGAATGGCTTGCTTAAATTTATTCCGCCCAATCGCATCTTTTCGCAAATCAACAATTGCAAAGTTGGCAAGTATAATTTTGATGCTTACGCAAACCGAGATTCATTAGGATATATTGAGCCTTACGGCATTGGATCGGCCAGAACTGTTTTAAGAGGTACCTTAAGAAGAATAGGCTTTTGCGAAGCTTGGAATACCTTGATAAAACTGGGCCTTACAGACGATACCTATATATTGCCACATAGCGAAAACCTTACCTATAGAGAACTGATTTGTGCCTTTATCAGTGGGGCAGATAACAACAATTTAGAGACAAAATTGACTCAATTTTTAGGCATTACTAAGGCAAGTAAAATATTTAAAAAAATAAGCTGGTTAGGACTGCTTGAACCAACAAAAATTGAGCTCGAAAATGCCACTCCAGCGCAAGCTTTGCAGAAACTTTTGCAAGAAAAATGGAAGCTAAACAAAAACGACCTCGATCAAATTGTGATGCACCACCAAATTAGCTATACACGCAACAAAAAAGTGCATACCATTCACAGTTCACTTTTTGTAGATGGAGAGTCGCAAACCCTCACAGCCATGGCCAAAACAGTGGGATTGCCACTAGCCATTGCAACCAAACTAATTTTGCAAGGAAAGATAAAAAGTCGTGGCGTTCAAATTCCACTCAACAGAGAATTTTATGAACCAATTTTAAATGAACTCGAAACCTATGGCATTAAGTTTATAGAAACCCATAAATAGACGCCTTACAAATCAATGCGCAAATAAAATTCCTTGCTCATTTCTATATAATCGGCGCTGGGTTTTCCATCGGCATTTTGTAAAATTAATTCGGTTCGAACCAACACCGTTGCTGATTTTTGATACGCTTGGATTAGTCGCTTTACAGGCTTCCCGGGCAAGGGAACGACCGCAATTTCTCTGCACAAATGCAACCCTTTATTAGAAGCATGAAGGTTAAAAGAAGCAGCCTCCTGCACAGGCAAAATTAACCAAAATTTACCCGAAGGTTTAAGCAAATGGGCAACCCAAAAAGCAAGCGCATCAAAGGGCAAATCGGCATCGTGCCTTGCCTTACTTCGCTGCTGATTCTTAATAGAAAAATTACGCTTAGCCTCAAAGAATGGCGGGTTGCTTACTATACAATCATATTGCTTCACGCCATTTTTATTTTGCAAGTGTAAGGCTGAGCTGCCTAACTGCTGCGCATGTGATTCTAAAAGAAAGTTGTTTAATTCTGGAGCAGGCAATGGTAAATTATTCGACTCTTTACCGTGCAATGGTAAAGGCAAAATGCTTGTGCTCTGGGCAAATAATTGCAAGGAAGTATGACTTGCCTCAAGCCTACTTCTCCAAGGAGATTGCGCAAAATTCGCAGCCGCTTGTTTACAGGCAGCCTCATCTAACTCAATGGCATCAATTTGTGCCTCAAGATTTCTTTGTGCTAAAATTAAAGCAATAACCCCAGAGCCCGTTCCAATATCCAACACCTGCTTCACAGCATAATCTTGCTCCACACTAAGTCCCAATACCACCGCATCGGTGCCTACCTTCATGGCGCAGGCATTGTGCCAAACACGAAACTGCTTAAATTCAAAATAGGGTGATGCCATTTGTTTTCAAATTAAAACAAAGCCCCATGTATATTTGCTTTATTTGCATAAAATATTTCTATGAATACGCACAACCATACAAACGCCCTCATACATGCAAGCAGTCCATATTTATTGCAACATGCACACAATCCTGTAAATTGGCAAGAATGGAGCGACGATATTTCTGAACAAGCTAGAAGAGAAGACAAACTCATTCTCGTTAGCATTGGCTATAGCAGTTGCCATTGGTGCCATGTTATGGAGCACGAATGTTTCGAAAAAGAAGATACCGCAGCCCTCATGAACAAGCATTTTATTTGTGTTAAAATCGATCGAGAGGAAAGGCCAGATATAGATCAAATTTATATGGACGCGGTGCAATTGCTAACTGGGAGGGGTGGTTGGCCGCTCAATGTTTTTACCTTACCAGACGGCCGACCCTTGCACGGTGGAACCTATTTTCCTAAACAAGAATGGGAAAGAGTCTTACAAAGTCTAGCTAATTTTTACGAAGATAAAAGAGAAGAGGCTTACGAATTTGCCACCAATTTAAGCAACGGCATAAAAAGACTCGACCAATTTACAATGGGTTTAAACACACAAGACTTGTTCCCAAACATAATGAGCTTACTCGATAAATGGAAGCTCCAATTCGACCTTAAATGGGGTGGCTATAATTGGTCGCCCAAGTTTCCATTGCCTAACCAGTGGGAATTGTTTATGGGCATTCACCACATAAGCAAAGACATAATTTTTAAAGAAGCATGCCAAATTACCCTAAACAAAATGTACGAAGGAGGTTTGTTCGACCACCTTGCGGGTGGCTTTGCAAGGTATAGCACCGATGCCTTTTGGAAGGTACCGCATTTTGAAAAAATGTTGTACGACAATGCACAATTAATGGGAACTTATGCCATGGCCGCAAAGTATTTCCAGAATGAAACTTTTGCAAAAGTGGTGCTGCAAATTCACCAATTTATTCAACATGAAATGTGCAATGATGAAGGCGCCTTCTATTCGGCGCTCGATGCCGATAGCGAAGGCGTGGAAGGCAAATATTATGTATGGTCGCAAGAAGAAATCAATGAATATTTAGACGAAAATGCAGCCTTATTTAGTGCCTATTATTCAGTAGAGAAACACGGAAATTGGGAAGAGGGAAATATCTTGTTTAGAACAAGCTCAATCGACACAATTTCAGAAAATTTTAGGCTCGAACCAAATGAAATTGAGAAGAAAATTGCCAACTGCAAAAAGCTGCTTCTTCTCGAAAGAAGCAAACGAATTGCCCCTGGTCTCGACGATAAAATCATTTGTAGCTGGAATGCGCTGATGATAAAAGGATATGCACAAGCCTACCAATTCCTTGGCGATGAAAGCTATTTGGTTCAGGCCCAAAAATCGATGAATCATTTGCTAAAATGGTCTGTTGATGGAAACCAGGTATACCGCATTTTAAAGAATGGCAAAAAAAGCATATCAGGCTTTGCAGAGGACTATGCCTGCCTCATTGATGCCCTTATTTGCCTATTTGAAGCTGGTGGCAACGAAAATTATTTGTGGCAGGCAAAAGAGCTTTCCGACCATTGTTTGGCATATTTTTATGACACCCATAGCGGCCTTTTCTTTTTCACAACAAAAGAACAAAAAACCATTGTCACCAGAAAAATTGAAATTAACGACGATGTTATCCCATCTTCTAACAGCATATTAGCAAAATGTTTGTATCGCTTGGCCTTTTATTTTGAAAACAGCAATTACGAAGAAATACAGGAAAAAATGCTTCAAACCATTGCAGAAAAAATGAATAAATTTCCCAATGGATTTAGCAATTGGATGCAACTCATTGCTTGGAAAGAAAAGGGATTCACGCAAGTTATCCTAAGCGGCCCACAAGCCCTAGAATGGGAAAAGTCATTGAATAAAAACTTTAACTATCAAACCCTCATTCATGTGCTTAAAAAAGAAAGTAAGATCCCCTTGTTTATAGGAAAAACAATTTCAAAAACAGAAACCACTGCATGGATTTGCAAAGGCAGAACTTGCTCACTGCCTTTGCAAAACTTGGATCAAATCGAATTAGACTTACCTAATTAAAGAAATGGTTCCATTGAGTTCGTAAGCTTTGCCCTTTTTATCTTTGGCATAACCTACATACGTAAATATTCCCGGAGGCTCTGGCACACCATTTATTTTCCCATCCCACCACGTACCACCAGGCATTTTGGTGGCGAATACTTGCACTCCCCACCGGTTAAAGATGGTCATCTCAACAATTTCGAACCTACTTGGATTGTATTTGAAAGCAAACACATCATTTAATCCGTTTCCATCTGGCGTAAATGCGGTTGGTGCAAAAATGGCTTCAACCGATGTAACCGTTATTTTGGCAGAGCTCGTATCTGTGCAGCCTAAACTATCAGAAGCCACCAATATTACGGTGTAAATGCCATCGTTCAAATACGTATAACTTGGATTTCTCTCGGAAGAGTTTGCCCCAATTTCACCAAAATCCCAATCGCTAAAATATCCATTGCTGCTGCTATTAGTAAAATTAACAGCCAATGGCGCCAAACCATTAACGGGATCTGCCGTAAACGATGCAACCACAGGCGGATTAACCTCCACCAATGTTTTAGCTTCATTATAACAAACACCATTCCAAGCAGCCAAAGTGTAAGTAGTAGTGACAGGTGCCGTTACAATAGGTTGCAACAACAACTTATCATTTAAACCCAATGCAGGGAACCATTCAATTCTTGTGTAATTAGTGACCGAACCAAACAAGGTTTCAGATTCTCCTGGGCAATACTTATAACTTGGCCCAGCATCAACCCCAGGAAACTTATTTACTACCACATTTACCGTATCGTAAATTACACAATTTCCACCATCCGAAATTTTCACAAAATAATCTTGTGTTCCAGGTGGTGTAACATTAGGATTAGCAATATATCGATTGCTAATATTAACTAAATTTAACCATTCATAACTTTGCCCGCCGCTGGCATTTAAAGCTACCCATAAACCTTCACACATGCTGGTATCAGCACCCGCAGAAGCAACAAATGTGGTTACATCTACAAACACTGTATCAACTCTGTAACAAATGCCATTGGTAGCAAATACAAAATAGTTGGTTGGGCCCAAAGGCTTAACCCATGGATTGGCAACTCCCGTATCGCTAATATTGTACAATGGCAACCAGTTATATTTAACAGCACCAGTAGCCTGTAATTGAACACTATCTCCCTTACAAATAGATTTATTTGTACCTGCATTAATGCTAAAATTGGCAACCGTAACCCTTACCGTATCATAAGCATCACAAACAGAATTGGTAGCTTTTAAAACATATAGGGTTGTAACAGTTGGCTTGGCATAAGTGGTTAAAGTGGTATCCTTTAAGCCCAATGTTGGCGACCAAATATGCGTTCCTAATGCAGTGGCTGTCATGGCCACGCTATCTCCCAAACAGATAGATTTATCTATGCCAGCATTTGCTTTAGCTTGCTTCACATCTATAAAAACACTGTCGTATCGCGAACAAAATTGATTATAGGAAATGGCATAATAATAAGTAGGCGTAATTGGCCACACAAACGGATTTGAAATGGAAGAATCACTGATATTTTGACTCGGTATCCATATATAATTTGTGGCACCAGAGGCTTGCAATTGAACCGTATCCCCTAAGCAAATTATTTGGTTCAGACCAGCATCTACAGGTAAACTAGCAATCGAAACCGAAACCGTATCGCGCGCAATACAACCCAAATAATTTCCACTCACATAATAGGTGATATTGGTTGTAGGTAAGGAATAAATATTGGTGCCAACAGAGTCGTTCAAAAATGTTCCTGGACTCCAATTAACAATGCCATTGCTGGTTACGGTAAAGCGGGCAGTATCACCTTCGCAAATGTTCTTGTCTAAACCTGCATCCAAAGTAGGCGTAGTAACCGTTATTCTTATGGTATCTCTTCTGGTGCAAATTCCTAAAGTTGCTATTACAATATAAGATGTATCCACAGTTGGAAAAACAAATACCGTATCATTATTCGTCGGGCTGATCCGATAGTTTGGCGTCCAATTAAACGAAGTTCCACCCCCGCTTACAATTAATCGCGCCGAATCGCCCAAACAAACAGAACGATCTGTACCCAAATCTGGCACATACGTAACCACATTTACCCTAACAGTATCATAGTTTTTACAACCACTAAAATTCACCTCAACCACATAATTGTTTGAAGTATCTGGCCAAGCTCTCGGACTTCTTGCTGTATCGTTCGACAAATTATAAATGGGCCGCCACATCCAAGTTCCATTAGACCCCGTAGTAGTTAGTTGAACACTATCTTTATCACAAATAAACTTATCTATTCCAGCATTGATTACTGGTAAACCAGAAATATTACTTAAATTATATAAATCGGTCACCTCGGTTTGGTTAAGCGTTCTAGCATAAACCCTTACCTCATCTAATCTGCCACTAAAAAATGAATTTAGGTTAACATCATTTCTGCCTATCCTTAATGGCGTGGTATTATTTAATACATACGGAACAGGGCCCGTAACTGTTCCCAGCAAAACCCCGTTGCGATAATAATAAAGGGTATCATTACTTACCGTAATGGCAAAGAAATACCAAGTATTTACATTGGTTACAGAACCTGCAGTACCGCTAAAAGACTTTGTATTAACCATGGCGTATGCACCATTATTTCTTAGCATGGCTCGGTATTGGGCATCCGCAGTATTATTCGATTTACTCAAAATTGGGTTAAATTGAACACCTGCATTAAAATTCCAATTGGTAACCCTTGCCCAAAAAGTAAAAGACATATTAGTTGTGGGCGATTGTAATGAGCTGGAGTTTGGAACTTCTAAGTAAGAGTTAAATCCATTAAATTGGTAAGCTCGGTTGTTTACATTAAACCTGTCTTGCGCCAAAGTAGCATTAAAAACTTGGGCATTATTGCCAAAGCCACTTTCGTCGTTGGCATTACCAGTAAAAGGATAACAAGCCACCACGCCCCGATTTAACCTATAAGGCGTTGTACAAGTTAAACAACAATTTGTATTGATGGTAACCAAAATGGTATCATTTGAGGTACAACCATTTGAAGTGGATGTTAAAAAATAGGTTGTATTAGCAGTTGGCGTTACAAACGGATTGCTAATAGCGGTATTGCTGATAGCCGTATTGGGCAACCAAGAATAAGTGGTTGCGCCACTGGCATTAAGTTGAGCACTGTCTCCTACGCAAACATTAATATCAGACAACCTAGGTGCGGTGTAATATGGCGAACGCACAATTACAATGGCATTTGAAGTAGAAGGTGGTGAACAGTCACTGGTAGATATTACCTTATAGGTTCCTGGTATAGAAGTGCTAATTGTATTGCCATTGGTGGCAGCAAAAAGAGTATCATTTCTATACCAATTAAATGTTCCAATTTTTTTGTTTAATACAGTTAAATAGGAGGTATCTCCTGTACAATCTAAATTGGTAACACTTGCAAAAATTCTAGTAGTATCTGGATTCTGAATGCGCACCAAAAATCCATCTTCATTTCCGTTACTTCTTATTACATCCGTTCCTAAAACGATACTGTCTCTAAAAAAACCTGATAAATAGGTTAATCCACTCGAACTAACATGAACATCCCATGCACTTGAAAAGGATGGAGCGGCAATTTTTTGGGCATCAATAAACGTATTAAATTGTGTGTATTTTGCATAAAAAGCACTAGTAGAACCCGTTGGTGTAAGCGGCGTTCCGCCAAAACTTGTAGTACTTTTAATCTCCCCAACAAAAATCGGATTTCTTTCTGGATCTAAAGCTACACCATAACCTAATTCATCTCCACTCCCACCCATTGTTCTAGCCCATTGTAAAGAACCATTTAAATTATAACAAACTGCCATTAAATCGTTGCCACCATTTGTGGTTATATTAATGGCAGCACCAGGTGGCCTACTTGTTAAAGTTGAATTTCCGTTAAAATGTCCAAAGGCATAAACCTTGTCATTTATATCGTCTACCACCACACTGCTGAAAGCTTCTGTAACGCTAGCGCCAGCAGATACTCCCCACGACCATGTACCATCTGGTAAAGCCTTGGCAACATAAGCGCCCCAATTGCCAGTATTGTTAATGTTATTTCCAAAATTGGCAAAGGAATTTCCACAACATCCCCAATTACCACAAATATAAATAGCACCTGTACTATCCACATCAATGCCATTGGCCACATCATTTAAATTTCCACCACCCCTATTCACATATTGTCTTAAACCGGCAGGCGAATATTTAGCAATATAAATATCGTTTGAACCAAAACTAAAACTGGTGGCATTGCCTCCACTTGTTTGCGTAAATGCAGCCGTATTAGAAAAATATCCAGTAACATAAACATTCTGCAAACGATCAATCACCAAATCCCCACTCTCGTCTAAACTAGTTCCACCCATTTGCGTGATCCAACTAACTATGCCCGAATTGTTTGCCTTAATTAAGATTGCGTCTGATGAACCAAAAGTATTTCTAACCAGATTAGTTCCATTAGCAGAGGTAATATTTGCTGTTCCACCTATGGTAGTATGAATATAAACATTACCAGAAGTGTCAACCGCCAATCCATGAGAATTAAACAATCCGCCCTCATTGTTAACGCCGCCAATCCTAATTACCCACTGAAAAACCTTGTTACAATTGTATTTAATTACCGCAACATCCTTATTGCCATAATTACCAATTAACTTGGGTGTTCCTGCGCTATCAATGGTTAGCGAACCAATGTAAGTGATTAAGGAATACACATTTCCTTGCGCGTCTGTAGCTACTTCGTTTGTAAAATCTACCCCTGCATTTCCTGCACTTAACCCCCAATTAAAGGTTTGTGCTTGGATACCCAAAGTAGAAAATAAAAATAAAAAAACACCAATTAAAAACCTTTGCATTATATTCATAATTTGATTGTCTTGCTCCTAATACACGTTATATTAATCATTAAAAACCAATATGTATTTTGGGCAACATCAAATTTACTTAAATACTTATAATTACAAAATCAGACAATTGATTTACTGAATTTTAAGAAAAAAAAATCTATTTTATTACAAAAGACTTAAAACCACATTAAAACAACCTTAGTTTTTCGCCAAAACCTTTAATTCAAAAGAATAAATCCGCGGACTAGGTTTGTGATAGGAGGTTTGTAAAACAATTCCCCAAAAATCTTCTCGCAACTTATAACACGAAAGCAAAAATTTTATAATCCCCTTTTTCCAAAACGACATGGTAGAGGTTCCATCTACATCCATAAATTGGATTGAACCAAAACCTGCTGCGCGCAAAACATATAAGCAACTGCCAGCCGTAAAAACAGTATGATGGGTAAAATCTTCGTAGCGCCAATACGTGCCGGTAAACGATTGTCCGTTTGGAACCATAAGCGCAAAAGAACCTTCTGTAGCTAACAATTCTTCGCGAATATGCCTCAAAGTATCAATCACCCAATCTTTCTCAATATGCTCCAAAACATGGCTCATAATAATCCAATCGAATCGATCTTCCTTTGTTACCACAAAATCTCTTGTATCCGAAATTTTAGTCACAGACAATCCCTTTTTCCTACAAGCATCCAAGGCTTCACTGTTAATATCGATGCCATGCAAATTAGTATAACCCATTTGGCGTAAAGCACCCAAAAACTGACCCATTCCGCAGCCCACATCAAGTATTCTTGCCGCTTTATTACTAGGCAAAAATGGAACCAAATAACGCGGAATTTTATACTGCCCATAAGACGCATCACTAATGGTCCTATGCTTAAAATAATCGTCTAATTTTGTTTGATCCCTCATATTCCATTTTTTAATAATTGGCGCGCATCCGCATCGGTTTTGCTATCCATCACAAATCTAATCAATCCAAACAATCCATACTTAGAAAGCTTCATCAATAAACCAAACACAACTCGACTCAACTTTTTCTTTGTAAGCATGTGAAAACTCAGGTGATTGGTGTATAGGTTCAGACCGTAATGTTGTGCCAAAACTTCTAAGGACTTTTCTGAATACAAAGAAACGTGTTGCCCGTGGTTAAATCCGTAATACCACCAATCTTGTTTTGGGGCTTCGGGCCGAACCAATATAGTTGAAAATATAACCGTATCCGAAACCGCTAAAATCTCCTTTAAATCATCATGCGGAGATACCATGTGTTCAAAAACCTCAAAGGCCGTTACGGCCTCAAATCGCTCGCCTGCCTTCGATTCAAAACCCTTTGCCATCATATTGGTGGCGTATTTATCACTCCAATAAAAATCGAAGCCAACATCGCGCATCATGCGTGTAAAAATGCCGTAACCACCGGCAAAATCAACGTATTTTTTTGCCTTTCCCAATAAACAAAATATAAGCACCGAGGTCTTTGCCCTAAAGTCTTCGTTGCGTTTAAATAAGCCGGTATCTTCTGGATTTAAAGCGTTTTTATAAGCCTCCTCAATCCAATATGGTTTTTCTGTTTGAATAAAATAGCACTGCGCGCAACGATAATAAGTAACATCATATTTACTTAAAACCGTATGATTAAAAATTGGTTCAGCCAGTGTATCACAAATTTTACAATGCATATTCTCCTTTGTTAAACCCTAAATTACTTAAGTAGTTAAGGGTTCCATGGGCTGCAAATTAATGCAAAGCCAATTAAGATACCAAAGAAATCCACTCACAAGCACATAAAAAAGCTTAAGCGCAATGCACAAGCTTTCTATTTGTTCTTTTATAAGCTTAATACCGCCATACTGAAAATCTTTTAAACACACAAAATATAAGCCCAGTTGCAAGGATTTTAGCTAATTAAACATGAGGCAAATTTACTTTAGTACACTAAAATTAAAAGTGCGAAAACCCTACCATTTAAACCCAAACACATCGAGCAGTTTATCCCAAAAATACCTGATAACACTGGGACTTACAACCCTTAAAATAGACCGTCTATCGGCTTCATGCTGCAACTTCATTTCAGAAGGATGAATAATAAATTGAAGTTCTTCCGTTTCCATGCGCGCTGTTTTATGCTTGGGGTTAGTGGTATTCAAAGCCTGCGCATCAAAGCCCACATTGCTCACCAAATTTATATTAGGAAGAATAGACAAGCCATCCAAATTTAACAACACATAATTCCACTGATAATCCCAAGAATCAACCTTGTTTTCATAGCATTGTTGCAAAATATGTAGCCAATATTTCTGCCCAGCTTTGTAAGGAATTACTGCATTTATTTTGGTCTGAACCAAAAACTCAGGAAACGATTTTAGTTCAACGTCGTAATGCTCCCAGGCCCGCTTCCAAGTAGCCCAACCCCAAATATGCGTAATGCGCGAAAAATAATAACTGCCGTCGCCATACATTTCCCCAAATTGAAAATTATCACCCGAAATATGCATCACTTGGTTGTTGTTTCTATACCGAATTAGCATGGCTTCACAAAAATGAAAAAAGCTCGAATTAGGCACACAATCATGCTCTAAAATAATGCCCTCCTCCTCGGTTTCAAACATCCAAGAAACACCCCTGCCAATAGCTAAACGCGGACCTTCATTAGTTTCTCTAAAGTTAGTAAAAACCTCGCATGGCCAATCAATTTGAGCCAATACCTTTTGCTGAACCAAAGTCAAATCTACCTGCTCATTAACCCTGCCCTTACGCGGCCCATCCGAAAAAATATACAACTTAGGAACCACCGCCAACCTCAGCTTTTCCAATACCTGAACAGCGGTATCGAAACGGTTAAAAATGATCAATAAAACAGGTGGCTTCATTAAATTCTCTTTATCTTTCTTTGCTCAACCCAATTATGATACAATTTGGGGTAATAGGTCAACAAAAACAATTTGACTATAAATACTATTGGGCTAGCTTTAAATTTGTTAGAAATATAATTAGCAGGAGCATTATAGTTAATAAAGTAAGAATGCTTTTGCTCAATATAATTTCTCAAAACGGTAAAATTGGGACTAGTATCTTTATCTACCATACTTGTTCCAGTGAGTCTATACATATAGGCAGGTTCATCATAATGAAAAAATTTAAAGCCTCTAAAAGCAAGATGGAGCCAAAACTCCCAATCCTCAACACCCATTCGCATTATTTTACTTTCGTCGTATCCTCCGATTTCTTGCCAAGCAGACTTTCTAAAAACAGCACAAGCATCAATAAAATTACCAGTAATTAATTCTTGAAGGCTAAATTCTTTAGTCAATTTTGGTCCAGTTTTATCTCCGAACAAAAGCCCATCACCATATACGATAGAATAATCCTCATTATGATTTAAAAAATCAATTGAGAAAGGAATATAATTATCCAATATCTTATTATCACAATCTAATGGCAAAATGTATTTACCCTTTGCAAGCTTAATCGCTGTATTTCTTGCACCACTTAATCCTTTATTTTCTTGTCGATGAACAAAATATCCTTCTAACCTAAGTTCGTCCAGAACTTTAATTGTGTTCAGATCAGCTGATCCATCATCAACAATAATTACTTCATAATTTATTTCATTAGGAACGCTAATGCTGTTAAGGGCTTCTCTTATAAAATGCCCATGGTTATAGCAGGGTATTATTATTGAAATAGTAATATTACTAGAATCACTTCCTACCAATTGCAACATAATTTAGAGTATTTGAGGGATCATAAAACCACCTATCAATTGTTTTAAAAAACCAATTATGGACAATTTTTATGATTTTAGGGAAAGTCAATAAATCTGGTAAAGTATGAATAATAGCTTGTCCTAAAAATGCCCATTTCCCACCATTTGCATTCACCTCAACAGCAATAAAACCAGCCTTTTCTAATGAATGAATAAACCCATATTTTGTAAATCTATGAAAGTCATATGGCTCTTCATGAATTGGCCAATACATTGGCCCAGATACAATAAAATGTCCCCCTGGCTTCAATAAACGATAAGCTTCATTTACCATCGTTTGAAAATCACCAATATGTTCAATAGTTTGAGTACTAATTATAGTATCAAATGCAGCATCTTTGATTGGAATCATAGTCGCTTCGCAAATTACATCAACCTTATTATTGCTAGACTGAACAATATCACAACCTAAATGCTCATTTATATAAGGCTTTAACATAATTTCATAAGGTTTATTTCCACAGCCAATATCCAACAACTTCCCTTTAGCAAACCTTGTAATTGCAGACCTTAACTCCTTAAACAGAAAAAAATAGACCAAATATTCCTTGCTATATAATTTCAATTCCAAAGAATTCAATCTATCCAAATTCAAGTCACGATTCTTTCCCATCTAACCAAAAATATAATTCCAGAATTTTTTAAAGGTATAAATAGGCTCATTAGAAAATCTTCCAATTGGTGTATTAATCTTATTTAAAATGAATTTGAGCTCTGGATGGATAGAATTGTAAGATACTTTATTATTACTTTGATACAAAGTATTTAATACCGCATTTTGTTTTATAGTTTCATTTTCCACAAATAGAATCATATTTTGCTTATACCACCAATCAATCTCTTTACTTTCCCAAATTCTATTTCGTAAAAAGTCAATTGGTAAATATCCGCGCTTTTCAAATTTTGCAACCCAATAATCTTGCCATTGTTCATTTATATGATATGTACCTCCTTGGTCTGGAATTGCAGCAGAAAACAAAACGCAATTTGAATGATTTGTTAAACTTCCAATAAAAACATCTGAAACATCCTCTGGAAGATGCTCTGCAACCTCCATTGAAATTGCTAAATCAAAGATTTTATTTAATTCAACAGGTTGTTTTAAATCATATTCCATGAATTCCTCTTCTGTAATAGATAGCATTGCATGGTCTACGTAGTACCCATCAATTCCGAATACCTTATTTACACCCAAATCCTTCGATGCCTTTAACCATTCACCCGTCCCACAACCTATGTCCAAAATGCTCTTTGGTTTTAGAATTTCAAAAACTAAGGGCAAAATATGTGAGGCAGATATCCTTGATCTTTTTCTTTGAGAATTATAAAAATCTTTAGTATACTGATTCTCTTCCATTTGTATTATTTATTAATAATTCAATATTAATAAATTTAAGGAAAAAGCCAATGCAAATTTGAATAAAAGTGTAATTGGTTATTTCTTATATAACAAAGTAGAATTAGATCCAGATTTGATGAAATACAATCCAGTTGGCAAAAATCCAATATTGGACTCCTTATTAAAAAAATCTATTAGATATTCCCGACCTACTGCATCATAAATAACCATAGATCCATTTTTACATTCTGTGCAATTGATTTTATCTAAAATCGGATTCGGGAAAAATACATTCTCATTTTTAGTATAGAATTTTGAAACCGCAATTTCTTTTGAATAGGTATATTTCCCATCAAAATCAATTTGCTTTATCCTATAGTAATATGCTTCATTAGATTCTATAAATTCATCTTGCCATTGGTAACGATTCAACTTTAATTGATTATTAGCCTTAAGCGTTCCAATTGAAACAAATTGAGAGTTTGAATTATTTCTCTCAATTTCAAAAAGTTTACAATTAACTTCATTTATAGTTTTCCAGATCAAATTAACACCGTTTTCAATTGATTCAGCCTGAAAATCATACCAATTTAATGGCAATGGATTATCTGTTGAATCTCCTGCCAGTGTGTATTCACCAAATCCTTGCATTCCTGATCGACCAACAATTGGTGCTGTTATTAAACCAGAGCCTGATATTGCGGTGCCATCAATAAACCATGCTCCATTTGTTACTCTTTTTAATACTCTAATTGTAGAAGGAGTTGTAATGCCAAAGAAACTAGTTCCAGTCATCGAAATAGTATATTGCCCGCCAATAATATTGGTTGGGTCCATTCTCCAAAATCCAGTATTGCTTGCTTTATTAACCTCAATAAGCGGAGATATGCTAAAATCATATAACGGTAGGCCACTATTCCCAGGATTTGTTGGCAAAAATTCTCCAGTAATGTAACCACCTATGGTAGGTGCGCTAGTAAAATTAATTTGTATTGGTCTATAAATTGAATTATTACCAATTGGAAATAGGCCAGTTGTGCCTGAGTTTAAACTAGGTGCAAACCACCTCCGTAATCTTCCATTAATGACTCCACCATTTCTTGTTAATAAACCAGGTTGGCTTGGAGAAACTCCAACGGTAATCATAAAACTTCCAGTATTAATGCTCGCTAGCATATTAAATGCATTTCTAATAATAATATTATTTTGAAGTGTTTTTACTCCACCTGCTAAAATGATATTATAGTAATTATAACCCGGAATATTTTGACTCAACGAAGAAATAAATTGAGCTGTGGAAAGGGAATCAAAAAAGGCCTTATTTGAAACTAGTCCTCCTTGAAATGTAGCAGTAGCATACGATGAAATTGAAATAGAATCAACAAATACTATAAATCCACTCGGTATTGTGAAATTGATTGCCGAACCCCCATTTCCAATCTTTAAACTTGATCCAGTTCCAGTGATGATCCAATTTGCATTAATATTTGGTGAACCATTATTTGTAACAATATATGTCGTATTTGGATTATTAAAGGAAATCGGTGATGTTCCTGATCCATCGCTATTAACGCCCCAACTCAAGGTGTCATTTAATAATCCAGTACTTTTGCTATAAAAAACATCTCCTAAAGTTCCAACAACAAATGGGGCTGTAATAATATTATAATTACTAAACCCTTTGAAACCATTATATTCATAAATGGTAAAAACATAAGATTGACCTTGCATTAAACCTTTTACCGTAACTGATGAACCAGTATCATTATAAACTACATAATTACCTAATCCAAGATTTGATCCTAGGCCAAAAGTATCATTTGAGGTGTACCAATTAGTATCTATTGGCAATGATGAACTTGAATTTGATACACGACAAGTTATGAGCCTCTTTTTACCATTCCCTTTTAAAAAATTAACTGAAATAGAATTAATATTCCTTATAACAGACAAATTGGTGGATTGAATTGTTGGTTCTTGGCTTATCATCCTATTTTTAAAAATTGAAATGTTTTGACCAGAGTAGTTTCCTGATACTAATTCTGGTCTGCCATCATTATCCAAATCTCCTATAACAAAACCTACTGGCGAAGTATTTGCCAAAAAAGAAGTAAATCCACTAAAAGAACCCGAATTTATTAAGCCAGTTCCAATATGAGTGTTCTTTAAAGCCAAAATATTTGTACTTCCTGCCACAGCTAAGGCTAAATCAACCTTTTCATCTCCATCCAAATCCATAACACCGTTTGCTTGAGGATATTGGTTTGGAGTAATACTCAAATCCACTCTTGAAGCAAGTGATATAGTTAAATTGGAAACATTTTCATAAATGGAAATTGTATTAGATCCCCAATTTGAGCAAATTATTTCCTTTAATCCATTATTGTTAAAATCTGAAATTGTTACCCAATTTGGATTGGTTTGGACTGCCGTGTTATTGTTTGTTGTAATTGATGAAAAGGAAATATTTCCAACGATTGAATTAGAATTTCTTAAAATGGAAATACTGCCCCCAGCCCAATTGGCTGTTGCTAAATCAACTTTGCCATCATTGTCAATGTCACCTGCCGTTAAACTACCAGGTCCAGATCCAACAGAATATGAAATGGCTGTAGCCATTGAAATAGTTGTTAATGTTGAATTGTTTTTGAAAACATAAACATTGCTAGATCCATAATTAGATACAGCTATATCTGTTTTCCCATCCAAATCAAAATCAGCTAATGCTAAACCTTGAGGATTACTTCCAGCACTAAAATCAATTCTTGCAAATGAACTTGAATTAAAACTTATTCCATTATATTGATTAAAAAAAACCGAAAAGGAACTATTGGTTGAACTATTATATCCAACTACAATTTCATTTTTACCATCACCATTAAGATCGGCAAGTTTTACGGCTCCTGGCGATGCACTTAAGGTTAGTAAATCAAAGGAGGTGAAGGAACTGTTGTTAATTGTTCCAGTAGATGATGAATTAACAAAAATTCTAATAATATTTCCTGATGTAATGTTTGCTGTTATAATTTCAGGTTTCGAATCAGAATTTAAATCCCCCATTGTAATACCTTGTATTCCACTTGAGGTAGCAAAATCAACCTTAGCCGCAAACGAATTTGCAGCAAACTGCCCAACGGAAAAATTGTTAAATCCTAAAACTAACAATAAAAAATACACTAACCTTTTCATAAACTTATTTCTCTTATTTGATATTAAATTTCACTTATAAATTCCAAGTAACTAATCGATTTTCAAAAAAAATTACACCTCACAAGACACTAAGTCTTTAGCGCAATGAACCCAAAAAATAATACTAATTTACTACTACTAATTTCGTATAATATTGGTTTTGAATAATAACCCTTACCATGATTAAAGAATTCCTTAAATCATCTGTTAATTTTAATTCAATGTGGTTGTTCTCATTATGATATTCGAATACCAACTCTTGACCTTCCAAATTATAAACTTTCACTTCTTCTATTGGAGAATCACTACATTCTATTTTAATTACCCCATTTGAAGGGTTAGGATATAGCTTAATTTGCATCTCTCGTGATACCGGGGCTATCCCATTTATCAAGCCAGAATTGTACATATTTAAAACTTCATATGCCAATAATTTGCGGGCATATATTTTTGTTTCATCCAACATGCCATTTAAATATTCAAGCCCTCCTGGCTCATCCTTTCCTAAATATAGTTTATTGTTTTTACTCATGCCAAATGGTAAAGGGGCAACTGCAGATCCAACCAACTTTCCATTTAAATAATAGGTAATTAGAGAATCTTCAATAACTCCTGTTACATGATACCAGGCACCTAATAAAAAATCAGTTGGTCCTGCTACAGAGCCTAACTTTCCATTATTAATAACAGAAATTCCATTCTTGGTAAGTGCTAACCTAAATTGAGCATTTACCCCACTATTCGATTTACATAATAACACGGCATAATCCAAGTTATCTGTTCCTTTTGTAAATTGACCAACTTTAACCCAAGTTGCAAAAGAAATCTGGCGTGTTGGAAGCTGTAAACTACTTGAATTTTGCACCTCTACAAACTGCGAATTTCCACTAAATTGGTAAGCCTTAGCAGTTCTTCCAAATCTATCTGCTCCATAAGTCCCTCCAAAAGCAGCACCATGGTTCAAATTTCCAGAATTGTCATTTAACGACCCATCAAATGGGTAATAAGCTATCAAGTCTAAGGTATTGCTGTCTATATAATAATCTAAGGTTTCATAAATCTCTGTTACTTCTATGTCTGATATAGCTCTACCATATATCCTAATATCATCTAATTTTCCATCAAAATATTCAATCCCTCCAGCATCATCTCTTCCCAATGTTAATGGACTATTTTTCTCCACAGGATATGATATATTCAAAATCCCATTTCCTACTGGTAATCCATTAATAAAAACCTTAGCAGAGGAATCCTTAATAACTGCTGCTAAATGAACCCAAGTGTTTAATCCAATTGCTTTAGAAGAAGAAACCTCCCCTAACCAACCATTATTAACCAATGAAAAGCTGTTTGGTGTTAGTGCAATTCTATATTGCGCTTTATTTTCGTTGTTGGCTTTGCAAACCAAAACCGCATAATCTTTCCCATCTATGCCCCTATCATATCCTTCAATAAATGCCCATAAGCTAATAGAAACCTCGTTCGAAACTTGAGATAAGGAACTCGAGTTATTTACAGTAACAGATTGATTATTTCCATTGAAATCTGCTGCTTTGGATGATGCGTTTTTCCTGTTAGTTACCAATGCAGTTCCTCCATTGGTTCCATGATTGTTTAACCCCGAAGCATCAATAAAATCACCATTGAATTTGTAATGGGCAATTAAACCCGATTTAATATCTTGTGCAGATAAATTTATAATGAAAAACAATAGGGTACAAAAAAATAAATAATTTTTTTTCATAGGTGTTAAATTTGCAGCAAAATAATAAAAGAAAAACACAATTCAAAATCCAAATTCAGCAACCTAAAAAAGCAGCAACATTTCCCAGGCGTCCCGCAAACATTCCTGGTTCTGAAGCTGGGCATAATTTCGCAATTTTTCTAAATCAAAATTCTTATCAAACGGCATTTGCAAACGCAAAGTGTTTAAGGCTCTTATACTCTCATCTACTTTGCCATTCACCGTTATTCCCGTTTTAAATGCCTCCAAAAGCGCACCAATCATGTCGTTTTTTGAACCCAAAACAGGCTTGTTAAAATAGGCCGCCTTGGTTAACAAAGGATGCGGCATCTCATAATTTCCATCGTTTAAATAACAAACATCAAAACATAAAAGCATATCATTTATAGCCTCACTTTCATCTAAAGTATGCAATATAAAATAATTGTTATTTTTGCCCGAACTCAACAATTCACTCAAATAAGTGCGCGCCTTTTCTCCCAATATTTCGGGCTCCAAACTTCCCACACAAACAAAAAAATACTGATCGGCAGCAGCAGCATTGGCCACATTCAAAAAATTCTCGGGATTCTCATGCTCCAATAAAATAGTGCCAACCACCATTCTGCCCTTTGCCATCTTCATTATCTGCTCAGAAACTTTCTGCCGCCTTGTAGGTAAATTTAACTCACTAATATCGGGCATCACCACCACCTTCTTATACACCCTGCTCTTCAATGCCTCACTCCTAAACCTATCCAATGTGCTCACGCCCACACAATTTTTCGATAAAAATAAATAATCGGGCTCCCCAAATTTTGGATCCTGATTCAAGGCTAAGCCTCCCTCTTCATAAGCCTCCATGCGCGTTAACATGCCACTCCAACTATACCCAAATAATTTATCAAATAGGTTTTTTCCAAATTTCGGTCTGATCCAATCGTCCACTGGAGCAAAATATACAAAGTCGATTTTAGCCTGCATACTGCGCTCTGCCATCCTTAGTCGCCTACCCAATTTTAACAACCTTAAAACATAAGCCATCTTACCCTCCAAATGCTGGCCGCCAATTGTCTCCTCCATTGGAAAACAATGGATGCGCTTTCCCTGGTCCTTAAAATGAACCTGCAAATAATTGTTTAACTCAATCCAATTAGGCGAAAAAAGAGCCACCTGCTTTTGTAGTCGCAACAAGGCCTCAACATATAAACGTGCATAAGATTGGTATCTAAATTGATCCCGACTGAAAACCAAGCCTATGCAAAAAACGTCCATCGCCCACAAAGTTTAGGTTTGATTCGCCCATTTTTGAACCTAATTTTGCACATACTCACATTAAAAACACCTTTCATTATCAAGGATTAAACAATGGAAGTGGTTTTTTTTTCAAAAAAAGTTGCAATCGCTTTACTTTTTATTGAAAAGTGCTACCTTTGCGCTCCCACAAATTGACCGATGGTGTAACTGGCAACACATCTGATTTTGGTTCAGAGGAGTCTAGGTTCGAGCCCTAGTCGGTCAACTAACCTTCATCCCCTAAAGGATGAAACAATAAAAATAACAATCTTATGGCGGTTAAAAACGAAGTAAAGATTTTTTCAGGTACGCGCTCTAAGTACCTTACCGAAGAAATTGCAAAAGCATACGGTACTCCCCTCGGAGATTGCACTATCTCCTATTTTAGCGATGGTGAGTTTCAACCAAGTTTCAACGAATCTGTTAGGGGTTGCGATGTGTTTTTAGTTCAAAGCACTTTCCCTAATACAGATAACCTCATGGAGCTTTTGCTCATGATTGATGCAGCAAAAAGAGCCTCCGCACATTATATCACTGCCGTTATTCCGTATTTTGGAATGGCGCGTCAAGATAGAAAAGATAAACCACGCGTTTCCATTGGTTCAAAAGTAGTGGCCGATATGCTTACCGTTGCTGGTGCCAGTCGCGTTATTACCATGGATTTACACGCTCCCCAAATTCAGGGATTTTTTGAAGTACCAGTTGATCACCTAGACCCAGCAGTTATTTTCCTCCCTTACATGCGTAGACTAAACATGGGAAGCAATATTATTATTGCCTCTCCAGATATGGGCTCATCGGCTAGGGCAAGAACTTACGCAAAAGCCCTTGGTTGCGATATGGTAATTGTGGACAAGGAGCGCAGAAGAGCCAATGAAATTGCTTCTATGACGCTTATTGGCGACGTTAGCGGTAAAGATGTTTTTATGGTGGATGACATTGTTGACACTGGTAACACCCTTGCCAAAGCAGCACAATTGCTAAAAGACAGGGGCGCTTTAAGTGTAAGAGCCATGTGTACGCATCCTATTTTGAGCGGTAAAGCTTACGAAAATATTGAAAACAGTGTGTTAGACGAATTAGTAGTGTGTAATACCATTCCTTTGGCTCGAACCGACTCTAAAATTAAGGTATTATCTGTAGCGCAACTTTTTGCCGACGCCATTAAAAATATTACCGAACACGGCTCAATCTCCAGCCTTTTTGATATGAACAAATAAAACTTATTCGCCCAAAGGACGAGTGAGCAAACTAAACTCAATTGGGTTAAATACCAGCTTGTGTTTACAATAACAACAATTAACAATTAAATAATAAAAAAATGAAATCAGTAGCATTATTCGGAACAGCCAGAACAGAAGTTGGTAAAGTTTCAACAAAATCGCTTAGAACAGAAGGTAAAGTTCCTTGTGTACTTTACGGTGGTACAGACCACATCCACTTTTTCTTGTATCAGCCCGACTTTAAATTATTGGTATACACGCCAAATACATATAAAGTAAAATTAGAAATCGAAGGAAAAGTTTATAGAGCTATCTTAAAAGACATGAGCTTCCACCCGGTAAATGACTCAATTTTACATGCAGATTTCTTAGAAATCAACGAAACCAAACCAGTAGAAATTGGCGTCCCAGTTAAATTAGTAGGTAACTCAGTAGGTGTGCGTGCGGGTGGTAAATTAATTGTGAAATCTAAAAAATTAAAAGTAAGAGCTTTAGCTTCAGTATTGCCAGATTTTATCGAAATCAATGTTGATAACTTAGAAATTGGAAAATCAATTAAAGTAGCAGATGTTGTTGCTCCAGAAGGATTAACCTTGTTAGATTCACCTAACAACCCAGTTATAAGCATAATCACTACTCGTGCCGTACAAGAAGCTGCGAAAGCAGATGAAAAAGACGGTAAGAAGAAAAAATAATTTTTGCGGTAAAACAACCTCAATAATGATTTTCAAAAAAGAGCCTGTCTTGAAAAAGACAGGCTCTTTTTTATATAGGTAATATTGCCTTAAATAAGGCCCGATAACTTTAATTAAATCGGACGCACCTAAACAACCTGCATCAACTAATCACATCATTTATACCTTGTAAGGGATGATAGATTGCATTAAACACCCCGCCCAATACTTTCTAATGAATTCGACTTGGAGTGGCAGCCATCTTAAATACACTTCCCTTAATTAACTCCACCATTTCGAGGATGTTCCATGTTAAATAATCGGCGTATGTATGCCCAAAAAAAACTGATGTCTAGTTGGCGTACCTCCATGTAACAAAAACAATTGATTTCATCTGTTTTTACAAGGTATGGAACAAGCTGTTTTACAAGCAACTTTTACCCAATATGCACAAGAAATTGACATTTTACCCTACTTTTGCCGCAAATGAAATATTTGATAGTAGGCCTTGGCAACATAGGCGATGAATACGCCCAAACCCGCCATAATATAGGGTTTGATGCGGCCAATGCCTTGGCAGAAAAATATAAAGTGAGTTTTACCCCAGATAGGTATGCAGATATGGCGGAATTTTCGTTAAGGGGTAGGCAAATTACAATAATTAAACCAAATACCTATATGAACTTAAGCGGAAAAGCTGTTCGCTATTGGATGCAAGCCCTCAAAATTCCAGTTGAGCATATCTTTGTTTTGGTAGATGATTTAGCCATACCCTTCAACAAAATTAGGATTCGCGGCAATGGCAGCGATGCGGGGCACAACGGGTTAAAAAGCATTCAGGAATTATTGCTCACACAAAACTATGCAAGATTAAGGTTTGGCATAGGAAACAACTACCCCAAAGGTAGACAAGTAGATTTTGTACTCGGGAAATGGAGCAACGAAGAATTAATAGAAATTCCTTCACTCATTAAACATTCGGTTCAAGCCATAGAAAGCTTTGCCACTAGAGGATTGGCGAATACAATGAACGATTTTAACAAATAAGCTTCATGCAAGAAAAAGAAAAGAATAATTACGTGAGCAATTCCATGTGGATGTTGCTTGAGAAATCGGCACGAATTATTTCTGGTATTTTGGTGGGTGTGCTGGTGGTGCGCTACCTCGGCGATACGCAATACGGAATTTTAACTTACGGACTTGGGATCATTGCCATTCTTACTGTTTTTAGCACGCTGGGTTTAGACAGTTTGGTGATTAGGGAATTGATTACCCGCAGCGACCATAAAAATAAAATATTGGGAACGGCCTTTTACCTTAGGCTATTGGGCTCCTTTGCAGTGGTTATTGGGTCATGCACCTATTCCCTCCTACGCGATCCACTCTCCACCACTTTTATTGTTTTTCTGCTTAGCATTTCCATCGTTTTTCAGTCGCTGAGCGTAATAGACATGTACTTCCAAAGTCAGGTAAAAGGCAAACTTACCGCCATGAACCAGGTAATTACCCTTTTCCTTTCGGCGCTGGTAAAACTCTTCCTTATTTTTACCCATGCATCCTTAGAATGGTTCGCTACCATGGCAGCCTTAGAAGCAGCCATTTCTGCCCTGAACCAATATATTTTCTTTAGAAAAGAGGGTGAAAGCATAGCCTTATGGCGCTTTAGTTTTATTGAAGCTAAGCACCTGCTATTGCTGGCTGTTCCGCTCATTCTGTCGTCTTTTATTCAGCTCTTTTACCAAAATGTAGACACCATTTTAATTGCCCGTTTTTTAAGAGATATGGGCTCTGTAGGGCAATACGGTGCTGGCGTTAGAATTAGTCAGGCGGCCTACTTTATTCCGGTAGCCGTTTGTGCGGCGGTATTCCCAGGCATTATCAATAACCGCCACAATGCGCCCTTGCAATTAAAGCGACTCACCCAATTGTATAGCCTCATGATTTGGGGGGCAGTTTTTATGATTGCGGGCGGAATGCTCTTTGGCGATGCGGTAATTAATTTCCTCTATGGCGCTAAATTTCCCAATGCACCCATGATTTTTAAAATACATATTTGGGTTAGTCTGCCTGTATTTTGGGGCACCGCATGGGGCATGTGGATGCTGGCCATTCAACAACAGAAATATGTATTGTGGATGCAAATTCTCAATGCCATCTTAATTATAGGTTCGGAATTTATATTAATACCCCGCTTAGGAATTACAGGCGCAGCATACTCGCTGGTGTTTGGCTCTTATGTGGCTTTTATTTTTATGGTTATGGCCTATAAACCTAAAGAGGGCCTTAAATTATTCTGGCAAGCCCTGCACCCAAAAAATATTCTCGAAGTAATTCGCTATTCAAAAGGATAAAAAAATTAACTTTGAACTATGTTGGTTTTTGCGGCACATACTTCGGAAAGGTTAAAGTATATTTTGGATCACTTGCTTATCGAGCGTTTGGGCATAGCATACAAGGTTACAAACAACCCGGAATATTTTAGACAATCGCATGCGCGTAAAATAAATTATAGCCATCATATCATAGAAGGTTGCTTTAATATTCCAGCTAAAAATTTACTTTTTGAAGAGACCATTATTGAACAAAAAATTGAAGTAGTTGAACATAAAAATTGGATCAAGTATTTCTACAAATTACCGTACCAAGACATCCCAGATTTTAAAATACAAACCACCTATCTCCCTTTTGATATGCTGGCTGCGAGCTTTTACCTTTTAAGCAGATACGAAGAATACTTGATTGAAAGCAGAGATGAACACAACCGCTTTAAGCCAGAAAATAGCCTTGCTTTCAAAGAAGGATTTCTCCAAATTCCACTCATAGACCACTGGGTTATTTACATGGGCAAATTGCTCAAAAATCACTATCCAGATCTTGTGATAAAAGAGAATAGGTTCAGACAGAAAAACACCATAGACATAGACATTGCTTATAAATATAAAGGTCTCGGTTTGATCCAAAAGTTGCGCAAGTTTTCTGGCTCTTTGTGGAGGGGTAAAGTAGATTTTCATGCGCTAAATTCGCCCCAAATTGACCCCTACGACACCTATGATTTCCTGCATTCAACGGCAAGTGAGGATGCAGAAACGATGTACTTTTTGTTGTTGGCAGATTATGGCGGATATGACAAAAATATTCCGCCAAAATCGAAGGAGATGCGACATTTAGTAAATACCTTATCGCGCCAATTTACAACAGGATTGCATCCTTCTTATAAGTCTGCCTTGCGCAGTGAAACGCATGAAAAGGAGCATCAAATTTTTGAAGAATTAGTGGGGAAAAAAGTAGAAATATCTCGGCATCATTTTCTTAAAATAAAGTTGCCCGAAAGTTATAGGGTGTTAGAAAAAATGGGCGTTAAAGACGATTATAGTTTGGCTTACTCCACCCAGGTTGGGTTTAGGGCATCGAGTGCTTTTCCGTTTTTATTTTACGACCTGCCCAATGAAAAAACCTTAGCCATTAGGCTTCATTCTCCTTGTGTAATGGATGTTACCCTAAAGAATAGTTTACAACTGGATATTGGTTCAGCCTGTAAAAAAATATTAGAGCTCAAAGAAAAGGTGAAAGCGGTGGAGGGCGAATTTATTAGCATTTGGCATAATTCTAATTTCGACGAAACGCAGGGATGGGGCAATTGGAAACAGGTTTATCGGAGCTTATTCGAATAAAATATTATTTTTGCTTCAATGGAAACGAACATGATTGGCGAACTAAAAATATACAATACTCTTAGTCGCGAAACGAGCATTTTTAAACCTTTGCATACCGGTTATGTGGGCATGTATGTGTGTGGACCAACAGTATATAGCAATGCGCATTTGGGTAATGCCAGAACCTATGTTTCATTCGATATTATTTACAGGTATTTATTGCATCTTGGATATAAAGTGAGGTATGTGAGAAACATTACCGATGCTGGGCATTTGGAGGGCGACCGAGATGAAGGGGATGATAAGTTTGCTAAGAAGGCTAAGTTGGAGCAAGTTGAGCCCATGGAAATTGTGCAGCGCTATACCTTAGATTTTCACGATGTTTTGAGGGCATTTAATACTTTGCCACCAAGCATTGAGCCTACTGCCACAGGACATATTATTGAGCAAATAGAGATGACCAAGCAAATTATGGCCAATGGGTTTGCTTATGAGGTAAATGGTACGGTGTACTTTGATGTAGAAAAATTCTCGAAGGAGCATGAATACACTGCTTTATCGAACCGCAACTTGGATGATTTATTAACCAATACGCGTGAATTGGATGGGCAAGACGAGAAAAAAGGTCGGCTCGACTTTGCACTTTGGATCAAAGCGAAACCAGAGCATTTAATGAAATGGCAAAGTCCGTGGGGAGAGGGCTTTCCTGGCTGGCATATTGAGTGTTCTGCCATGAGTTCAAAATATTTGGGCCATGAGTTTGATATTCATGGTGGTGGAATGGACTTGGTGCCTACGCACCATACCAATGAGATTGCGCAAAATTTGGCCTGTCACCATACGCAACCCGCTAAGTTTTGGGTTCATACCAATATGTTAACTGTAAATGGACAGAAAATGAGCAAAAGTTTAGGAAATTCTTTTCTTCCTGCTGAGTTGTTCTCTGGCAATCATAAGCTTTTAGAAAAAGGATATTCGCCTATGACGGTTCGCTTTTTTATGCTTCAGGCGCATTACAGGAGTACTTTGGACTTTAGAAATGAAGCCTTACAAGCGGCAGAAAAGGGCTTGGCTAGGTTAATGTCGGGATTAAAACTATTGGATTCGCTTAAAACTGCTGCTCAGTCGAGCTTTTCTATTTCTGATATTAAGCAGAAGGTTTACGCTGCTTTAAACGAAGACTTTAATACGCCAATTGCTTTGGCGTACTTATTTGATGCGGTACGGTATATAAATTTGGTGAATGATGGCAATGAGAGCTTGAGTGAGGAGGATAAGGCAGATTTTTCTGCTTTTATGAAGGCGATTATATTTGATGTATTGGGCCTTAAAACGGAAAAGGAGGCAGATAATGGGAAAATTGATGGATTAATGAACATGGTTATTGCAGTGAGGGCTAAGGCAAAGGCTAAAAAGGACTTTGCAAGTTCAGATTTTATTAGAGATCAATTGAAGGAATTTGGGATAGAAATAAAAGACAGCAAGGAAGGCACAAGTTACCTGATAAAGTAGGTAAAAATTATTAAGTGGTAGGAATTAACGAGTAATTGGTAAAGTTTAGATAATACAAAGTACTTAAGTTTGTTTATTAAATTGATTGCTTATGTATTCAACAATTACAACAACAAAGAGGCTTGAAATAGCTAAACAAGATGGCACAATTGTAGATTCTTGGAATGGCGCGTACAAAGTTTATGCAAATTTAGATTTCGATAGAGACAGGAAAAATTGCGCATTAGAGGTTATTGATGGGTATTTAAAGGAGGGTGAAAGCCTAACATTTAATGGCTCGAGTAAAATTTCTGGTAAAAAAGTGAGGATTTTCCATTTTGAAATAGCCAAAACTGCCAACATTAACACCTATTTTAGAACTAATCACCTCGATTTTTTAATAGATGAAATGGAACATATACTAGTTTGTATCTATAGAAAAAATCAATTGGTTGGATACCAATTTTTCGATCACCTCAATAACCTCAAGGGTGAACCAAGCTTTCCTATTCAGGAGGTGCTGGCAGTAAAAATTAAATAAAAATGAATGGGCTTTTACAAGCCCATTTTACATATTATCAAGTCGTTAAGTCAAGAAACGCTAAAAAATTGAAAATTAATCTAACTAATTTATCCAATTTCTAAGATATTTTAGTGTGGCCATTCTTTTTTATCTAACTTTGGTTGATAGTTTAATTAGAAAAAACGCTTAAAAACTAAAAATAATGCTCATATCATGAAAAATAAAATCTACTTTCTATTATTTGCCCTGTTCTTAATTCCGGTGCTAAGTTTTGGACAGGCTACAGTTCAAAACATTCCATTTTCGCCGAATGGACCAATTTACTGCCAAAAACAGGTTGGCTCAACTTTGTATGTTGGCGGACAATTTACTTCTGTTAATGTGAATTCTGGTTCTTTAGTTGGATTAAACCCAACTAATCCAAATGCCTCAATCAATTTACCTTATGTAAATGGAACTATTAACACCGTAGTAAGTGATGGTGCGGGAGGCTTTCTTATTGGAGGAAGTTTTTCTAGTGTTGGTGGCCAGTCAAGGCAAAATTTTGCACGAATTAATGCTAATATGACGTTGCATCCTATTAGCATTGGTTATAATGGTGCTGTTAAAAAAATCGTTGTTTACAATAATTTGGCTTATGTGTTGGGCGATTTTAATTATGCAATTATTAATGGAGGCACTTATCAATATAAGCCAAAAGCAAGCTCAATTAATTTATCTAATAACCTTATTACTTCTTGGGCGCCAAACTTTAGCATCAATACCATCAATGATGCTGTATTATGGAATAACAATTTGTATTTAGGCGGTTTGTTTATTTATAATGGTTACCGCTCATTGGTAGCCTTAAATTTAGCCCTAAGCAACCCAAGCATAATAACCACTTTTATGCCAACTATTACTTATTTTGGAAGTTCGTCAAGTGCTCTCATAAATTCTTTAATCTTAACCTCAGGAAATGAATTGTATTTTGGTGGATTGTTCAATAGTTTTAACGGACAATCAAGGGCTAATATTGGCGCAATTAATTTGATTACCAATTCGCCAATTTCAAATGGCATTTCTAGCTTAAATGGCCCAGTTTCTAGCTTAGCTTGGAACAATAACATGCTATTTGTTGCTGGAACATTTACTGCAGTAAATAACGTATCTAAACCAAGGCTTTTTGGTTATAATACTCAGTTCAAATCTCTGTTTAATTCTTGGACTCCTAATCCTAATTCTACAGTAAATAAAGTAGGGGTTTTAAATGGATTTTTGTGGGTAAGTGGGGCTTTTAATACCATTAGCGCTGTATCAAGAAGTCTTTTTGCAGTTTATAATTTATCTACCAATCCAAACATTCCACCAGTTATAAATACCCTATTTACCCCATCGCCAAATAATACAGTGCAATCCATTATATCTACCTCCTCAAATATTTGGATTGCGGGCGGTTTGTTCAATAAAATTAGTGCTGGCGCTAGGAATGGCGTTTTTGCGGTTAATCTTTCTAATTATACCTTAACAAGTTTTGCCCCCTTGGTAAATGGAGCCGTTAGGTCAATAGAAGTATCTGGTTCAAATGTGTTTTTAGGAGGCTCATTTTCTTCTATAAACGGCAGTTATCTGCAAAATTTTGGTGTGGTTAACTTTAGCAATGGTGCGCTAAACACCGCTTACAGAGCAAATTTCAATGGAACAGTTAATTCAATATTAGCAAATGGGTCATTAATATATGTGGGAGGAAATTATACTAATTTAACCATTTATTCTGGTGCAAGCGCATCCTCTTCTTTTAAGACTGGTATTTGTGCCATCAATTTAGGATCAAGCCTTTTTATAAACAATAGCTTTAATACCATTCTCTCTGCAAGTGGAGTGGTTGGGGTAAACGTAATTAAAATGTTCAATGGACAATTGTATTTAGGCGGTAGATTCACCTCTCCAAGGAATGCATTGGTAAGTGTAAATCCAATAATAGGCACAACAAATGCTTTTAATGCTAATATTAACACCTATTATTCTAGTGTTGTGAACGACTTGGTTTTAACTCCACAAAACGAACTGGCTATTGGCGGATATATACCATATGTTTCAGGTGTTATCACCTACAATTTGGCCTATTTAAATTCAAGTACAGGCGGCTTTCTAAGATCTAATAGCAATGTTTCTACAAACGAAATAATGTCGTTAACCAATGGCAATTACAGTGATATCATGTATGTAAATTATTATGGATTATTTAGGACCCAAAACAATAATGGCGCCACCTCTCTGGCCTATAGTTTAAATGGGTACAAATATGTAGTAGGAAAACTGGGCACCACCTATTTTCTGGGTGGTAATTTTAGTTATTACAACAGCAATTTGGGCAACTATTTTTATAATTTTATGGCCTTAAATTTTGTGCCCCCATTGCCGCCAACTATTGCTGCTAGCAATCTTTCGTTTAACAGTATAACTACCAACAGCATGAATATTAATTGGTCGCCTGGTAATGGAACAAACCGCATTGTGATGATGAGAGCAGGTTCTCCAATTACGAGTCATCCAAATGATTTTAATAATTATTATGCTTACAATTACTATGGCTCTGGAAGTAATATTGGTGGTGCATTTGTAGTCTATAACGGAAATAGCAATACAGTGAATGTTCAAAATTTACAACCTGGTTCTACCTATTATGTAAAGGTTGTGGAATACAATGGTTCTGGTGCAACATTAAGCTATGCTTCAAACTTTATTGCTGGTCAACAAAGCACACAAGATATCCTTCCTCCTACATTGGCTGCTTCTAGCATAAACGCTTACAGTATTACCAAAAACAGCATGTATTTAAATTGGGTACCAGGAAATGGTGTTGGAAGAATAGTAATTGCCAGACAAGGTGCACCAGTGAACGCATTTCCAAATATCAATAACTATTACTATGCCTCTAACACATTCGGTTCTGGTAGTAATTTAGGTCAAGGAAATTTTGTAATTGCAAATGGAAATACATACGGAACCTACTTATATAACTTAACACCTGGAACTACTTATCATTTTGCTGTTATAGAATATAATCAAAATGGAAGTTATATTTATAGGTATAAAAATGATGTTTTTCCAACAGCTAACTTTACTACCATAGCAAATCTTACTGAGCCTACTGTTGCTTCGAGCGTTTTGAATGTGCAAAGTATTGGTGGTGGGGCTGCCCAAGTATCTTGGACTCCTGGAAATGGCTCACACAGAGTTTTAATGATGAATAGTATTGGACTTTATAACATCAATGCAGTTTCAACATCTGACGGAAGCACCTATACGCCAAATCCAAACTTGGTTAATTATAATCCATACCCAAGTTTTATTGGCGTACAAGATGGATTGTATTCAAATTATGGTCACCGAGTGGTTTATACTGGAACAGGGTCAACAGCTACAATTTATGGATTAAATAGCAATACAACCTATAATTTTGTTTTAGTAGAATATAATAGTACTGGAGCCGGTTCCGAAAATTACCAACAAAATCAGTGGGCTGCTAGCAACTTTACAATGCCAGCTTTGGTAAATACACCAAACATTCCTGCTACAAATGTTAAAGTTCAGGCTACATCGAACAATGCAGCTAGAATAACTTGGGTAAATGGAAATGGTAGTGCAAGAATATTGGTAGCAAAACAAGGCGGACCAGTTAGTTGGGCTCCATCTTTAAATGCAAGCTATGCAGCAAATAGCTTCTTTGGAAACGGCATCAATAACTCAGGTAATTTTGTGGTTTATAACGGAACTGGAAGCAGCGCGGTTGTGAGTAATTTGCTTGCTTATACAGATTATCATTTTGCTGTTTATGAATACAATTCTGCTTATAATTCGTACACTTACCAAAATGAAGTAAAATACAGCTTAGGTGCAAATGGAGCAGGCAAAACACAACCTGCTAATTGGCCAAGGGTTGCCGGTGGTAATGGAACAGATGCTGCTGGTGGGGTATCAACAGATCCACTTGGAAATGTTTATGTGGCAGGTACCTATAACGGTACTGCTAACTTTGGACTTTTACAGGTTACTGGTTCTTCTAACCAAATATTTTTGAGTAAATATACCAGTGCAGGAGTATTGCAATGGGTTCAAACTGCTGGTGGAAGCGGAGAAGATGCTGCATCTTGTGTAACAGTTGATAATTCAGGTAATAGTTATATTGTTGGTTCATTCAGAAATACAGCAGCATTTGGCACAACCTTGGTTACGAGCAATGGAACAGATGATGCCTTTATTGCCAAATACAATACAACTGGTGATTTACAATGGGTAAGAACATTAGGGGGAACAGGACAAGATGTAGCCTTTTGGGCCAAAGTAGATGGAAATGGAGATGTTGTGGTAACAGGTTATTTCCAAGGAAATCCTAGCTTTTCTAATAGCACACAAACCTTAAGTTCAAATGGTAATTCTGATATTTTTGTGGCCAAATATAGCAGCAATGGAAACCTTGTTTGGTCTGTTGGTGCGGGTGGTAACAATTATGATTACGGACATTGCGTTACCATAGGCGCAAACAATTCGGTGATTATTTCTGGTGAATACAAAACCAGCGCATCATTTGGCACTACCACTTTAACTAATACAGGAAATGAATCTAATGGATTTATAGCAAAATTGAGCAGTGCAGGTGGTTGGAGTTGGGCAACACAAATGGGAGGAGCTGATGTGGATGCGGCTTATGCTGTTTCTGTAGATGCCACAGATAATTATTATTTAGTAGGCTCATTCTCTGGAACTGCTGCCTTTGGTGGCGATAATTTAACTTCTGCTGGATTAACCGATGGATTTGTTTCTCGTGTAAATACCAATGGGGCTTTTCAATGGACAAGGCAATTTGGCGGTATTTCTAAAGATGCAGGCAGTGGTGTAAGCATTGCCCAAAATGGAAGTGTTTATGTTGCAGGTAGTTTTGCCAATTCAATCACGATGAATGGAAGTCAACTTATTTCGTCTGGTAACCAAGATATCGTTGTAGCAGTTTACACTCAAACAGGTTTGCTTACCCAAGCTACCAAATTTGGAGGAAATCAAAATGACCAAGCAAGAGGTATACATGCAATAGACAATACCGCTACCTATATTTGTGGCTATTTTGAGGGCACAGCAGTAATGGGCGGTTTCGAGGTAAGTGCCAGCGGCGATATAACCAGTCAATTGAGTGGCGATATGTTTGTTCATAATGTAGGTGCTGTTAATAATTCAAATCCTGCAGGAGATTTAGTAACTTGGTATAAATTCAATGGTAGTAACAATGATTTTAGCGGAAATAACTTCCACGGCACGCCTGTAAATAGCCCGGTTTTTGTTGCCGATCGATTAAGCACCAATAGCAGCGCAATCTCTATGAATGGAACCAACTATGTGAATTCTTCTGCTAGCGGTGCTCCGCAATACGACAACCTTGGAGAAATAACTTATTCTGCTTGGATAAAAGTAAATTTAAATGCTGCTGGTTTTCAGACTTTATTATCAAGTAACGACGCAATTACAGGAATACAACCCTTGTTTATTTATTTAAATAGTAATGGACAAATGGTTTTATCTGCTTCAAATAATGGCAGTGGCGATGGATGTGGATATATAGAAACATCTAACTATGTGATTCCAAATAATTCTTGGACACATGTAACCGTTACTTTAAAGTCTGGCAATTTTATTAGAATTTATATTAATGGCTCATTGGTTACACCTAGTACTTCTAATTTTACAAGCAACACATTATCTTTAAACAATGTAAATTATAGCATGGGTGCTTACGTTGTTTATAGTACTGGATATTATCCATATTATGGAACAATGGACGATGTAAGATTATACAAAAAAGCGCTCAATCAATCCGAAATAATCGACATCATGAATGCAACTTCTCCTAATTCTGCTCCACCAATAGAACAGTCTAAAGTTGATTTAGTTGAAGAAGAAAAAGCGGTACTATTTCCAAATCCAAATAATGGCGGTTTCAATTTAAGCTTTACATTAGGCAGCGACCAGTATCGTTCATTTAGAATGATTGACCTTTCAGGAAAAATTGTTTATGAAGAAGAAAAGCAATTGTTTAAAGCTGGAAATCAACTAAAATCTTTTGATTTAACAAATTTAAATAATGGTTATTATACCTTGCAGGTATTAGAAAACGACTTAGTTGTATCTAATCACAAGCTTATCATTAACCAGTAATATCAATGGGGTCAGGCAATTGTCTGACCCTATTTTCACCGTATAATTTGAAATATTATGAAAAAAAATATACTTTTTTTAACATTATCGCTATGCTTTATTTTAAGAGGAAATTCTCAAGAAATAGCTCAAAGATTTTGTGAAACAGATGGTGTGGTAAACACTACCTTAAAAATGAATGATAAAGTTTATATAGGAGGAAATTTCAACTATGTAGGTAAGACAACTGGATCTTTTGGAGGCTTTTCTTCAACCGATGCCAATAGCATTGTTTTACCAGTTACTTTGGATGGAAATATCCAAACTTTAGCCACCGATAATGCAGGCAAAATATATGTGGGTGGCAATTTTAATTATCTGGGTCAACAAAAATATTTTCTTGTGTTCAATGCTGATTTTACTTTAGCAAGTTCACCAACAATAAATGTAAATGGGCCTGTAAAAAAAATAGAAATTAGTGGCAACACATTGGTAATGGCGGGCTCTTTTACAAGCGTAAACACCCAAAATAGATTGGGAATGGCTGCCGTAAACCTTAGTACAAATTCATTGGAGGCATTTGCACCCAATCCTGATGGTCCGGTAAATGACTTTAAAATTGCTGGAACAAACGTTTATATAGGTGGAGCATTTGGATTTATTGCGGGCGGGTTAAGAAATTCGTTTGCCTTGGTTAGTTTAAGCAACACACTCCAAAGCATGAATTTGCCAATTAATGGAATGGTTAAATCTATGGATTTAGCTGACTCACTCATTTTCATTGGAGGAGCATTTGATTCTGTAGCGGGTGTTTCTAGAAACAATTTGGCTTCTATTAATACAACTTCTCAAAGCTTAAGAATATGGAATATAAAAACGGATGGTGCTGTTAATGCTATCAAAATAATTGGTTCAAACCTCTATTTTGGAGGAGCCTTTTATACCTTAAATACCAATACATTTAGATTGGGATATGCCTCTGCAGATGTATTAACTGGAACGGTTTCCAATACCGATTTGGCATTTGATGCGCCCATCGAAAAAATTGAAGTAACCAATGGACAATTATATGTTTATGGCGATTTTAGCTCAATAGGATCTACCAACAAAAAATATGTTGCGGCTATTACAACAGGTGGAAGTATTATTTCAACACCAATGGTTAACAACAAGGTAAAAGCAAGTTTAATGATTGGTAGTAACATCTATCTTGCAGGACAATTCTCGAGTTTAGGAGGTAAAAAAATAAACAACATCGCTGCATTAGATTTTCAAACAGGAAATCTAATCAATTACCCAGTGGACATAAATGGTGAGGTTAGACAAATTACTAGAGTGGGAAGTGAATTATTGATAGCGGGCGACTTTACCTCTGTTAACACTTTAACTCGGGTAGGAATTGCCATTATAGACACAATAAATGGTGCACCAACCAATTTCGATGCTGCATTAAATGGTTATGTGTATAGCACTACTGTAAATGGTAGCAACCTTTATTTGGCAGGAGAATTTACCCAAGTTGGAGATAGTTTGAGAAATAATTTAGCCAGTTATAACTTAAATTCCAACCAATTAAATTCATGGAATCCGAATGTAAATGGCAAGGTTAGTAAAATGGTTCTTTATGGACCATATATGTATATTGGAGGAGATTTTAGCGAAGTAAGTGGTGTGAGCAAAAAATTCATTGCTTCATTTAACTTGGCAAATAATGGTTTATTGCGTTCATGGAACATTAATTTAGATTCTAATGTTAGCTCCATTACGCCTATTGGTAACCAAGTTCTAGTCACTGGTATTTTCACCTCAGTTAATTCAAACCAAAGAAGTCCAGCCTTTTTGGCCGATACAGCAACTGGCACCTTGAGCAGTTGGAATCCACAATTTTTTGGCAATCCAAGTTCATCTTATGCCGAGAACAATTTGGTTTTCCTTGGCGGAAGTATAAACTCGCAAAACAACAATGGTCTTTTAGTTTTTAACGCAACAACCGCTTCGGAAATTGATTTTCCGGTTAAGCTTGCAGAAGGCACCTTGAGCTATATTGGAAAATTTGAAGACAAATTAACATTTGGAGGAGATTTCAAATTTGCCAATGCCAATGGAAAAAGAAATTTTGGTATCGTTGATTTTAGTGTGAATACCCCTACACAGCAGGCCACACAAGTTACTTTCTCGGCTGTTTCACCCATATCGGCCAAAATTCACATCTCCAAAGGAAATGGTGCAAAGAGAATTGTATTGGTAAAATTAGGTGCTGCAGTTGATAGCAATCCTTTAAATGGAAATGCCTATGAGGGTAATTCAGCCTTTGGTTCAGGTCAATTTATTGGTACCAATAGTGTGGTTTATGTTGGAACAGACACCACGTTTGAATTAACCGCATTAAGCAATTCAACTACTTACCACGTGGCAGTTTTTGAGTTTAATGGATTTTCTTCATATACCAACTATAACACAGGCACGCCTGCAACTGGGAATTTCACTACAAGCATGGCTTTTTTCCCTCCTACAACCTCTGCTAGCAATGTTGCATTTTCTGATATGCGCGTTAATTCTGGGGTAATTAAATGGACTAAGGGAAATGGTGAAAAACGAGTTGTTGTGCTAAGAGAAAATTCAGCAGTGAACCAAACACCAACAGATAGCACGCAATATTATGCAAATAGCGAAATGGGAAGTGGCAGCGATTTAGGCACTTCAAATTATGTGGTTTACAATGGAGATGGTGATTCGTGTGTTTTAAGCAATTTAAGTGGGGGAAAAACTTACCATGCGTCTGTATTTGAATATAATGGTCCAGACCAATTAAGTAGGTTCAAAGTAAACAGCCCTGCAGTAGGCAATGCCACTACATTAAGTATGGCTAGCAAACCAACCATTCCTGCTACAGGCCTTAGTGTAACCAATATTGTGAGTGATGAAATTACTTTGTCGTGGACAAATGGTGGTGGGGCGTCAAGAATAGTGATTGCAAGCGAATCACAAACGGTGAGCACCATGCCTATTGATGGGCAATTGTATTTTAGCGACAATTATTTTAATGGCGTTTCTTCATATCTTTCTAATAACGAAAGAGTGGTTTACGTTGGCAGTAGCAATACAGTGGTAGTTAAAGGTCTGAACCAAATGACCAAATACTTCTTTACTGTGATAGAATATAACGGAGGTTTATACACTTCAAGTTACCAACCATTGGGTATTCCAAGCGCAAGTGCTACCACTAAGCCCTCTGTAGGAGCACCAGTTAATCCTTCAAAAAACATCACCTTTACAGATAAAGGCACAGATTATTTATCTTTAAAATGGCAAAAAGGTAGTGGCGAAAAGCGCTTAGTTGTTGTGAAAGATAAATTGAATGCGGGTACTTTCCCTAACCAAGGAAGTTTGTACAATGCGAGCAATATTTTTGAAATGGGTGACAGTTTGGATGATGGTTCATTTGTGATAGGAAATACCAATATAGATTCTATGACAGTTATAGGATTAGAAGCGAATAAGACCTATTACTTTGCCGTTTATGAATTTAATGAAAGCGCTTTTGGTGGCATCTATTTAACAGATAGTTTTGCATTTGCTAATACCAAAACTTCCCCAAACGTAGGTCTAAAAAAGTTGAGTGGCCAATCATTCAAGATATACCCAAATCCAATATCAGAAAATAGGCTTTTGGTTCAAACCGAAAAACCTTTGCTTGGAAATGAAAAATTTGAGGTGAAAGATTTAACGGGTAAAACACTAAATACCTATTCGCAAGAAAATTGGATTTTGGAATCGCCCAATACCATTAGGATAAATTTAGAAAAACACCCTAAGGGAATATACCTTGTTACCTACACAAATGAAAAGGGTTCTGTTAGTTTAAAATTCAATATTGATTAATAACCATGAAAAAACTTTACTTAATTGTTATTGCTTTTACGCTGTTTGCGGTGGCCTGTAAAAAGGACCTAAACTTTGATAAATTTAATGATCTAACCTTGTCGCCAGAATTTGGTATTCCATTGGCTGTGGTAGAGGTGAAAATGAGTGATATTATAAAGCAGGATTCGAACATTAAATATGATCCAGACGGCTTTATTAGGTTCATTCAAAGACAAGATTCTGTAGCAAGTTTCCCTGCAGATAGTTTTGTGGTAATTCCTCCAGTTGCACCATTAACGGTAAATAATACCCTTGGGGTGATAAACATCGAGGACATTAATGTTAACCAAGCCAAAACTCTTGGCGACCTTTCCACCAGCTTCTCTGCAAATACCAAAGCTGCATTAGATGCGGTTACTGGGCAGGTAGCTATTTTCCCTGCAATTACAGATCAAAATCCTGCGGTAACTGAACTGGCCATGAGTTCTGCTCAATTTGATAATGTATCGTTATCGAATGGCTATTTAGTAATGGAATTTAGAAATGAATTACCCGTTACCATAGATGAAATTAGGGTTAATCTATACAACACAACCCCTTTTCAATTCTTTTTGAACCAATTAATTTTTAGAAATGTAGCGCCAAATTCTAGTAAAAAAGATTCTATCAGTATGACCAATGTTACGCTTTCGAGTGGATTGGGATATTCTTTACCTGTGTTCAAAACATTTGCTAGTTCCAGTCCGGTTTTGGTGAATGTAAACGATAAAATCAAGTTTGATATTGTAACCAGAGATCTTAAGGCATACGCTGGAGCGGCTATTTTTCCTACACAAACAATTAACCCACAGGTTCTCAATGTTGATTTAAAAGCCGATGATCCAGCTGTAAGAATTAGAACCATAACTTTTGATGCAGGTAAAATTAATTACAATGTTTCCTCAAATATTGAAGAAAAACTGCAACTAAAAATAAACATCGTAGGCGCAACTAAAAATGGCAATGTATTTCCACCAATTCTTATTGAAGTAGATAACAATACCAAAATAGGTTCTGTAGATTTATCAAATGTAATGTTTGATCTTTCTAACGATGTTGGTCAACCTTATAACAAAATAAAAGTAGAAGTTGAGCCCAAATTAATTTCTTCGAATCAGATCAAAAATTTCGATTCATCCGATTATGTTAATGCAACTTTCACCTTTGATAACTTAGCGTTTAAAGAAATCAATGGATATTTAGGAACAAAGGAAATTAAGATAGAACCATCGGTTCAGACCTTAGATTTCTTAGATCAATTTGAAAGTGGTTTCCCATTGGATGATCCTAGAATTAGAATATTCACCTCAAATTCTATTGGTGTTCCAGTAGATGTAACATTGGATGCATTAGGCACATCTGCCAAGGGTGTTTCGCAAAGTTTAAACGCGCCAGCTTTTACCATTGGATATCCAACAACGGCCCAAAAAGGGCAAATTGTCAATGACACAAAAGTGATTGATAAAAATAATTCATCAATCGTTGCCATGCTTAATTTGCCTCCTAAAACAATTAGTTTTAGTGGTAAAGCAAAAATCAATGCCGCTGGATTTACGGGGTATAATGATTTTATTGCCAAAGGTGGTGGTGTGGCTGTAGGATATGAAGTTGAAATGCCATTAAGCCTCAAAACAAATAACTTGATAAGAGATCAGTATATTAAGAATCCGTTTTTTGAGTCACTTAATAATGGGGATTCTTTAGGGAAATCAGTTTTAGGCATAGATGCAGAAGATATGGAATATCTCGATTTACTCCTTAAAACAGATAATGGAATTCCTTTTGAGGCCAATTTAGACTTGTATTTTGCCAATGGCGATTCTGTAATTCAAGATACCATTCTTATTGGAAATTTAATGCGATCGGCCATTCCAGACGCTAATGGTAGAACAGCACAAAATGTAACTACCATTGCTCCTATTAGGTTAACAAGCGAAAAATTAGCCGCAATAAAAGCGAAAAACCTCACCTTGTTAATGATAAGAATTACGATTAGCACCTTTAACAATGGCAGTACACCAGTAAAAATCTATTCAGATTATAAAGCAAAAATTGGTTTGTCAGCTAAAGTCAAACTGAAAATTAAATTGAAAAAATAATTGAACCACCAAATAAATAAATAACAACATGAAAAAACTTTTATTCCTCTGTTTAATCATATTTGCTGGTTCATTGCATGCCCAAACCAGTCTTACTTTTTACAATTTTAGATCGGTTGGTCAAACCAATTTTTTGAATCCCGCTCTAAATTCAAGACAAGCCTTTACTTTGGGTATTTTGGATAATTATAACCACCTTTATATACCTGGTATTACGGCATACGACATATTTAGGCCAGATGAAACAGGCGATCAAACTTTAAAGAAAATCTTGAGCGATGATTCATATAATTTAAAGGACATTCAATTGTACAATGAAGTTAATCCTCTTTTTATTGGGTTCAGAATAAAGCGTAACTACTTTTCATTTGGTTTGCAAACTACATTTGATCACAATATTGGTTTGCCAAAAGACTTGCTTACCATGATGTATTTTGGGAATGCAGATGCCAATGAAACATTTGGAAAGGACATTAAATTTAGCGACGTTCAGTTAAAAATGACTGCAACAAGTGCGGCCTATTTATCTTATGCCAGAGATATCAATGACAAACTAACCATTGGTATAAAAGGCAAATATCATATAGGAATTTATGATGCAGAAATGCTTAGGAATGAAACAACCTTAACAACAGATAGTGGAAACAATAACACCTTTAAATTAACAGCTACTACCGATTATGAGATAAGAGGAGCAGGTGCCGACAGACTTTTTGGAGATGCAAATGGTGAAACACAAGGATTGGTTGGGGGGGCTAGTGATGGGGCTAATTTTAAAAGAAAAGTTAACCCAATGGATTACCTTAACGACCCAGTTGGAAGGGGCTTTTCTTTAGACTTAGGCGCTAATTATAGGGTAAGCAATCGTTTTAGTATTTCGGGTAGTTTGCTAAATCTAGGCTTTATGAACTGGAAAGAAGCAAGATCATATTCGCAAAAGGCTACATTTTCATACGAAGGCCCAATTACCGACAACCCAGATAACTTGGATTCTATCATGCAGGATCTAATAGATTCAATGGCCCAAATATTTAAACCTGTACAAGGTACATCTTCAACCTACAAAACTAATTTTAGTCCTAAAGTATATTTTGGATTGCAATACAATTTATACAAAAGTGGAAGTGTAGGATTAGTTGGTTATGGAGAAATGTGGAAAGGGAAATTTTACCCTGGTGCCAGTGTTTCGTTCACGCAAAGAGTTTGGCGTTTGCTCGATTTGAGGGTAAATTATAATATTTATAGAGAACAATATCAAAATGTAGGGGCAGGATTATCTTTGAGTTTAGGACCATTGGTAGTTTATGCTGTTTCAGACAACTTATTAGGTTGGGCGCCCTTAGATGGTACTCTGAGATTGAACTCCCATTATACCAATGCCCGACTTGGTATCAACTTAAATATTGGTGGCAGGTTCGACAGGGATAATGATGGTGTGCCAGACCGAAAAGATAAATGTAAGAAGGTTCCAGGCTTAATTAAGTTCGATGGTTGCCCAGATACCGATGGTGATGGTGTGCCAGATACCAAAGATGAGTGTATAAATGTAAAAGGAACTCTTGCAGCCAATGGTTGTCCTGATATGGATGTAGACGGCGTAAAAGACATGCTTGATTCTTGTGTCAATGAAAAAGGAAGTGCCTTGTTGAATGGTTGCCCAGATAAAGACAACGATGGTGTTGCAGATAAATATGACAAGTGTCCTAATGATTCTGGTATGATTAGCCGTGATGGTTGCCCAGACAGAGATGGCGATGGCATATTAGATAAAGAGGATGCTTGCCCAGATAAGGCCGGATGGAGAGTTACCAAAGGTTGCCCAGATATTGACAGAGATTCTGTTCCAGATGCAGAAGATATGTGTCCTTCTATACCTGGCCCAGTGGCATTGAAAGGCTGTCCAGATATTGATGGGGATGGAATTATTAACCAAAATGATAGCTGTGTGGCTGAAGCTGGCCCAGCAAGAACTTTTGGTTGCCCAGATACAGATGGTGATGGCGTGGCAGATAGATATGACAATTGTCCTACTGAGGCTGGTACCAAGGAAAATTATGGTTGCCCTACGCTAGACCCAAGTTTGGTGGTATTAAACGAAGAGGAGAAAAAGGTATTGAACGAAGCGTTTAGTAGTTTGGAGTTTAAAACAGGAACTGCTACCATTGCTCAAAGTTCACTTGCTAGTTTAACAGAATTAGCCGAATTATTTTTAGCGAAACCAGATTATAAACTAGAGGTTAATGGGTATACAGATAATGTAGGCAATGCCGCTAAAAACAAAAAATTAAGTCAAGATAGGGCCATTGCTGTAAAATCCTTCCTTACTGGAAAAGGCGTGCAGGCAAATAGGCTGAAGGCATCTGGCTTTGGTTCTCAAAACCCAATATCAGATAATAAAACACCTGAAGGCAGGCAGAGAAATCGCCGAGTAGAATTTAAAATTGTGAAATAATTTTGGTTCAGACCGAAAAAAGGGAACTTGTAAAGTACAAGTTCCCTTTTTTTAAGAAATAATCAATTTAACCTGAATCAATTCAGGGCAATTAGTTGATTGTTAGAATCTTTCAAAAGCACTAAAGAAAAATGATGCTTCATTAGCAGCATTTTCATCGCTATCGCTTCCATGAACGGCATTTGCTTCGATAGATTTTGCAAAGCGATTGCGTATGGTACCAGCCTCGGCTTTTGCAGGATCGGTAGCGCCAATTAATGTTCTAAAATCTGCAACAGCATTCTCTTTTACCAACACTGCCGCAACGATGGTTCCACTTGTCATAAAGGAAACCAATTCGCTATAAAATGGACGAGCACTGTGCACTGCATAAAATGCACCTGCAGTTTCTTGACTTAATTTTACGTATTTCATGGCTTGAATAGAAAAGCCAGCTTCTAAAATTTGGTCGATGATTTTACCAGTATGGCCATTTGCAACAGCATCTGGTTTAATCATTGTAAATGTAATATTGCTCATTTTGTCTGTGTATATTGGGGGGCAAATTTACATTCTTATATGAATTTATTGCTAATTTGATAAAAACATATAAATTCTTAGAAAAAAATAATCAAAAAATAGCATTAAAATCATTCATTAGTAGATATTTGCACCCGCTTTGAAAAAATTGAACAATATATCGCAAATAAAACCTGTCCTAGAAGGGCCAGTAAAACCGAAGGTAATTATTACCACGCACCACAAACCAGATGCCGATGCGCTTGGCTCTTCTTTAGGTTTATACCTATTTCTTAAAAAGTTAGGCGTAAATGCAAACGTAATTACCCCAACTGATTATGGCGATTTTTTAAAATGGATGCCCGGTGAAAGTGATGTAATAAATTTTGAAGAATTTGAAACCAAATCGGCAGACTTGGTAGAAAATGCAGATTTTATATTTTGCCTCGACTTTAATGCCCTAAAAAGGATAAATGAATTGGGCAAATTGGTTGAAAAGTCTAGTGCAGAAAAAATCCTAATTGACCATCACCTAGAACCAGAGGGTTTTGAAGACTACAGACTTTGGACCACCAAGGCAAGTTCTACCTCCGAACTGATATTTTGGTTTATTGAATTAATGGGCCACGTAGAATTAATTGATGAAGACATTGCAAGCTGTTTGTACGCAGGCATTTTAACAGATACCGCCTCCTTTAAGCACCCATCAACTACGCCAACAACGCACAGAGTAGCTGCCATGCTGCTTGAGAAAGGGGCAAAATCTAATCGCATTTTTGAAGCCATTTACGATAATTACTCAGAAAATAGAACCCGATTTATTGGGTTTTGCCTAAGTGAAAAATTACAAATATTAAAAGAATACAAAACGGTTCTAATTGTTGTGAGCGAGAGCGAGCTTAAGCGATTTCGAATTATCACTGGAGATAGCGAAGGCCTTGTGAACTATGGGCTTTCTATTACAGGAATGCAATTATCTGTATTAATTATTGATAGAACTGTGGCCAGAAAAATGAGCTTCCGCTCTAAAGATAAGTTTCCAGCAAATGAATTTGCCCGCAGATTCTTTAATGGTGGTGGACATTTTAACGCTGCCGGAGGAGAAAGTAGCGACCCAATAGAAATGGTTGAAGCCAAATTTAAAGAGGCCTTAAAAGATTATAAGAATTATTTAAACATATAACAAAACACACAAAATGAAAAAAATGTTAGCTGGCTTTATTGCCATCTTGATGCTAGGTGCTTGTAACCGCTTCGAGAAAACGGAAAATGGAATTGAGTACAAAATTATTACTACCTCAGAAGAGGCAAGAATGGTTGCCCAAGGCGATAATTTGCATATTCACATGAGGGGTATTATTGAGAGAAACGATTCGGCACTTTTTGATTCTTACAAAGCCAATAAACCTTATTATATTCCTGCTGGTGAGCCAACCTTAAAGGAGGTTTTTGCTGTGTTGAAAAAAGGCGATAGTGCCATTTTTAAAGTATTAGCAGATACACTTTATGGCAACTTTGGCGAAGGACTACCTCCAGGGGTTAAATCGGGAGATGTGATTACTTTCTATGCAAGCCTATTAGACATTTACAATCCACAAGAAATGCAGCAAAAAATTGAGGAGCAGAACAATGAATTTTTAGTAAAAGATTCTGTTGCCCGCGAAGCTTTCATTGCAGGTTTAACCAATGTTGAGACCACTGCTACTGGCCTAAAATATATGGTTGTTCAAAAAGGAACTGGCAAGGCCTCTAAAAAAGGAGATAAGGTTACTGTTAAATATAAAGGTTCTTTGCTAGATGGCAGCGTTTTTGATGAAACCAAAGATGGAAGTCCAGACTTCACTTTTACCGTTGGAGCAGGACAAGTAATAGCTGGTTGGGACGAAGGATTCCAATTAATGAAAGAAGGCGACAAATTTAAATTGGTTATTCCTTGGAAATTAGCTTACGGTGCACGCGGAAGTGGTCCAATTCCGCCATACTCAACTTTGGTTTTCGACGTTGAACTCATTAAAGTAAACTAATAACTATGATAAAACAATTTATTCTAGCAGCTGCCATTCTAATTGCTTTGCCAACTATGGCCCAGAAAGGCGAAAAAACACAGAAAAAAGAAAGCCCAAAAGCAAAAAAGGAAACACCAAAAACAAATTCAAAAAGGAATATTAAAGTGAATCAAGAATACACCACCACATCTGGCCTCAAATACAAGGTAACTGAGCTTGGAAAAGGAAGAAAAGTTGAGTCTGGCGATAAAGTGAGCGTGCACTATGTAGGCACCTTACCCGATGGCACCAAATTCGATAGTTCAAGAGACCGCAATCAACCTTTTAGTTTTAAGGTTGGCGCTGGACAAGTTATTAAAGGTTGGGATGAAGGCTTAACGCTCTTAAATATTGGAGACAAAGCCATCCTTACTATTCCACCTGCAATAGGTTATGGCGACCGTAATATGGGGAGCATACCACCAAATAGCACCTTAATTTTTGATATTGAGGTAGTGGATGCGGTAACACCAATTAAAGCTGCTTCTTATGATGTAAAAGGAAAAGATACCCTTACCACTGCGAGTGGTTTGCGCTATATTTTGGTTCAAAAAGGAAGTGGCGAACAAGCAGCAGTTGGAAAAACTGTTGACGTGCATTATACAGGTTATTTAATGGATGGCCGCACCTTCGATTCTTCTATAGAACGTGGTGAACCTATTAGCTTTCCTTTAGGACAAAATATGGTTATTAAAGGTTGGGAAGAAGGCATTGCGCTTATGAAAGTAGGTGACAAAATGCGCTTAATTATTCCTAGCGAATTAGGCTATGGCGCCAACGGTGCCGGTGGCGTTATTCCTCCCAATGCATCACTCATTTTTGATGTTGAATTGGTTAATGTAAAATAAGCATTGCAATCCATAAAAAAAGGCTGTTTCAAATGATGAAACAGCCTTTTTTTTATACATATTTTGCATACAACTCATTGAGTATGCCATCCTTTAAACCCGTATTATCGGGACTATAAATTGTTTCTATATTTGCCCAGTTTAGTATTCTTAAATAAATATCTGCCGAAACATCTATGATATCTGCCCTATCTGGATTTATTTTCAATTGATCGATGCGCTCCTGCATCGACATTTTGCTCACCTTTCTGTGAAAATCCTTCAATTGCAAGCGAGTAAATACTTTTAAGTCGTGACCAGGATTTAGCATTCCAAAAATTTTATTAATGGTTCCACTCGTAACCACGGCATTTAAATCTGCAATTCCTTCCGTTTTATGCTTAACCCATTGCTCAATCATTTGCCATGATTTTTCCTTAATGGCACCATCCATCATTCTAACGGTACCAATATCAAATGAAACAGAATTGATGATTTCTTGATTAGAAATTACAGTCATTTCTGTAGAACCACCACCCACATCAATGGTTAAATAATTTTTATTAGGCTCAAACAAATTATCTATTGAACCTAAAATTAATTCGCTTTCACGCTTGCCATCAATGATGTGAATTTTAAGGCCAATTTCTTCCTCAATTAATTTAACAATTTTTTTTCCATTGCTAGCTTCCCGCATGGCACTAGTGGCACAAGCCATATAATGATCCACTTCAAACGCATCTATCATTAACTTAAAAGCCGTCATAGCCTTTACAAAGAGCTTTCGCTTTTCTTTGCTAATCTTCTTCTCCTTAAAAGCATCGTCGCCTAAACGAACTGGGATTCTAACAAACTCAATTTTTTTATATTTTTCGTTAGAAACATTATCAACGGTTCTTACAATTTGTAAACGAACCGCATTAGATCCAATATCAATTGCCGCTAACTTCATAACATTAAATATTTATCAATTCTTAAACACCTTCAAAACCCAAGGTAAGCTATTTAGCTTATACTTATAATAATTCCGTTTCTCTGCACCAAAACTTTTGAAAAATCTTGCAATGCCCTCAATTTCTGAACCCTCAAAATCTAAAACCATTTTATGCCCAGAAAATTGCATGATTAAACTATCCATTAAAAGTGTCATGGCACCCTTTTCTCTTCCTGTTTCAGAGCCATTGCCCAATAAGAAAATGATTCGGTTGCGCTGAACCAAAAACACACCTGCTGCGAGTAATTCGCCAGATTTATCATAAATCCCTCTTGCCAATAAACTCCTCTTTTCATTGGCTGTTTCAATTAGCCTCATCAGCATCTCATAATCCTTCTCCTTCACCCCCTTTGTTGAAACCGCCATGTGAAGTTTATAAAATAACACAACTTCCTTACCCGTAATACTCCTCATGGCCAACTCGTGCTTCTTTGCACGCTTCAAGTTTCTTGAAGTTTGGGAATTAAAGTCCTTTGAAATTTTATCGTAATTTCGGTTCAAATCGAGCACATAATTCCTGCGCTTCCTAACCTTAAAATGCTCATCCAAAACCTGGTTCTGTTCATTCAATTGAATTTCAATAAACCTAAATTTAGAGGGGATAGCCTGTAAAAATTCCACTAACAAATCGTGCCCAATATTTTGCTTTGAAAATACACCCAATTGCTGGGTAAAGAATGGCTGACTAAGATAGCGAATAAAATACTTGCGGTGACCTGTTAAAGGCATCACCGCAAGATAATCGTCTAATACCAAAGCGCCCCAATTGGGCGAAACAATATCAAGATACCAAGTATTTGCATAAACTAAAGTATTTACAGATTGCTCTAAGCACAAATCCCACTTAGCGCGGTCTATTTCACTATGCTCGAGGTAAGTAATCAAAATTTAACTAGAAAGGAAGATCATCTGTACTGCTGGCCTCCTGAGAAACACTTGGCTCAGGCCCAGAAGAATAAGAAGAATCCACGCCGCCGTTGCCGCCACCGTTTCCGCCGCCGCCGCCATTATCACCCGTTGAAGGTTCTATTCTCCAAGCGTTAACATTGGTGTACCATTTGCCATTATATTCGCGAGATTCTAAGTTCAAAGAAACTTTTACCTCATTACCCGGTACATATTTTTTTAATTCTTGGGCTTTATCACCCATTACGCTAATACAAACCTTTTTTGGGTAAGTTTCTTGCGTTTCAATAACAAATTCTTGTTTTACCCAGTCTTTTCCTGCCTTGCTGGTTCCTGTGGTTGTTGGCATAATTTGTAAAATCTTGCCTGTAATGTCTAAAGCCATATCAATCGTTAAATTTAGTTGTTAAAAATAACCCATACTTTATTCATTTCAAAGAACCAAATAGTCAATTACCCATATAAATTAGGTTCGGTTTGAACCAAAAAAGCTAACCTCAACAAACACAACACTCTCCGACTCAAAGAAAAAAAGCCTAGATACTGGAAAAGAGTCCACACAATTTCAACCTTCTACACAATTTACTTTTTTAGTGCAATATGCAACTCATCTAATTGCTTCTGATCTATCTCGCTTGGCCCATCAATCATCACATCCCTGCCAGAATTATTCTTTGGAAATGCAATAAAGTCTCTGATGCTTTCTGCCCCGCCAAACAAAGAACATAACCTATCAAATCCAAAGGCAATGCCGGCATGCGGCGGTGCACCAAACTCAAAAGCGTTCATTAAAAACCCAAACTGACTCTGGGCTTGCTCTGTCGTAAACCCTAATATTTCGAACATTTTAGCCTGCAATTGCTTGTTAAAAATTCGAACAGATCCACCTCCTACTTCCACACCATTAATCACTAAATCGTAAGCGTTGGCTCGAACCGAACCAAACACTCCTTTTTCTAACAAGTAAATATCTTCTGGTTTAGGCGAAGTAAACGGATGGTGCATGGCAAAATAGCGATTCTCCTCTTCGTTAAACTCTAACAAAGGAAAATCCAAAACCCACAAACATGAATAAACATCTTTGTTTCTTAAGCCCATACGCGTGCCCATTTCTAGGCGCAATTCATTCATGGCTTTTCGCGTTCTATCTGCTGCTCCAGCCAAAATTAAGATCAAATCATTTGCCTCTGCGCCACAAGCCTTTGCCCAAGCTTGTAAAGCTGGTTCGTCATAAAACTTATCTACTGAAGATTTAACCGTACCATCCTCGTTTACACGGGCATATACCAAGCCAGTAGCACCAATTTGCGGACGTTTAACAAAATCTGTTAGCTCATCTAACTGCTTGCGTGTGTAGTTTGCGCAGCCTTTTGCACAGATAGCCACAACCAATTCTGCCTCATCAAAAACCTTAAAATTCTTACCCAAAACTAAATTATTTTCTGCCGCATTAAGCTCCACAAAAAGCATCTCGAAACGGGTATCTGGTTTGTCTGAACCAAAGAATTTCATGGCGTCTGCATAAGTCATTCGGGGCACACTTTGCATATCAATGTTCTTCACCGATTTAAACAAATGCTTCACCAAACCTTCAAACATATTAAGCACATCTTCTTGCTCTACAAAGCTCATTTCACAATCTATTTGGGTAAATTCGGGTTGCCTATCTGCGCGTAAATCTTCATCTCTAAAGCATTTTACAATTTGGTAATACCTATCCAAACCTGCCACCATTAGCAACTGTTTAAAGGTTTGCGGCGATTGAGGCAAGGCATAAAATTGCCCTGGATTCATTCTACTTGGCACCACAAAATCTCTGGCACCTTCTGGCGTAGATTTAATTAAAACAGGTGTTTCAACCTCTGTAAAATCTTGCGCATCTAGGTAGCTACGCGTTTGCTGCGCCATCTTGTGACGCAAAATTAAGTTGTTTCTAACTGGTGTTCTACGCAAATCGAGGTAACGATATTTCATGCGCAAATCATCGCCACCATCGGTGTTATCTTCTATAGTAAAAGGGGGTGTTTTAGCCTCATTTAACACCAAAATTTCATCCACTATAATTTCAATTTCACCCGTCGATAGCTGCAAATTTTTATTCTCACGCTCCTTCACCACGCCACTTACTTGTAACACAAATTCCCTTCCTAACTTACGCGCTTGCTCACACACCGCGGCATTTGTCTCCATATTAAAAGCCAATTGGGTGAGGCCGAACCTATCGCGCAAGTCAATAAACGTCATGCCGCCAAGGTCCCTGCTTTTTTGTAACCAACCACTCAAGGTAACTCTTTTTCCTGCATCCGCAATTCTTAACTCGCCACAGGTATTGCTTCTATAAATACTCATTTTATTATTGGTTCAAACCGCAATTACAAATCCATTTATACGGGGCTGCAAGTTAATTTTATCTAGTTAAATATGAAAATTATTGACTTTGCCTTTTACAAAAAAAAGAATTTAAGCTTATTACAGGGGAATAGCTATGATAATTTTCATGTTAAAAAGTGCCGACTATCAATTATAAAAATTATTTGAAAATTTACCTTGCTTACCTAAATATTTTTATGTGAAACGGAGTAAATATTTGGTGCTTTTGATAAGCATAATTGCCATTTCATTTTTTTCTTTAGACTCAGTATTTGCTCAATGCAGTATAACAGCAACAACAAGTGATTAAGCTTTGGTTTGCGGAGAAAAGGCTCAATTATTTGTAGAAACTAATTGGCAAAGCATTCCTGCAAATTAAAACGTTATACCAATCGACTTTCCTTTGCAAGAAAAATTGATTGGATAAATTAGCGGCGATATTGGTAGCGTGCAAAAAACCATAGATAGAGGAAGTTTTTTTACAACACTAAGCTTCCCCTTAAACAATAGCAGGTTAAATGCAATTTGGTTTACCAACACGCAAACGGGCTTTGTTTTTACCGATTCAAATCAAATGTATGGAATCAGCAATGGCGGCATTAGTTGGAATATATTAACAACGCCCATAACCGAAGTATTGAACACAGTATATTTCACCTCATTAGACACCGGATAATTAGGAGGATCAAACAAAATTTGGAAAACCACAGATGGTGGCAGCACTTGGACATCTTTGAGTTTGGGTAACGACCCAAATATCAATTATTCCTTAACCGACATGGTTTTTGTAAACCACTACAATGGTTTTATGACTGCAAATTTCACCCGCATCGTACCTAATTATTCTAGAGGTGGAATTTTAGAAACCCAGAATGCTGGTTTAACTTAGCAAAAATTGAATGTTGATTCTACTAAACAATTATACTTGGTTGGCATCACAAAGCTTAATTCCTCAACTATCTCAGAGCATCTATTATAGCTTACGGATTAGCACCTCACAAGGATGCATTGGAACTGATTCGTTGCTAGTAATACCAAAAAAACTTCAAATGAATTTAGGGTCAGACAAAAATCTTATCTGTGGCTCTACTATTAATTTAGATTCCATACAATCCAATTATACTGCTGCTTCACCGCTCCAATTACGTTGGTCTAATCCAAATATTTTAAAGTATATTTTATCCTTTAACCCAACCGTGAGCCCAATTGAAACAGAAAATTTAATTGCATCATTACAAACACAAAATGGATGTGTGGCCATAGATAGTATTCGCATTTTGGTTAACCCAATAACAGTAGTAGTAAATGATACCCAAAGATATTGCCATGATACATTAACCTTAAAAGCTACAAGCAACTATGAAGGTGCGAAAACCTTACTGTATCAATGGAATCGATATCAAGTGCAAATTCAAAGTTAGAATGGCTGTTTAGCCGTCGATTCATTTGGCATCATAATAATGTCACCAGAAGCTCCTAAGCTTTGTATGGTGGGCGTAACACCAGAGAATCACAACCTAATTATGTGGAATAAACAGGAGGCAGCAAATGCTACCCTAAAATTTAATCTTTATAAAGAAGGAAATACCAGCAACAATTTTCAAAAAATTGGTGAGATTGCCCTCAATCAATCCTTTACATTCAACGATTCTCTTGTAAATGCTGCAGTTAAATCGAATAGATACGCCATTCAAAGAACAGATTTATGTAACCTAAATTCTCAAATTAGTAGCCCACATCAAACCATGCACCTTACCATTAATAAAGGCGTTGGAACCAGTTGGAACTTAATTTGGAATTCTTATGTTGGCTTTAATGTTTCCATTAACACCACCTTCAGAGGATGTGTATTATCAGGTCGAAATTATCAATCCAAATCCTTGCGACCCAGGTAAGACTTATAGTACTTCAAGGTCTAATAAAACCTCCAATAAATATGTTGGCCTTATAGGACCTACTACAGAAATAGCATTACAAGTTTATCCCAATCCATTCAAGGAAGAGCTCATGGTTAAATGGCAGGGAAGTGCAAGCATCGGTCAATTAGCAACTTGCCGGGGCAAACAGTAATTCAAAACAATTTGAATGAAAGAGAATCCTTAATCAATACATCCAATTTACAAACGGGCATTTACTTATTGCAATTGCGTATTGGAAACACCACAAGCAATGAGATGCTGGTAAAAGAATAAAACAAATGACCTAAGACTAAGCAAAATTTGCTTTATTTGAAACATGGATAGTTTGTTCAACCATGATTGGTTTATGCGAGAAGCCCTCAAAGAAGCGAAAAAAGCTTTCGATTTAGGTGAGGTGCCCGTGGGTGCGGTGGTAGTATATGAAAACAAAATTATTGGCAAAGGTCATAACCTAACCGAGCAGTTGCACGATGTAACGGCACATGCAGAAATGCAAGCCATTACAGCCGCTGCCAATCACATTGGAGCAAAATACTTAACCGATTGCATTTTGTATGTAACCATAGAGCCTTGTGTGATGTGCGCAGGTGCCATTTATTGGAGTCAATTAGGGAAATTGGTATACGGCGCGTCAGACGCCAAACGCGGGTTTATGAAAGAAGGAAAGCATTTATTGCACCCAAAAACAGAATTAGAAAATGGCTTTATGGCGATGGATTGTGAAAGCTTAATGAAATCATTTTTTTTAAAATTGAGATAAAATAAAAAAGAACTATTAATAATTTAAAATTTATGTCGAAGAATAATAATTGGCTAGCCTTTATGTTAGGAGCCGCTGCAGGGGCAGGTTTAACGTGGTTGCTCACCAGCGAGGAAGGCAAAAAGGCGATGAATAAATTACAAGAAGAAGCAGGTGATTTATTGGATGAAATTTTAGGTGGTGAAATAGATTCACCTAATGAAGATATAAACGAAACTAAAACCCAAACAAATGGAAAATGAAAGTAAAGAAAAGTTAAATGCAGAATTCTTTTCTAGCTATAAAAATCTATTAACAGACTATATAGAGTCTGCTCAACAACTCAGCTTCAAAAATTTACTGTCAAAAAGTCTTGTAAATAGCA
>Ga0163151_10000425_pt1 | contig 75214 bp, 66 predicted proteins | sample OliLakLV19MP5IB2_FD_145596 | JGI IMG/M metagenome (GOLD analysis project Ga0163151, IMG submission 145596) | Freshwater microbial mat bacterial communities from Lake Vanda, McMurdo Dry Valleys, Antarctica - Oligotrophic Lake LV.19.MP5.IB-2 | ecosystem: Environmental > Aquatic > Freshwater >... | reverse complement strand
GCCCGCAACGCCTGGCTGGCGCAGCACCTGCACATGGGCCGCACCGAGGCGCTCAGCAGCCATGTAGCCAAACACCGGAGGGGGCGGTTGAATGCATGAACGACTGCAATATACTCGACCTGACCCCTTTATCTGCCCTCCAAACACCGGAGGGGGCGGTTGAATGAATGAACGACTGCAATATACTCGACCTGACCCCTTTATCTGCCCCTGACCCCTTTATCTGCCCTTGTGGAAAAAACTTCAGCCTCTACTCGCCGCACCGCCCGAGCGGCCTCATGGGGAGGTTGGCTTTCACACGCGGATGAAGAAAGCCTGACACACCCCGCCCTGACGGGCACCCCTCTCTAGAGGGGATTCAAAACTGCGCTTTCGAAAACCCCCTCTTGCCGAGGGGTGGCGCGCAGCGCCGGGGTTTGTTGGCTGCACTTACGCCAAGCAAATCCTTCGGTAGAGGGCCTCGTAGCGCGGAACGACGGCGGCGGCGGAGAATATTTCGCGGGCGCGCTTATGTGCAGCCTGGCCCAGCTGGGCGCGGCGGGCGGGATCACGCAGCAGGGCTTCGATGCCGACGGCCAGCGCGGCGGTGTCGCCCAAGGGCACGAGCAGCCCGGTCTCACCGGACAGCGTGACCTCGGGGATGCCGCCGACCGCGAAGGCGGCACTCGGACAGCCGACGCTCATCAGTTCGAGGATGCTGAGGCAGAAGCTTTCCACCTCGGAGGTGAAGAGACCCAGGTCGGCCGCCGACAGGTAGCCTTCGATGTCGGTGACCTTCTCGCGGACGATGAGGCGATCTGCCACGCCGAGCCGGCGGGCCTCGGCCAGGAGCGGGGCGGGATCGCCGCCGGCGAGGACGACAAGCTTGAAGGGGAGCCTCGGCTTGAGCCGGACGATGGTGTCGAGGAGCAGGTCGGTGCGTTTGAGCGGCCGGAGGTTCGAGAGGTGCAGCAGCATGGCCTCTCCGTCGGCCAGGCCGAGTTCGCGGCGCACCTCGGTGCGGTCATGCGTGGCGGCGTGCGGTTCGAAGAAATTAGGGATTACCTCGATAGGCCGCTGCACCCCGAGCAGGCGGACCGTCTCATTACGCATGAACTCGGAGACGGTGGTGATGGCGTCCGAGTGCTCGAGTGCGTGCCGGATGGCCGGGCCGTAGCCGGGATCGCGGCCGAGCAAGGTGGTGTCGGTGCCGTGCAGCGTGGTGATGATGCGCAGACGGCGCTCCTCGTGCAGCATGGCGCGGGCGAGGATGGCGGCGGTGGCGTGCGGCACGGCGTAGTGGACGTGCAGGACGTCGAGCCCGTGATCGCGGCTGACTTCGGCCATCTTCACCGAAAGCGGCAGGGTGTAGTCGGGATACTTGAAGAGGTCGTAGCTGCTGACCACCACCGGGTGGAAAAACACCTTCGGCCCGGCCGGCAGGCGGAAAGGCGGCTCATAGCTGATGAAATGGATCTCGTGGCTGCGCTTGGCCAGTTCCTCGCCGAGTTCGGAGGCGAGGATGCCGCTGCCGCCGACGGACGGATAGCAGGTGATGCCGATCTTGAGGGGGCGGTCAGGCATGGTTTTTCAGCCACGGATTGCACGGATGGACGCGGATAACAAACCAATCAACGCGGCCTGTCATTGTGAGGCTCTGGCGAAGGCGGCCTTCGGTGATTCTGGCTATAAACTTCCCCGAACCGTTCATCCTGAGCCCCGCGAAGGATCCATGGGGATGTTCTCCAGCCTTTTCCGCAGCGTAGGTCCAACTGGATTCTTCGCTGCGCTCAGAATGACAGAAAGGGGGAATCTGATCCGTGATCATCGGTGTAATGGTCAAAATTTCCGGGCACCGCGGCTCAATGCCGCGAGGGAGTCGAACACCAGCGGGTCGTTGGGCCAGAGGGGTTGGGCATATTCGAGGCCGGCGTTCAGGCCGTGGACGCGGGCGCGGGCCAGTTGCAGCTCGACGTAGTTGCGGGTCTTCATTTGCGAGGCGTGGGCCTCCATGGCCTTGGTCCAGGTGGCGACGATCCCCGGCGTGGACAGGTCGATCAGGACTGGCACGGCGGCCGGTTCGCTGCCGGGGCCGAGCGCGTAGAAGAACAACTGCCCGATGGCGTGCGGGGCCCGGGCCTTGAGTTCGGTCATGCCGCCGTAGCGGGCGAGGCGGGTGGCGTCGCGGACCAGCGTGCCGAGCCGCCAGTGGTCGGGGTGCTGGTTCGGTTCCGTGGTCGGCGAGAGCACGAGGCCTGGACGGACGCGGCGGATGACTTTGGCGAGGGCGAGCGCGTGGGCGGTCTTCAGTTCGAGGTGGGCGTCGCCGTCGAGTTCGAGAAACTCGATGGTGGCGCCGAGGATCCTGGCGGCGGCCTTGGCCTCGCGGGTGCGGATGGCGGGCGTGCCGTTGGTGCCGGCCTCGCCGCGGGAGCAAACGACCAGATGGACGGACCGCCCGGCGCGGGCCTCGCGGGCAAGGATGCCGCCGGCGCCGAACTCAAGGTCGTCGGGGTGGGCGCCGAAGGCGAGGAGAGGGGGGTGCGGTGACTGAGCGGTTTTGAGCATGAAGGTTAGTAATCTAATAGACTACCAAGGAATCGAGCGCCCCGAACTTTGGTAACGTAATACGTTACCAAGCGACTGGGCGGACAGGGACTAGGCTTCGGTGTAGGCTTCATCGGAACGGTCGATGGGGTCGCGGGGGACAAAGGTGATTTCGGGGGCGTCGGCGGGGTTGAGATAAGCCTGTTCGCCGGCGCCACAGATATAGTGCGTGCAGTGAAGCACGGATTGCATCCAACGCAACCGGCTATCACGGGTCGGGCTGACCTGTGCCTTGGTGAAGGTAGCCGGCGGCAGGTCGAGGTAACGGTCGCCGCCTTCGTGGAGCTTGAGGCGGCCGTTGATGGACCGCGCGCGGACGATCTCGCCCTCGTGCGGTACGTCCACGAAGAAGTCGGTGATGTCGCACGCGGCCCGTCGCACGGCGGGATCGCCGGAGCGGACGACGTGGATGCCGTCGAGCAGGCGCATGGCGCGATACATTTCCAGGCAAAAGTCGGCGCAATTGGTCGCGGCGACCTGCTTGAAGTCCTCGACCAGGCGCGGCTCAACGAAGTTCGGGAGCTGGCGGGCCATATTGGGCTGCCAGTCGGCGGGCAGGCGCTTGAGGAAGAGCGGGGAGAACTTCCGCTGGAGCTTGTTGACGAAGGTGAAATTGAAGGTCTGCGGCTCGCCGGTCTTGCGGTGGCGCAGGGTGGTCTGGGTCTCGCGGCAGTCGTGGTCGCTGTCGTGGAGGAAGAACACGATCTCGCCGCCGATCTCGGCCTGGAGGCGGCGGGCCGTCACGAACTTGGCGTGGAGGAACCGCCGCGGGAAGAATCCGCAGGGCTGCTGGCCGAAACAGATGACGGGGGAAGAGGCCAAAGTGAAAGTGAGGGTGAAAGTGACTGACGTTAGGTTGTCACTCTGAACGAAGTGAAGAATCCAGAATGATTTTCGCCGTGGGCGTGATGCTTAATTCTTCGCTACACACAGAATGACAAGACAATGATCTATTTGTCCGCATTCGCCTTATGTTCGGGCAGAGAGGTTTGGAACAGCAGGCTGAAGCCCACGCAGGCCGCGCAGCCGATGGGGTTGAGCCAGAGGTAGCCGATTGCAAGGGCCGGCGAGAACTTGTCGGCGAAGAAGATCGCGAGCACGACCACCTGCGTGGCGATGGCCGCCCAGAAGACCGCCGTGCCGCCGACTTTTTTCAGGAAGAAGGCCACGATGAACACGCCCAGCAGCGCCGGATAAAAGATCGACGCCACAATGTTGAGCGCCTCGATGAGGTTTTCCGCGAAGCTCACGAAGAGCGCGAAGCCGATGGCGAAGAGGCCCCAGAAGGCCGTGAACCATTTCGCGTTGCGGATGTTCCGGGCCTCGTCGTGCGCGGCCAGCGGGCGGAAGGCCCGCCACAGGTCGATCGTGCTGGTGGTGCCGAGCGCGTTGAGCTCGCCGGCCTTGGAGGAGAGTGCCGAGGCGAACATCACGGCGACCAGCAGGCCGATGACGCCGGGGGGCAGCTGCGTGAGGATGAAGGTGATGAAGACATAGTCCGAGTCGCGGGTTTTTTTCGCCTCGGGAGCGGCGGCGTAAAGCTTGTCGCGCGCCGCCTTGCGCAGAGCGTCGGAGGCGCGCTGGGCCCCGGCCAGTTCGGTGCGGGCGGCGGCCTCGGCCGCGACATCGTGGCCGGCCTGCGCGGCGGACCAGGCGCGGATCTTCTCCTGCTTGGCGGCGTGAAGGACGGAGTGTTGCTCGTCCAGCGCGCGGAACTCCGCGCCCGCCGGACCCTGCACCTGCCGCTGCCAGGCGGCCTGATTGAACACCAGCGGCGTGTCCGGCTGGAACTGATAGAAGACGAAGAGCAGCGCGCCGAGCATCACGATGAAGAATTGCATCGGGATCTTGAAGAGGGCGTTGAACATCAGCCCGAGCCGGCCCTCGCGGAGGGCGGCGCCGCCGATGTAGCGCTGCACCTGCGACTGGTCGGTGCCGAAATAGGAGAGCGACAGGAAGAAGCCGCCGAGGAGGCCGCTCCAGAAGGTGTAACGCAGCTTCAGGTCCGGCGTGTAATCCACGGCCTGCAGCTTGCCCATGACGCCGGCGATGCGCGTGGCATCGGGGGGAAGCTTGGTCAGCAGGATGACGAACGCGGTGATCATGCCGCCGAAGATGACCGCCATCTGCCATTTTTGCGTGAGGTTCACCGCCGCGCTGCCGCCGGTGACGGTGTAGATGATGGCCAGCAGGCCGGTGAAGATGATGGTCAGGTCGAGGCGCCAGCCGAAGGCGGTGGAGAGGATGATGGCCGGGGCGTAGATGGTGATGCCGGCCTGCAGGCCGCGCTGGAGCAGGAAGAGGCCGGCGCCGAGGAGGCGCGTTTTCTGGTCGAAGCGCTGCCCGAGGTATTCATAGGCGGTGTAGACGCCGAGCTTGCGATAGATCGGCAGGAAGACGGCGCAGACGAGGATCAGCGCGAGGGGCAGGCCAAAATAATTCTGGATGAAGGCGATCCCGTTCTCGTAGGCCTGGCCGGGCAGCGAGAGGTAGGTGATGGTGCTGGCCTGCGTGGCCATGACCGACAGGCCGATCGTGCCCCACTTGGTCGAGTGGTTCCCCTTCAGGTAGGTGTTGAGGTTGTCGGTATGGCGCGTGCGCCATGTGCCATAGGCCGCGATGCCGATCATCGTCCCGAGGAGCACGAACCAATCGAGGACGCTCATGCGTAGAAGTGCGCGAACAGGGTCAGCGCAAAGACGACGAGAAGGAAGCAGCCGAAGACGAAAAGGTAGACTCCACGCCAAGTGTGGAAGCCGGGCACGCCGGGGGCATCGTTGTCACCGGGGGTTTTTTCAGGAGGGGGAGCCATTTTGTGGGCGGAGAATTTTTTTGACCACGGATTTCACGGATTGGAAAGGATCACCCAATTTCCGGATGGTGGGCCAGCGAGCTTGCTCGCGTTGCGTCGGGCGCGAGCCAGCTCGCTGGCCCACAAGGAGCGATGGGAGTCATCCGGAATCATCCGTGCAATCCGCGGTTAAATAAAGGGCTGGTGAGCGGCATCATTTTCCCAATGAGACGAGATTGGCGAAGAGCCGGTAGGCACCCGGCACACCAGCCGGGAGTTGCCGGAAAAAGCCGATGCCGGTGTAGACGTAGTGGCCCTGGCCGTGTTGCGCGACCAGGATGCTGCTCCGCAGCGCGGCTTCGCCGGGGTCGTTCATGCCGAGGAGGGCGGTGTAGCGCTCCTCGTCCCACTTGCTCGGGAAATAGGCGCCGCGTTCCTGCACCCAGCCGTCGAAGTCGGCGGGGTTGATCTTGTTCGGGGTGTTGAGCGCCGCGTGATCGGGCGCGAGCAGCGTGACGGGCGCAGTCTCGTCGGTGACGCGCAGGGCCGGGGCCGGGCCCTCGATCGAGAGCGCATAGGGCCCGAGCGTCGCGGCCGACAGGCCGTTGGGGCGGTTGTATTGGGCGATGACCGTGCCGCCCTGCTCGACCCAGGCGAGGAGGCCGGGGAAGGCGTCCTTCAAGTCGGTGCGCTCGTTGAAGGCGCGCACACCGATGACGACAGCGTCGAGGCCCCGAAGCTTTTCGGGTGTCAGGTCGGGGCCGGTGAGGGGGCGGACGATGTAGCCCATCTGTGCGATGCACTCGGCCACGGAATCGCCGGCGCCGGGCAGGTAGCCGACGGTGAGACCCTTGGTGGCGAGCGGGAAGCTGGCGAGACGCGCTCGGGCCGGCGGCTGGAGCAGCTGGACCGGTAGGTGGGCATAGCGCAGTTCCTCGCGCCGGTTGGAATAATTCTGGCCGTCGACGTTCGCCACGGCGGTGAGGCGGCCGGCGCCGCCGGCGGCAGGGGCGGTGAGCGTGAAAGTGAAGGCGGCCTTGTCGCCGACGTTGGGCAGGCGGAAGTCCTGCGGCGCGGCGGCGACGGTCCAGCCGGCCGGGACTTCGAGGCGGAGGACGCCCCTGGTGCCCGCGCGGGCGGCCGTGACTTCAACCGTGACCGCCTTGCTGGCGCCGGGTGCGATCAGGTAGATCTCCGCGCCCAGGGCGAGCGAGACGGGCGGGATGACATCGAGGTGCTGGCGGCCCGCATCCGGGGTTTGTGGGATGGGTTCGCCAGAAACGAGGAGCGTCTGGCCGCCGACGATGAAGGCATGCGTCAGGGGCACAGCGGGAGGATTCTCCGGCCGGCCGATCAGGGTGGGATCATCCACCCGTGCGATGCCCGCCGCCCCGTCGGCCCGCAGCCAGTAAGGCTGGGTGAGCAGCGCGTTGGTCAGCAGCACGCCGTTCAGGTTGCCCTCGAACACCTCGCCGGCGACGAGATCGCGTTTGAGTTCGACCGAGCCTTTCAAGGCGGGGCTGCGGGTGAACTCGTAGAGGACCGGGATATTCTGCGCGATCAGGCTGATGGCGTAGCGGATCTGGATGGTCTCGCCGGGCACGGCCTCGGCCCGAGCCACGGTGGTTTCGACCTTCAGGCCGAGACAGGAGAGGATGATGCGGTCGAGCTGGGCGAGCTTGTCCGTGACGAGCGGATCGGAGGGCAGGGCGGCGAGTTTGGGGCGGATCGCCAGCAGGGCGGGCACGCTGGCCGAAGGATCGTCGGCCTTGAACTGCGTGATGGCGGCCGTGACGAGGTTACCGATCTCGGTGCCACCGGAATAACGGTTCCAGGTGGTGTCGATACCATCCATGAGGTCGGAGAGGACGGGCACCGTTCCGGCCTGCTGGCCGGCCGGTGTTGGTCCGGGCCAGTCGCCCGGCAAACCGGCCATCAACATGAAGGATTGCTCGTTCGGGCCGGTGCGGGCGCGGTTGACGGCGCCGGCGAGGCCTTGGGTCTGGTGCATCGCCCGGCTGCGCGCGGCGATGGTGCCGAACTCCTGGCCGCTGACCGGATCGATGCCGCCGATGTCCTGCTTGAAGACCGGGCCGTTGAGCGAGCCCGGGCCGGCGCTGCCGATGCGGAAGGAATTCCAAAGGACGCGTTTCGGCTGCCAGACGGTCAGGCCCTGCGCGAGCTGCTCGGGATAGGCGCTGGGATCACCCGCGAGCTTGAAGGCCTCGACCGCGAGGATGCCCGACGCCGTGTGATGGCCGTGGCCGCCGCTGCCGGGCGGGATGGGGAACCGCGTGACGATGACATCGGGCCGGAACTGGCGGATGATGCGCACGACGTCGCCGAGCACGGCGTCGCGGTTCCAGAAGCGGAGCGTCTCCTCGGGAGATTTGGAGTAGCCGAAATCGATGGCGCGGGTGAAGAACTGGCGGCCGTGGTCGAGGCGGCGGGCGGCGAGGAGCTCCTGGGTGCGCAGCACGCCGAGCTTCTCGTCAAAGTCCTTGCCCAGCTCGTTCTGGCCGCCGTCGCCGCGCGTCAGCGAGAGGTAGGCGACGCGGTAGCTGCGGCCGAGCGACAGCCAGGTGATGAGCTCGGTGTTCTCGTCGTCGGGGTGCGCGGCGATGTGCAGGACGGTGCCCGTGGTGCCGAGGCTGCGCAGTTCCTGCTGGATTTCGACGGGGGCGAGCGCGACGGGGGCGGCGGCGCAAGACAGGGAGGCGCCGGCAGCCAGGAGGGTGATGAGTGATCCGAGATGTATTTTCAAAATTGGGTGGGAGGGGCTTTATGCCCCGACGGCATGAAGGCTTGGCGGGCGGAGTCGGGGCGTAAAGCCCCTCCCACCGCGCACGAAACGCGTCCGGAGGCCGCGTTCCACCTTCCGGTTACTTTTTGACCGTGAACGGCACGGAGAACTGGGTGGTCTCCCACTTTAGGCGGAGGAAGCCGCCGCCGGCCGGGTTGCGCTCGAGGGCCATCGTGAACTGGTCGAGCTGCGGCTCGAGCGGTTCCTTGCTGAGCGGAACCTTCGCGAATTCCTGGGTGGCGTCGTAGGGATCGGCGCCCCACTGGCCGAGCCTTCTGTTGATGAGGAGCTGGGCGGAGCCGTCCTCGGCGAGGAGGGTGTAGAGCGTGTAGGCGCCGGCGGGCAGGTGGGTGCCGCCAAGATCGAGGGGCAGCTGGGTGATGAAGAGCGTGGCCTCATCGGCGCCGGTGCGCCACGGCTTGCCGGCCGGGATGAGGGCGCCCCAGACCTTACGGATCTCGCCCGATTTCGGGTCCTTGGAGTAGGGGCGGCCGTAGACGACCGTGAGGCGGCAGGTGTCGATGCGGGCGCTGATGGTGTCGTGCGGGCTGGTGCGCTGGCGCGGGGCGGGAGCGGGCGCGGGGGCAGCCGGTGTGGCCGGGGCCGGTGCGGTTTGCGCGTTGACTGAGGCGGTACCGACGAGGGCGGCGAGCAGGACGTAGGTGGGGCGGATGAGCTTCATGATATCTCCAGGTTGAGGCCGGTTGGATGCGGGGTGAAAAAGACGCGGGGGCGCCGTCGATGAGACGGCGTCCCCGCGGCAAGGTTTCGGCCCGGCCCGACGGCTTACTTGAGGCTGGCGATCAGCGCGTTGTTCAGCCGGGTGTATTCTTCCTTCAGGGGGGTGGGGGACTGGGTATCGTTCTTGACGAGGTCGAGCGACTGCTGGGCCGCGGCAATGGCGCCGGCCTTGTCGCCCATTTTGGCGAGAATGAGGCCCTTGCGGTAGACCATCCACATCTGGTTGGGGCGCTCGGCGATGGCGGCGTCCATCCACGCGGCGGCTTTCTTCAGGTCGAGGTTGTTCTCGTAATAGAACATGGCCGCGGAGAAATAGGGTTTCTTCGGCTCGGCCGAGGCCATGACGGCCTCGAGCTTGGGGATCAGGATGCCGGCGACGTCCACCTCGAGTTTCACGGGTACGCGGACGGTCTCCCACATGAGGTTGAGGGTGGCTGCGGACTCGTTGGCGAGATCGGAGAAGGTGATGGCGAAGGTCTCGACCGGCTGGGCCAGCGGCACCGGGATGGCCTTGACGCGGGCGACGTCGTTCTTGGCATCGTAGGCGTAGGAGCCCCACTGGCCGGGGACGTTGTTGAGGATCACGGTCCACTCGTTGCGTTCGGGAATGGTGAAGAGGGCGTAGGTGCCGGCGGGGACCTCGGTGCCGTTGAACTTCACGGGCGTGCTGAAGGTGATCTTGGTCGCGTTGTTGGCGCCGGTGCGCCAGACGGCGCCGAGGGGCTCGAGGCGGCCGAAGATCTCGCGGCCGCGCATGCTCGGACGGGAGTAGTTGATCTCGATGTCGGTGAGGCCGACCCGCTGCTTGATGGTCGCGGCGGGGCTGGCGGCGGGGAACTCAATCTGGGCGGCTTGGGCAAACAGGCTGGTCGCGAGGACCGACCCGGCAATGACAGCAACAAGGGGGCGGAGCACAGAGGTCATAGGGAGGGTAAGAGAAGCCAGACGGCGGACAGATTCCAACCAAATCAGGCGAAAGCAGGCAACAATGCGGTCAACGGCCGGCCGGGGGATCCGCGCCAATGGCAAGATTGGCGCAAAAAAAGCGCCCGGCGAGTGAACGCCGGGCGCCGGGGATGCCAACTGGCTGCGCCCGCGAACGGGCGGAGCAAAGAGTTACGGCAGGATGACGGTGTCGACGACGTGGATGACGCCGTTGTCACCGACGAGATCGGTGGCGATGACCTTGGCGTTGTTGACCATCACGCCCATGCCATCGGCCTTGAGGGTGAGGGTCTTGCCGTTGACCGTGGGGGCGGTGCCGGACTTCACGTCGGCGGCCAGGACCTTGGCGGGGACGACGTGGTAGGTGAGGATGGCGACGAGCTGGGCCTTGTTCTCGGGCTTGAGGAGGGACTCGACCGTGCCGGCGGGCAGCTTGGCAAAGGCGGCGTTGGTCGGGGCGAAGATCGTGAACGGGCCGGGACCGCTCAGGGTCTCGACGAGACCGGCGGCCTTCACGGCGGCGACAAGGGTGGTGTGGTCGGGCGAACCGGCGGCGATCTCGACGAGATTCTTGGCCGAGGCGACGGAGACGAGGGCGCCGCAGAGGGCGAGGGAGGCGAACAGGGAACGGAGTTTCATGATAACTGGATTTATAGGTTGGGGATGTGACGCGGCCGGATGAACGGGGTTCATCGGTCGCGGGAGTTATTCGCGTGCCGACTGCCGGTGGATGCCCCCAAAGTCCGGTGTTAGGCGTCTTCAGGCGGGTAATTAGATTTACCGCTATCTTGCGCCCCGCCCTTGCATTCGCCGGCAAGTATGCGGAATCGACCCCGGGCAGAGTTTGACCACCATCACGGATGATCCAAGCAGGGCTTTGCCGGGCCTCTATCCGTGTGCATGGTTAACAAAGTTTGGCACCCTGGTTCTTGCCGCTTGGCCCACCGCGCTTAGCCCGACTCATGCAGTGGGCCGTGGCTCAGCGAGCTCCTGTCAGCCGTAAGCCGGGCGAAGGCTGATGCTCGCGCTCTGCAGGCGCCCGCCAGCGGGCTGGCCTACCGCAACACCTTTCAGTATGCCCAAGTCTGAGCGGGAAATCTGGTCAACTGCATGAGTTTTGGCTTAGCGTCGCCTCATGGCGATTTACCAGGCGACGCTGACGGTCCGCACGAAGGGAGCCGGGACTTATGAGATCACGGACGAGGTGGCGCGGGCGCTGCAGGCGAGCGGAATGAACCACGGCATCGCGACGGTGTTCTGTCAGCACACCAGCTGCAGTCTGGTGCTGATGGAAAACGCCGATCCCTCCGCCCGGCGCGACCTGGAGGCGTGGCTGGAGCGACTCGTGCCGGCGAACGACCCGAACTTTACGCATACCGCGGAAGGGGCCGACGACATGCCCAGCCACATCAAGATGGCGCTGACCCGGACCAGTGAGACGATCCCCTTCGCCGACGGCCGGCTCCTCCTCGGCACTTGGCAGGGGATATTTTTGTGGGAGCACAGAAAGGCGGCCCACCGCCGCAACGTGGTGCTGACGGTTCTTGGCTAGCGCCGAGGGGCGAGCTGAGACCTGAAGGATCACGAGATGCGGCGCGGTTGTCCGTCGCTGGGCGGCCAACGCCCGCTCGCACTCAATGCAGCACTTCCGCGGACGAGATATCGAGGCGGATCACCCTCGCCGGCCAGCGCGGTTCCTCGACCGCGGCGAGCTGGCCGTAAAGGGACAGGGTCAACGTCGTCCCCTTGGCCGGCGGCGTGGCCAGCAGCCGGTCCTTGCGGGCATTGGGCGTGAGGATCGCCACGACGCGATACCGGGAGAGCGCACCCGCCTGTTCGGCAAACTCCACCCGGCCGCTGGCCGCATCGTAGGATTTGACGACCGCGGAGAAACGATAGCGCTTGTCCAGCCAGCCCTTGTAGAGAAATTTTCGGTTCAGGTTTTTCACGACGCCGTTTTGCGGTGCTTCCGGCCCCGTGATACCGTCGTGGTCCACGATCTTGTCGGGATTGTCCGGCACCCAGACCGCGCGCAGGAGTTCCTCGGGATCCAGCAGCGGGAAGGCGGTGCCCAGTTCCGGGGTGATGCTGGTCTCGCCGCGGTCCTCGACGGCGGCCGTCACTTCCAGCGGGGGAAAATCCTTGGCCTGCAGCGTGAGCTTCATGCTGCCCGCCGGGGCGCGCTCCAAGACCAGCGGCGTCTGGCCGAGGCTCCGCTTGCCTTGGAGGACGGTCGCACCCGCCGGGATGGATTCCACCGTCAGCTTGCCGTGGGGCAGGCGCACGGTCTCGGTGGCTTCCTCATTCTCCGTGATGGCGGTCTTGAGGAACACGACCGGCCAGGACGGGTATTCGAGGGAAAGCTGGGCGGGTCCCGGGGGCAGTTGCGGTATGACCAACGGGGTCTTGCCGAGCACGGCCTTGCCCAGCCGGACGGTGGCGCCCGTGGGAACGGAATCCACGCGCAGCGAACCACCCTTGAAATTGATCGTGGCCTCGGTCTGCTCCCCGGCGGGCACGGCCACTTCGCCGTGCGCGTCCGGCCAGCCGTCGGCCCGGAGTGTCACGGCGTATTTTCCCGGCGTCAGATTGGGCAGGGTCTGCCCGAGGGCGCCATTGACGCGGTCGGTCGACGGATCGTCGGCGGACGCGAGGCGGGTGGCCACGATCGTCGCCTCGGGCCGGTTGGATTTCACGACCAGCAGGCCGGTCGTCCGCACGCGCTTCTCTTCCGCCCGGACCTGGGACGCGGCGGAAATCTTGTCGCCCGCGGAGGACATCGCGCACTTGGCCAGAAGCAGGACGAGGAGCACCGCCGCGATCACCACCCACGGGCCATACTTGCGCTGGGGTGACTCTGCGGGGAACAGCTGGTCGTAGAAGGCCTTCGCCTTGGCCAAGGCGGAGGGGGCGGCATCGGGCTGCGTGGCAGCCTCTTTACCAGTGGCCGGTGGCTGGCCGTCGCCGGCCGGGGATGGGTCTTGCTTGTCCATGAAGGGTGGGTCCGCCCGCACCTGTCTAATTCAGTCCGCTCTCCGGGCAACGGGTAACTTCGTCAAAACGGTCTCAAAGCTGGGAGGGAGGCTGTGGGCGATGAGCGGTAGGCTTTAGCCTAAGGCGCCAAGGGATTATCCGCGGTATTGTTCCTCGCTCACCTGCTCGAGCCAGTCGACGGCCTTGCCGTCGAGGGTTTCCTGGATCGCGATATGCGTCAGGGCCGTGGTCGCCGTGGCGCCGTGCCAGTGCTTCTCGCCCGGAGGGAACCAGACGACGTCGCCCGGGCGGATTTCCTCGATGGGTCCGCCCCAGTGCTGAGCGCGGCCGTGGCCGGCGATTACGATGAGAGTCTGGCCGAGCGGGTGGGTGTGCCACGCGGTCCGGGCGCCGGGCTCGAAGGTGACGCGGGCGCCCGCCGTGCGGGCCGGGGCATTCGGCTGGAGCAGGGGATCGATGCGCACCGTGCCGGTGAACCAATCGGCGGAGCCTTGGATGGACAGCTGGGAACCGGCGCGTTTGATTTCCATGGGAAATTGCTGAAACCTGAAAGCTGAAACTTGAAACCTGAAATCAGAGGCCGACCATTTTCTGCAGGCTTTCCGGGTAGCGGTCGCCTTCGACGGGAATTTCTGCGGCGGCGCGCTGGAGAGCGGTGAGATCCACCGCGGTCAGCGTGAGGTTCGCCGCGCCAAGGTTCTCCTCGAGCCGGTGCAGCTTGGTGGTGCCGGGAATCGGCACAATCCATGGCTTTTGCTCAAGCAGCCAGGCGAGCGCGATCTGGGCCGGCGTCGCTTGGTGCGTATTGGCGATGCGCTTGAGCAGGTCGACGAGTGCCTGATTCTTGTCCATCGCAGCAGGAGTGAAGCGCGGCAAGGCCTTGCGGAAATCGCCGTCGGCGATCTGGGTGTCTTTGGTCATCGCGCCCGTCAGGAAGCCGCGGCCGAGCGGGCTGAAGGCCACGAGGCCGATGCCCAGCTCTGCGCATGCCGCGAGGACGCCGTCAGTTTCGACATCGCGCGTCCACAGCGAATATTCGTTCTGCAGCGCCGTGACCGGCTGCACGGCGTGTGCGCGGCGGACCGTCTGCGCGCCTGCCTCGGACAGGCCAAAGTGCCGGACCTTGCCCGCGGCAATAAGCTCTTTCACGGTGCCCGCCACATCCTCGATCGGCACGTGCGGGTCGACGCGGTGCTGGTAGAGCAGGTCAATGCTGTCGACTTTGAGCCGCTTCAGCGAAGCCTCGGCCACGCGCCGGATATTCTCAGGGCGGCTGTTCACGCCGCTTTGCTTGCCGTCGACAAAGTTGAAGCCGAACTTGGTGGCAATCACCACGCGGTCGCGCACGGGCTGGAGCGCCTCGCCGACGACCTCCTCGTTGCGGAAGGGACCATAGACCTCGGCGGTATCGAAGAAGGTGACACCGCGATCCACCGCTTGGCGGAGCAGGGTGACGCCCGCTTCCCGGCTGAGCCCCTGGCCGTAGGCGTGGTTCAACCCCATGCAGCCGAAGCCGAGGGCCGAGACTTCCAAGCCGCTGTTTCCGAGTTTTCTTTTTTTCATGAGTCGCACCGTTTTGCGTTCAGTTACCGTCGGCCAAACAAATACAGGAACGTGGAAATGGCCAGCCCGGTGGTTGCTTTCAGCAAGGCGTGGCGATCGGCCTAACGAGCCGGACGCCAGTCGTCAGGCCGGCCGGGCAGACCTGATGTTCCATTGGACGATGCGCGCGCGATCGCCGCGGCGGGGGTCGCGGTCGAGGATGCTGCAGGAGGCCGTATCGATGGCGAAGTGCTTCGCCATGCCGAGGGGCAGGCCGATCCAGCGGACAGCCAGCACGCGGCCGAAATGCCCGTGCGAGAAAGCCGCCACGCGGCCGGAAAGCGAGGACCAGCGGGCGATCAGGCGGTCGGCTCGCGCCGTGATCTGCTCCGGCGATTCACCGCCCGGGCAGCCGTCCGCGTAGATGTCCCAGTCCGGCCGGGTCGTGCGGATTTCGTCGACGCGGATGCCATCGTAGTTGCCGTAGTCCCATTCGACGAGATCGGGCTCGACGATAGCGCCGGCGTGTCCCGCCAACTCGGCGGTGCGGTGCGCCCGCTGGCGCGGGCTGGTGAACACGTGGTCGAACTCGATGCCGGCGAGCAGCGCGTGCAGTGATCGGACCTCGGTTTCACCATGCGCGGTCAGCGGCAGGTCGGTCTTGCCCGTGTGCTGTCCAGTCAGGGACCAAGCCGTCTCGCCGTGCCGCATGAAGTAAAGTTCCATACTGTAGTCAGGCGCAACTGATTCAGCTTGGCCACCAAAAGCTCCAGCCTTCGCCCAAGCTTGATGCGCCAAACGGGAACTGCTCGGGGTTCACTTTTCCGTCGCCGCGGGGGCGGGGAAATCGCGCACGAATCGCTTCATGCCAAACTGCCAGCCCGACATACCGTAACGTTTCGCCTCGGCCAGGGCGCGCTCGGTCGTCCACCCGTCGTGGCGGATCCGGTAGCACGCGACGATGGTGCCCGTGCGATCCGCCCCGTGTTCGCAGTGGAGAAACACCGGGCCGGGCGCGTTCGCGATCAACGCCAGCACCCGGGCCACGGCGGCATCACTAGGCTCATCCCAACCCGGCAGGGGGATGTTCGCGTAATCCAGGCCGAGCCGGTGGACGGTCGCCGCCTCGCCCGGCATGACATCATCGGCCTGACGCAGGTTGATGATCAGCACCACCCCGAGTTTTGCCAGGTGTTCGATAGCGGCCTCATCCGGTTGCGCGCCCCGCCAGAGCATCGGGTTGACGCGGCCAAAATTGGCGATGCCTTCGGCCGCCGGCACGCCCCGTGGGTCGCTGGAGCAACCTCCAGCCAGCAACATGAGGGCCAGAAGCGTAGCCGTACCCCAGCGAATTCCTGTGATCATGGTCGAGACCATATCGGCATACGCCGCGGTCGGACACTCTTATTTGAAGGTTGGGTGATCGGTCGCAGGCTGCGCCGCGCGCAAAGATATTTAGCAACATCGCGACAGGGTATGGGGAAGGGAAAGACCCGGCTGATTGGCTGAGTGTTAGGCCGACGTTTCGGGTGCCGCTGCGGGCGAGTGTCGCGGCCGCGTAAAGCTGCGCCACGCGGTGGGAATTGCGGTAGGGGCACTTGCCCTCAAGCGCCTTGCGGATGAGGGCCGTTGGGGGCAACGGCCCCTACCAAATCACGGCTTTCGCACGAGGGCGGTTCGGGGCAACCGCCCCTACCGGGTTAGTTGGTCAGGATCACCTTGAGGGCGCGTTCCTTGGCGGCGTTGCCGAAGACGTCGTAGGCCTTCATGATCTCACTGAGCGGGAAGCGGTGGGTGATCAGCTGGGCGGGTTTCACTTTGCCGGATTTGAGCGTCTTCAGGAGCATCGGGATGGTCACGGTGTCGACGAGCCGGGTGGTGATGGTGACGTTGCGGTCCCAGAGGGATTCGAGGTGCAGCTCGACGCTGTGGCCGTGCACGCCAATGTTGGCGATGTGGCCGCCGGCGGCGACGATATCCTGGCAGATCTGGAACGTCGCGGCCACGCCCACGGCCTCGATGGCCACATCGACGCCCTTGCCGTCGGTGATTTTCATGATCTTCGCGGCGGCGTTGGTGGTGACCGTGTGCGTGGCGCCGAAGGTTTTCGCTACCTCGAGGCGGTTTTCGTCCATGTCGACCATGATGATGACCGCGGGGGAATAGAACTGGGCGGAAAGCAGGGCGGACAAGCCGATGGGTCCGGCACCGACGATCGCGACGGTGTCGCCGGGTTTGATCTGGCCGTTGAGCACGCCGCACTCGAAGCCCGTCGGCAGGATGTCGCTCACCATCACCAGCGGTTCCTCGTCGGTGACATCCGCGGGGATGGGGTAGAGGCTGCCGTCGGCATGCGGGATGCGGACGACTTCCGCTTGGGTGCCGTCGATGAGGTAACCGAGGATCCAGCCGCCGTCGGCGCAGTGCGAGGGCATGCCGCGCTTGCATTCGGGACATTTGCCGCAGGAGGTGACGCAGGAGATGATCACGCGGTCGCCAGCCTTGAAATTGGTGACGGCGGAGCCGGCCTCCAGCACGACGCCCACGCCCTCGTGGCCGAGGATGCGGCCGTCCACCACCTTCGGGAGGTCGCCCTTCATGATGTGGAGATCGGTGCCGCAGATTGTGGTCTTGCTGATGCGGACAAGGGCATCCGTTGGCTTGAGGAGGGTGGGCTGCGGTTTTTCCTCCCAGGCGCGGTGGTTGGGGCCGTGATAGACGAGGGCTTTCATGAGAGGGCTGCGGGGTCGGGGGTGGCGGCCGCGCAACAGGCGCTGCCGGCTTCATCATGCCGCAGCGGACGGCGAGGGACCATGGGTTGTCCACCCTACGGTGGCCGACAAACAAAAACGCCCGGCGGTGAGGCCGGGCGCGGAGAGGTCAAAACGGGCGGTTGGGGGCAACCGCCCCTACCGGATCAACGATACTCTTCGTTCGTATTGGCGTTAATAATTTTGAAGTTCTCGACATGGTAATTCGGGTCAGCTCTAAACGCCAACTTGATACCGAAGGTCTTCTCGATGCGCACCAGTAGTTCCGAGTCCTCGACGCGGAGGCGTTCGAGGATCGAGGGGTGCACGTGCACGCGGAGCGAGTATTCCTTGCCGTCCTTGCGGGCCTGGAGGCGGCGGGCGACGGACGACAGCTTGCGCTGCAGTTCGACCGACATCGTCGTGGCGGACTTCACCATGGCGCGACCGCGGCAATAGGGGCAGCTGGTGTAGAGGTTGGCCGAGAGCGACTCCTGCTGGCGCTGGCGGGTCATCTGCATGATGCCGAGCGACGAGATGGGCAGGATGTGGGTCTTGGCCTTGTCCTCCGACATGAGCTCGACCATGCGGTCATACACCGCGTTGCGGTGCCGGCGCTCCTTCATGTCGATGTAGTCCATGATCACCAGGCCGCCGATGTTGCGCAGGCGGATCTGGCGCGCGATCTCGGTGGCGGCCTCCATGTTGACCTGGAAGATGGTGTTCTTCTCGTCGCCGGAGCGGCTCTTGTGGGAGCCGGTGTTGACGTCGATGGAGATGAGGGCCTCGGTCTCGTCGATCACGATCTCGCCGCCGGAGGGCAGGGGGACGCGGCGCTGGAAGGTCTGCTCGATCTGGCGCTCAATGTTGTAGCGCTCGAAGACCGGGATGGAGTCCTTGTAGTAGACGATCTTGCCCTTGGAGCGGCTGGAGATCTGGCCGACGTATTCCTGCGTGCGCTTGTAGTCGTCCTCATTGTCGACGAGCACGCGGTCGATATCCTCGGTGAGGAAGTCGCGGACGGTGCGCTCGACGATGTCGGGCTCCTGGTAGAGGCAGGCGGGGGCGCGGTCGGTCTCCATCTTGCGCTGGATCTCCGACCACTTGGTGAGGAGGAGGTGCAGGTCGCGGACGAAGTAGCGGGGTTTCTTGCCCTCGCCGGCGGTGCGGACGATGACGCCCATGCCCTCGGGAATGGTAAGCTCGTTGATGAGGGTCTTGAGGCGCTTGCGTTCGGCGGGGTCCTCGATCTTGCGGGAGATGCCGCAGCCGTCGGAGAACGGCGTGAGGATGAGGTAGCGGCCGGGGAGGGAGAGGTTCGTCGTGGTGCGCGGGCCCTTGGTGCCGATGGGGCCCTTGGTTACCTGGATGACGATTTCGGAGCCCGGCGGGTAGAGGCCGGGGATGTCCTTGACGGTCGGCTCGGCCTTGCGCGGGCCGGCGTCCTTCTTCTTGTTGACGCGGACGACCTCGACGGAGGAGTCAGCGGCCGCCGGGAGCATGTCCCAGTAGTGGAGGAAGGCGTTCTTGTTGTAGCCGATGTCGACGAAGGCGGCCTTGAGGCCGGGGTCGAGGTTCTTGACGCGGCCCTTGTAGATGCCGCCGACCATGCGGCTGTCGGATTCGCGCTCGATCTCGAAGCGATCGAGGGTGCCGTCGACGAGGAGCGCGACGCGCTTCTCGAGGGGCTCGGAGTTGATGACGAGTTCGCGGAAGGTGCCCTTTTCCTTCCGGAAAATACTCAGGATTTTCTGGAGGATGGGCCGGTCGGCAGCGCGATCCTTGGATTCCTTGCGCAGCTGGTCGGCCGTGAGGGGTTCGGCGTGCTTCTGCGGCGGAGGCTGCTGAAGTTCCTCTTCATGGCGTGAAGTGGCGTCCTGGGGGGCGCCGGAGTTGGTGGGCTGGTCGTTCATGGTGGGGTTGATCCCGGGTGGTGGTGGACACGGGGCACCCGTGAGCAGCGGGCTGTGCGCAGGAAATTCCGGCAGAGCGGTCCATATCGTGTGGCAGGAGACTCATGTTAGAAGTCCCTCCGAAACCGATAGACGCTTTGGACCAGTCCTTGCAGCAAGCAGCAGCTGAGCACGAAGGTGCCGCCGTAGCTAATGAAGGGAAGCGGTATGCCTTTAACCGGCATCAGGCCGATGGTCATGGCGATGTTGACGAACACATGCACGGTGAAGAGCACCGTGACGCCGAGCGCGAGTAAGGCGCCGAAGCGGTCGCGGGCGAGCCCGGCGATCCGCAGTCCGTTCCACAACACCACGCCAAACAATCCGATGACGGTGATGCTTCCCAAAAATCCCTTCTCCTCGGCGATGACCGAGAAAATAAAGTCGTTGTGCGCGACGGCGCGCGGCAGGTAACCGAGCTTGGCCTGGGTGCCCTCGGTCCAGCCCTTGCCGGCGAGACCGCCGGAGCCGACGGAGATGAGCGACTGGCGGCTGTTCCAGCCGATGCCCATGGGGTCGACCTTGTCCGGCAGGGCGAAATAGAGCACGCGGTTGCGCTGGTAGTCCTTGAGCGGGAGCCAGGAGTGCTTCTCGTAGGCGCCGCGGTCGCGACTGTAGCTCAACTTGTTCCCCTCCATGAAATTGGAGTAGTTCCAGACGTCGAGAGCGACGATGCCGATGAGCAGGGCGAACACGCCCAAGGCCCCGGCAAAGAACCGCATCGAGAGGTTGGAAACGTAAAGCATGGCGAAGACCATCGGCGCAATCACGAGGGCGCTGCCAAGGTCGGGTTCGGCCATTATCAACAGCATGGGTATGCCCACCGCAAGGGCCAATTTTACGAGCACCTGGAGCGAGTCCTTGACGGTGCCGAGGCGCGAGCCGGTGAGGATGGAGGCGGTGGCGAAGAGGACCGCGATCTTGGCGAATTCCGAGGGTTGGAAGGCACCCAGGCCGGGAATATCGAGCCAGCGCTGGGCGCCCATGCCGTGGGTCGTGCCGATGCCGGGGATCAGGACCAGCAGCAGAAGCACGATGGCAAACAGGTAGACAAAGTGGGCGTATTTGAGCCAGAGCCGGTAATCCAGCAGAGAGGTCGTGACGTAGATGACCGTGCCCATGGCCAGCCAGATGAGCTGGTTGACCCACTGCTGCTGGTCGGTGGCAAGCTGGGCGCTGTAGATGAAGAAGACGCCGAAAAGGCTCAGCACAAACAGGCAGGCGGGCGTGATGCCGTCGAACCGCTCGCGGGTGGTGAGCTTGAAAAAACTGGCGAGATCGAGGCGGCGGAGAAACTTCACGGCAAGGGAAGACCCGCCACTAAACACCCGCGGGTGTCACTGGCAACGGCGCAATGTGTCCGTTGACGGGTTGCCGTTGCCCGGGGTGGAACCTGACCTGCCTCCTTCGCCAACGCTATGGCGGACAAGCCGGGCAGATTTGCTTGAATCTCAACCAGCCCGTCCGGAGGCCGGGCTCCACCTTGTGGTGGCTAGCCCAGCCCTGAAAACCGGCCCTTTGTGTTGTTGCCAACCCGGCCGGCGCACGTAGGTTCGCCACCCCTGAGATGCTGACCTTCATCGCAGCCACCAAGCCAGCCATTACGTCCAGTGCGGTCGAGCCGTATTTGTGGGCCTTGCTGGCGGCTGGACTGGTCGGCGTCATGGGCGGTTTCTTCGGCGTCTGGTTCATCATGCGGCAGAGCCGCCGGCTGGCCGAGCAGAGCGCCGCCTCGCACCTCGAGCTGGCCAAGCGCGAGGCCGCCGTGGCTTCCCAGGAACTGATCAGCAAGGCCGAGGAAGACATCCGGGCCCGCGAGGCGGAGATGAACCGCGATTTCGACCGCCGGAAGATCGAGATCGAGCTGATGCTGCGCGAAATCCGCTCCCACGAGGAATCCCTTGCCCTGCTCGACTACCAGCTGGAGCAGCGTCAAGACCGCCTCGCCCGCGAGGCCAGCGCCATCAAACAGGCGCGCGACGCCATGCGCGACCTTTCGAAAAGCCTCCGCAAGCGCCTCGAGGGGGTCGCCTCGCTCGACGGCGAGGAGATCCGCAAGCAGCTGCGCGAGGAAGTCGTGTTCGAGTGCCAGGAGGAGCTGCGCGCCCTCCGCAAGGAGTTGCTGGAGCGTTCCGAGCAGGACCTCGTGCAGGAGGGCAAGCGCATCCTCGTCGCCACGATGCAGCGCCTCGCCAGCAAGCCAAACAACGACCTCACGGCCACCATCGTCCAGCTGCCGAGCGAGGAGATGAAGGGCCGCATCATCGGCCGCGAGGGCCGCAACATCAAATCCTTCGAGGCCGCCACCGCCACCACGCTGCTGATCGACGAGTCGCCGCAGATGGTGCTGATCTCGTCCTTCGACCCCGTGCGCCGCGAGATCGCCAAGCTCGCGCTGGAAAGCCTGGTCAAGGACGGCCGCATCCATCCCGCGAGCATCGAGGAGTTCGTCAACCGCGCGCGGCAGGACATGGACCTGCACGTGGCCCAGATCGGCGAGGAGGCGGTGGACCGCCTGAAGATCTCCGGCCTGCATCCCGAGGTCATCAAGCTGCTCGGCCGGCTCCGTTTCCGATTTTCCTACACGCAGAACGTCCTCGACCACTCCATCGAGGTCGCGCAGCTCTGCGCGATGCTCGCGGCGGAGCTCGGCCTCGAGCCGAACGTCGCCAAGCGCGCCGGCCTGCTGCACGACGTCGGCAAGTCCATCGAGGGTGAATACGAGGGCAGCCACGCGCTGATCGGCGCGGATTTCGTGCGCCGCTACGGCGAGACCGCGATTGTCGTCAACGCCGTCGCCGCCCACCACGCCGAGGTGAAGCCCGAGACCATCTACGCCGGGCTGGTCATCCTCGCCGACGCCATCTCCGCGTCGCGTCCCGGCGCCCGCGCCGAGTCGATGACCTCCTACATCGAGCGCCTCGGCCGGCTCGAGAAGCTGGCGATGACGATGCCCGGCGTGCAGCAGGCCTTTGCCATCCAGGCCGGCCGCGAGGTGCGCGTCGTGGTGCAGCCGAGCGTCGTCACCGATGAGCAGGCGCACCAGCTCGCCAAGACCCTCCGCCAGAAGATCGAGGAGGAGCTGGACTACCCGAGCACCATCAAGATCACCGTCATCCGCGAGCAGCGGTATACCGAAACGGCGACCTAAGGTTTAAGGGGTAAGTTTTAAGCGGTAAGCCTGAACCCGATGCGCTGACTTAAAACTCAAACCTTACGCCCTTAAAACTTTTCCACCCATGGCTGATAAAAAAATCCTCGAGACCTTCCCCAATCCCGCGCCGCACCGCGACTTTCTCATCGAGCACACGCACCACGAGTTCACCTCGGTGTGCCCGATGACCGGGCACCCGGACTTCGCCGACATCACGGTCCGCTACGTCGCGGACAAGAAGTGTGTCGAGCTGAAGTCGCTGAAGCTCTATTTCCACGCCTACCGCAACGAAGGCATCTTCTTCGAGGCCGCGACCAACCAGATCTGTGACGACCTCGGCACCGCGCTCAAGCCGCGCAGCCTGGCCATCATTGCCAAGTGGAAGGCCCGCGGCGGCTTCTCCTCGGTCATCACGGCCGAGTGGAAGAAGAGGTAAGGTGGAGCGCGTTGACCCCAACGCGCTTCTTCCCTCTCATCTGAAAACGCGCTGAGGACAGCGCGTTCCACCTCGCACCATGTCCTGGGCCGACACGCCGATCCACTTCATCGACTTCGAGGGCAGCGCCGCCTCGGGGATCCTGGAGTTTGGCGTGGTCACACTGTCGGGCGGCGAGATCGCCACGACGCAAACGCGGCTGTGCCGGGCGACCGGCCCGGTGGCGGCGGACGACACGAAGGTGCACGGGTTGAGTGCCGACGGGCTCGCCAGGCAGGCGTATTTTGCGGCGGAGTGGGAGCGATTTGCCGGCCTGCGGGCCACCGGTCCGCTGGCGGCGCATTTTGCGTCGGTGGAGAATTCGCTCCTGCGCAAGATCTGGCCGTATCCGCGCGAGTCGCCGGATTTCGCGCGGCCGGGAAAAACGGCGACGGAGTGGGGGCCGTGGATCGACACCGGCCGGCTTTACCCGCAGCTCTTCCCGCAACTCGGCTCGGTGCGGCTGGAGGACCTGGTTGTCCGGCAGGGACTGCAGTCCGAGTTGGAGCTCGTATCGCGCCGCCACTGTCCCCCGGAGCGGCGCCGCTACCATGCCGCGCTCTATGATGCGCTGGCCGGTGCACTGTTGCTGCAGGCGCTGCTCAAGCGGCCGGAGTGCCGGGAGGCGAGTATCCCGTGGCTGCTGCAGATGAGCACGCTCGACGCGGACAAGCGCGGCGCGCTGCAGCAGGGGGATTTGTTTTAGGAATTGTTCTGGTGGGCCAGCCCGCTTGCGGGCGCCTGAAGAGCGCGAGCAAGCTCGCTGACCCACGACCAGGCTTACAGCCCGTACTGATCCACGAGGTAGACGAGCGCGGCCAGCGCGGCGGCGCCGAGCTCGAGCTCGCGCTTATTCACCTTATCGAAGGAATCCTCGATCGTGTGGTGGATGTCGAAGTAGCGCTGCGAGTCGGGCTGGAGGCCGGCGACGGTCGCGCCATGCGCGAGGAGCGGGCCGACATCGGCGCCGCCGCGGCCCGCCTGAAAGTAATAAACGCCGTAGGGTTCGAACAACTTCACCCAGCGCGCGGCCTTGAGGTGGGCGTTGCCGGCGGGGTTGCCGAGGTTGAAGCCGCGGGGCTGGTAACCGCCGGTGTCGGTCTCGATCGCCAGCACATGGATCTCGTTCCTGGCCTTGGCGGCGGTGGAGTAGGCGGCGCCGCCGCGGAGGCCGTTCTCCTCGTTGGTGAACAGGACGGCGCGGACGGTGTGGCGCGGCCGGTAGCCGACGGCCTGCAGCAGGCGCAGCACCTCGATGGACTGGACGATGCCGGTGCCGTCGTCGTGGGCGCCGGGGGCGATGTCCCACGAATCGAGATGGCCGCCGATGACGATGATCTTCTCGGGGGAGGCGGAGCCCTTGAGTTCGCCGATGACGTTGCGCGACGGGGCTTCCTCGAGCCAGCGCGAGTGGATCTTCATTTCCACGGTAAGGGCCGGGTCGAGTTTGAGCGCGGCGCTGAGGTGGTTGGCGGCGACGGTGCTGAGCGCGGCGGCCGGGATGCGCGGGCCGTCCGGCGGATAGCTGGTGTTGCCGGTGTGCGGGAAATCGTCGAGGGAGTGGGTGAGGGAGCGGACGAGGACGCCGACGGCGCCGTAATGGGCGGCTTCGCCCGGGCCCTTGCTGCGCTGGTCGTTGGCCTCGCCATAAGCCGCGCCGGGAACGATGGGCGCGGGATTCATCGGCCGGTTGAAGAACACAATCTTGCCCTTCACGTCGGTCGTCTGGAGGGCTTCCAGCGTCTGGAGCTCGACGACGGGGGCGGTCAGGCCGCCCTCGGGCGTGGGCACGGAGCCGCCGAGGGCCACGGCACTGAGCCGGGCAGGGCTGACGAACTGCCGGGTGAAATAGCGCACGCTCTCCGGGGCGCCGCGTTCCCAATGCGGCACCATCACGGGCTGCAGCTCGGTGCGGTCGGCGCCGGTGGCCTTGAGCACGGCCTCGCCCCAGAGCACGGCGCCCTCGAGATTCTTCGAGCCCGCGAGTCGGCCGGGATACTTCGTGGTCAGTTCGCGCAGGTTTTCATAGGCCGGACTGGTGGTGAGGGCGGCGTCGTAGATCGCGCGCAGCATCTTTTCGTTGGCGGCGGTGTCCTCCGCGGCCACCGCCGGGTTAAAGCAAACCGCGGCACAGAGCGCGACGGTGGTCAGGCGGGACGAATGGCGCATCGGGGCAAGATTGCCGGGACGGACTTTCTGGCAAGCGGGGAGTTATCCCAACCTCCCCTTGCTTTTGGATTTTATCGTCCTGCGCTGTAGCCGGGGTCGTTGACCCCGGTCCGAGGTCAACGACCTCGGCTACAACCCACGCAAAAGTCCCATACCTACGGGCCGTTGGTATTGATGGGGCGCCGGCAGAAGCGGCGAGGTTGGACCGGCACACCTGGTTTGCTTAAGTGGAAACGGCGCTCCGCGCCGGTTAAGCCAAGCCCGCGCGGAGCGCGGGCTCCACCCGGGCTTCAAAACCACTTCTTCTTCTTCAGGTAGATGGCCATCAGGATGGTGGCGACCAGCGTGACGCCCAGGGCGTAGAAATAGCCGTGCGGCGACTGCAGCTCGTGCATACGCTCGAAATTCATGCCATACCACGTGCCGATGACCATCACGGGGATCGTGATGGCGGTGATGGCGGTGAGGAACTTGATGCCGGCACTGGCCTCGAAGGCGGCCTTGTTGAGGTAGATGTCGAAGGCCATCATCAGCCGCTCGTGGTAGCCGGTGACGGTCTCCTCGAGGCGGACGAGGTTGTCGCGCAGGTCGCGGTAGTAAGGCAGCAGAGTGGTGCGGATGAACTTGCTGTCCCCGCGCGCCAGCCGCTCGATGACATCGCGCTGCGGGCGCACGATCTGGCGGAGCTTGGTGAAATCGCCGCGGACATACAGCAGCTCGCTGACGAATTTCTCTTCGGAGGCCTTGCTGAGCACGATCTCCTCGATCTCCTCCAGTTCGGTGGAGAGTTCGGCGAGCATCGGGGTGTAGTTATCCACCAGCAAGTCCAGCAGCGAGTGGGCGATGCGGTCGGGGCCCCGCGGGCCGAGGCCGGCGTTCTTGGCGAGGCGCTCGATCAGGGCGTTGACAGAACGCAGGGGGTGGCGGTGAAAGGTGACGATGAACTCCTTGCCGAGGAAGAGGTCGAGCTCGGTGGTCGCAAACTTGTCCTGGCGCGAGTAATCCACGGCGTGAGTGACCATGAACAGGTAGTCCTCGTAATCCTCGATCTTCGGCAGCGGACTGGGCGTGACGCAGTCCTCGATGGCCAGCGGGTGAAACTGGAAGAGGCCCTCGAGGACGTTCTTGATCTCGTCGTCGGTGGGGGTGTCGAGGTCGACCCACACGATCAGGCCCTTGTCGCCTTGGACGAGGCGCAGGGCCTCAAGCTCGAGGTCGCGGCCGACCAGCTTGCCCTCGCTGAAGATGAAGGAATGGATCATACGTTCGGAGCATGATGCTGCCCGGGGGCGTCACGGTGGCAAGGTGGAACCCGGCCGCCGGACGGGTTCCACCTCAAGCCGGGAGCGGGGCGATGCCGGTCTTATTTCGCCGGGCCGAGGATCTGGTCCTCGAGCTCCTTCACCGTCGCGATGAATTCCTCGGGCGTCTTCGCGGCGAACAAGGCCTCGCGCTGCGGGGCTTCCTTGATCAGACGGCAGAGCGAACCGACGAGCATCAGGTAGTCGCCGGGGTTCGACTTGGGGGTACCAAGCACGAACATCAGGCGGACGTTCTGGTTGCTGTTCTCAAAGTGGACGCCGGTGTCGCTGCGGCCGACGGCGATGACGATCTTCTTCACGTGCTCGGTGCGCGCGTGGGGCAGGGCGATCTCGTTGCCGAGGCAGGTGGTGTCGAGCCGTTCGCGGGCCAGCAGCTCGTTGTAGAAGCCCTGGAAATTGGCGACGTTCGGGTCGCTTTCCAAGAGCTTGGCCACCTCGTTGATGGCGGCGGTGCGCTTGGCGCTGCCGAGCGAGAGGTTGATGCGTTCCGGTGAGAGGAGACTGGAGAGACGGGCGGCCATGCTGGTGACGGATGACAGAAGGAGAATCACGCCCGGGGCGGTTGCAAGGCCGGAGTAAACGCCCGGGACGCGCGAAATTGCGTTGCGATGGCCGCAGTCCGGCGCAGAGATTTACGGTCATGAAACGCCTGCTGACCGCCTGCTGCCTGCTTGCCCTGACCACCACCCGGTTGGCGGCCGCGGACTTCACCCAGACCATGACTGTGGAGGAGCAGGAGCAGACCGGCCTGGGCAAGCTTTCGCCCGGGGAGCTGGCCCGGCTGAAGGCCGTGGTCGAACGCTACAAATCGGGCGAAGTGGCCGTGGTACAAATGAAGGCCGAGGAGAAAGTGGCCACGGCCGAAGCCAAGGTGAAGGCGGCCGAAGACCGCAGCCCGGCCCCGGTGGAGACGCCGGCGGCGAAGAAGCCCAGCTGGTTTGCGGCCCTGGTCACTTTGCAAAAGACGGCGGAAAAGCCGGACAAGGCCGAGGTGCTGGAGGCCCGGCTGGCCGGTAACCTGAAGACTTTCAACGGCCGGCGCAGCTTTGAGCTGCAGGATGGCCAGTTGTGGCGGATGATAGAGACGGCTCGCTATAGTGGCCCCACGCTGGAGTCGCCGGTGGTGACGATTTCGCCGGGTATTTTCGGTGTCTATTGGCTGCAGATCCGCGAGGCCGCGCTGCGCGTGAAGGTGGAGCCGGTGAAGCTCCGGTGACCTTGCTTCCCCGCGTGGCGGTGAATGCGGACGCAAGGACCGGGGGACTGCGGACTATATAAATTGCTTCCGCCCCGGTGGTGGCCGCTAATGGCCGCACCTAATTCATGAGGCTGAAAAAATTGCTGGAGGATGCGAGCTGGGCGGAAAGAAGGGAGTCACCGTCCTGGCTGATCGGGTTGATCACCTTTGGCATCCTGGCGCTGGAGTTGGCGCTCATCCGCTGGACGTCGGGCCAAGTGCGGGTCTTTGCCTACGTGAACAACATCGTGCTCATCACGGCGTTTCTTGGGCTGGGCCTCGGCGTGGCACTGGGGCGGCGTTACCCGGGGCTGGTCCACGGGGTGCTGCCGGCGCTGCTGCTGGTCGCGCTGCCGGTGGCCGGGGCGGAGACCTTGGGTCTCGTGCACCTGACCTTTCCCGACCAGAGCATCACTCTGTGGGGCGCGGAGACCCTGCAGGCAGACTTGGGGACATTTGTGCGGAATCTCGCGATCTTCCTGGCCCTGTTGTCGGGGGTGGGGGTGGTCTTTGTCTGTGCCGGCGCGGCCCTGGGGCATTTGTTCGGCCGCCTGCCGGTGTTGCGGGCCTATACGGCGGACCTGGCCGGTTCGCTGGGCGGGGTCCTGGCCTTCACGGCGGCGGCGTGGCTCGAGGCCGGTCCGGCGGTGTGGCTGGCCCTGGGCCTGCTGCCGTTCGTCTGGCTCGTGCGCCGCTGGTGGGCGGCGGTGCTGGCCGCGGGGATTGTCTGGCTGGGATATTTTTCCGGGCAGGGGGCCGTCTTTTCGCCCTACAACCGTATCGTCCTCGTGGCCGACGATCCGCTGTTTCTGCGGTTGGACGTCAACCGGGACTACCACCAATACCTACATGACGTCGCGGATGCCCGCCTGGCCGATCCGCGGCTCACGGCGGAGGACCGGAGTCGGCTGCAGAATGTGCGGGACCTCTACGACCTGCCATTCGTGCTCAATGGCCGTCGCGCCACCGCGCTGGTGGTGGGCGCCGGCACCGGCAATGATGTGCAGGCGGCGTTGCGCCACGGTTACGGACAGGTGACCAGCGTGGATATTGACGGGCAGATCATCGCCATCGGTCGTGCGCGGCATCCCGAACAGCCTTACAGCCGGCCCGGGGTCCGCACGGTCGTCGACGATGCGCGGGCGTTTTTTGGGAAGAACCGCGATGAACTCTACGACGTGGTGTGTTACGGGCTGCTCGACTCGCATGCGATGGCCTCGGCCATGTCGACGCTGCGGCTCGACAACTACGTCTACACCGAGGAGGGCATCCGCGCGGCGTGGCGCCGCGTCGCGCCGGGCGGGCACCTGTCGCTCGCCATGTCCTGCAATTCCGGCCAGTGGTTCTTCGACCGGCTCTACTGGACCATCACCAAGGCCACCGGCCGGAACCCCATCCCCGTCTACAATTCCATGCACGGCGGGACGGTGACTTTTGTCGTGCCCACCGCCGCGGCGCAGCTTTCGCGGGACGAACTGAGCCGGCGCATCCTGACGGGCCCGGTCAGGACGCTGGCGCAAACGCCCACTCTGTCGGACGACTGGCCATTCCTCTACCTGCGTCCCGGCGTGTTTCCCTGGGGTTATCTGGCGGTGCTGGGCTTCATTCTCGGGGTGGCGGCGTTGGCGGTGCGGCCGGTGTTCGGGCTCGGGCGGGCCGGCGGCACCTTCGACTGGCCGTTGTTTCTCATGGGCGCGGCCTTCCTGCTGATCGAGACACGCGGCGTGACGAGCCTCTCGCTCTTGTTCGGCTCCACCTGGGTGGTGAACTCGGCGGTGTTCGGCGGTATCCTTGTGATGGTGCTGCTCGCCAATCTCGCGGTCCAACGCTGGCAATGGCAGAATCCGGTGCCGTGGTTCCTGGCGTTGTTTGCCGCGGCGGTGTTGCTGTGGTGGTTTCCTCTGGATTGGCTGAACCCGCTGCCGTTGCTGGCGCGGGGCGCGGTCGGCGGGCTGCTCACGGGCCTGCCGGTGGGAATCGCCGGCGTGATCGTGCCGATGTTGCTGGCGCGGTCGGCGCAGCCGGCGGCGGCGCTTGGTTCCAATCTGTTGGGCGCCGTGCTGGGCGGCTGTCTCGAATATTACTCGATGCTTGGTGGCCTCCGGTCGGCGGCGTTGATGGCCCTGGTGCTGTATCTCGTGGCGTTCCTGCTGATCCGGCGGGCGCCGGTCCGGGCCCGGCCATAAAAAAGGCGCGCCAGGTCGGGCGCGCCTTGGGGGGGGTGGGTCAACGACCTCGGTCGCGCCGGGTGGGGCGCGAGCAAGCGCGCGGGCCTACGCCGCCGGCGGTTCGACGGGCGGGGTGCTGTTGGCGGCCTCCTCCTCGTCGGATTCGACCACCTTGGCGATGGCGAGCAGCTTGTCGCCCACATCCAGGTTGACGAGCCGGACGCCCTTGGCGCCGCGGCCGGTCTCGCGGATTTCCTTCACGCGCGTGCGGACACTCTGGCCCTTGGCGGTGAGGAGCATGACTTCGTCGGTCTCGCGGACGCTGAGCGCGCCGGCGACCGCGACGGAGCCGTCGTCCGGCAGGTCGATCGCGATGACGCCCGTGCCGCCGCGGCGCGTGAGCCGGTAGTCGGCGAATGGCGTGCGTTTGCCGACGCCGTCCTCGCGGGCGACGAGCAGGCGGGCCTGCGGGTCGCAGACCTCGAGGGCCTGCAGGTAGTCGCCCTTCTTCTTGAAGCGCATGCCGGTGACGCCGCCGGTGAAGCGGCCCTGGGCGCGCAGCCCGAGTTTCGGGCCGGCGGCCTCGGCGTCGGTCTCGCCCTCGGCGGGCGCGGCGGCCTCGGTGGTCTCCGGTGCCTCGTCGCTGGTCGTGGCGCCCTCGAAGAAGCGGACGGCCTGGCCCTGGTGGGAGATGAGGATGACCTCGTTGGCGCCGTTGGTGAGCACGCAGCCGACGATGGCGTCGCCCTCGGCAATCTTCATGCCGCGGATGCCGCCCTCGCGGTCGGCGCCCTCGTATTCGGCCAGCGCGGTCTTCTTGATCGCGCCGTCCCTCGTGGCCATGACGACGAACTGATCGGCGGTGAATTCCTTCACGCAGAGCAGCGCGGCGAGTTTCTCGCCGTGACCAAGGCGGAGGAAGCTGGAGACGGACTTGCCCTTCGAGGTGCGGGTGCCCTCGGGGATGTCATAGACCTTCTTCGCGAGGCACTGGCCGGTGCTGGTGAAGAAGAGCACAAAGTCGTGCGTGGAGGCCGTGAAGAGGTTCTCGACGAAGTCCTCCTCGTAGGTCTCGGCGCCGATGACGCCCTTGCCGCCGCGCTTTTGCGAGCGGTAGTCGGCGACGGGCGTGCGCTTGATGAAGCCCAGGTGGGAAACGGTGATGACGGCACCGACGTTGGGGATGACGTCCTCCATGCGCAGCTCGCCCTCGGCATCGATGATCTCGGTGCGGCGGGGGGAGGCGTATTTGTCGCGGAGCACCAGCAGCTCGGACTTGATCAGCGCGAGGAGCTTCGCCTCGGAGTCGAGGATGCCCTGGAGCTCCTCGATGAGCTTCATGAGCTCGAGGTATTCCGCCTCGATCTTGCCGCGCTCCAGGCCGGTGAGCTGGTAGAGGCGGAGCTCGAGGATGGCGTTGGTCTGGATCTCGGAGAGCGGGTATTTGACCATCAAACGCACCTTGGCCTCCTCCTTGTCCTTGGAGGCGCGGATGATCTTCACGAAGTCATCCAGGTTATCGAGGGCGATGATGTAGCCTTCGAGGATGTGGGCGCGGGCCTTGGCCTGGGCGAGGCGGAACTTGGTGCGGCGGGTGACCACGTCGCGGCGGTGGTCGATGTAGCACTCGAGGAGTTCCTTGATGTTCATCTGCTTCGGCCGCTTCTTGTCGAGGGCCAGCAGGATGACGCCGAAGGAGGATTCGAGGGCGGTCTTCTGGTAGAGCTGGTTGATGACGACCTGGGACTGCTCGCCACGCTTGAGCTCGATGACGATACGCGTGTTCTCGTCGGATTCGTCGCGGAGGTCGCGGATGCCGTCGATCTCCTTTTCGCGGACGAGTTCGGCGATGCGCAGCACGAGGGTGGCGCGGTTCACGTTGTAGGGGATCTCGGTGATGACGATCTGCTCGCCGCCGCCCTTGAGCTCCTCGGTGTGGGCCTTGCCACGCATGCGGACGATGCCGCGGCCGGTGGTGAGGTAGGATTTGATGCCGGCGCGGCCGTTGATGTAGCCGCCGGTCGGGAAGTCCGGGCCGGGGATGTAGGTGACCAGCTCCTCGACGCTGATGCCCGGGCGGTCGATGATGGCACAGGCGGCGGCGATGATCTCGGAGAGGTTGTGCGGCGGGATGTTCGTCGTCATGCCGACGGCGATGCCGGTCGAGCCGTTCATGAGCAGGTTCGGGAGGGCAGACGGCAGGACCGTCGGCTCGGTGGTCGACTCCTTGTAGTTGGGGACGAAGTCGACGGTATCCTCCTCGATGTCCTTGAGGAGTTCCTCGGCAATGTCGCGCAGGCGGGCCTCGGTGTAACGGTAGGCCGCCGGCGGATCGCCGTCGACGGAGCCGAAGTTGCCCTGCGGGTCGATGAGCTGGTAGCGCATGACCCAGTTCTGGGCGAGGCGGACGAGCGTGTCGTAGACGGAGGAGTCGCCGTGCGGGTGGTAGTTCTTGAGCACCTCACCGACGACGCCGGCGCACTTGTCGAAGGCGCGGTTGTGGACCAGGCCCTCGCGCAGCATGGCGTAGAGGATGCGGCGCTGGACGGGCTTCAGGCCGTCGCGGGCGTCGGGCAGGGCACGCGAGATGATGACTGACATCGAATACTCGATGTAAGCCGTCTGCATGATGTCGGTGATGTTGGCCGAGGAGAGTTTTTCGTTCTGGGTATACATTCAGGAAGAGAAATCAGGAGCCGGGAGTCAGGAGCCAGAATCGGGAGTCGGGTGGTTGAGTGCCTCCATCCTGACTCCTGGCTCCTTCCATCCTTCGAGGGCTAGACGTCGAGGTATTGGACGTTGAGGGCGTTGTCCTCGATGAACTGGCGGCGGGGCGGGACCTCGTCGCCCATGAGGAGGGTGAAGAGGGCGTCGGCCTTGGCGGCGTCGTTGATGCTGACCTTGAGGAGGCGGCGGTGGTCGGGGTCCATCGTGGTCTCGTAAAGCTGCTTCGGGTTCATTTCGCCGAGACCCTTGTAGCGCTGGATGGAGAGGCCCTTGCGGCCGTTGGCGCGGATCTGGGCGATGATGTCGAGCGGGGAGAAGAGCTCGGTCTTCGCCTCGGATTTCTGGCCGGCGTTCTCGGTGATGGTGTAGCGGGCCTTTTCGGTCGGGGCGAACTGCGCGGTGTCGAGGCCGGCCTTGGCGAGCGCCTTGAGGAGCTTGGTCATCTCGGTGGACTCGAAGATCTCGTGGATCGTGACGCGGCGCGTGACCTGGACGGCCGGCGTGGTGGCGCCGGGGGCGGCGCTGTTGAGCTCGGCGTCCAGATCCTGCTTCTTGAGGAAGTCGGCGCGGGCCCTGTCATCGGTGAGGAACTGATGGGACTCCTTGTTGCCCTCGCGGACGCGGGCGATGTAGCGCGGCAGCTCGTGCGACGCCTTGTCGTGCTGGTCGAGGTATTCGACGAGCGAGGCGCCGTGGCGGGTGATGCCGTGGCCGAGCTTCTCAAGGGCGCCGAGCATCTCGATGATCTGGTCGATGGCGGCGGGGGTGAAGACGTGGGCGTCGCCGGTGCGGGCGAGGATGATCTCCTCGGAGCCGAGCTCGAGGAGGATGCGGTTGAGCTGCTCGTCGTTGTCGACGTATTGCTCGCGCTTCTTGCGCTTGATTTTGTAGAGCGGCGGCTGGGCGATGTAGACGTAGCCGCGTTCGATGATGCCCTTCATCTGGCGGTAGAGGAAGGTGAGGAGGAGCGTGCGGATGTGGGAGCCGTCCACGTCGGCGTCGGTCATGATGATGATGCGGTGGTAGCGGGCCTTGTCGGCATTGAAGGCGGACTCGTCCTCGCCGGTGCCGATGCCGGTGCCGATGGCGGTGATGAGGGTGCGGATTTCCTCGTTGTTGAGGACCTTGTCGAGCTGGGCCTTCTCGGAGTTGATGAGCTTGCCGCGGAGCGGGAGGATGGCCTGGTAGCGGCGGTCGCGGCCCTGCTTGGCGGAGCCGCCGGCGGAGTCGCCCTCGACGATGTAGAGCTCGCAGACGGCCGGGTCCTTCTCGGAACAGTCGGCCAGCTTGCCGGGGAGGCCGCCGCCGTGCAGGGCGCCCTTGCGAATCGTCTCGCGGGCCTTGCGGGCGGCCTCGCGGGCGCGGGCGGCGGTGAGGGCCTTCTCCACGATGCGCCTGGCGACCGGCGTGTTGCTCTCGAAGTAGAACATCAGGCCCTCGTAGGCGAGGGAGCCGACGATGCTCTCGACCTCGGGGGAGAGCAGCTTGACCTTGGTCTGCGACTCGAACTTCGGGTCGCTGTGCTTGATCGAGATGACGGCGGCGAGGCCCTCGCGGACGTCATCGCCGGTGATCTGGGGATCCTTGTCCTTGAGGAGATTGTTGGCCTTGGAGAACTGGTTGATGGCGCGCGTGAGGGCGCTGCGGAAGCCGGAGAGGTGCGTGCCGCCGTCCGGGTTGTGGATCGTGTTGGTGTAACAGAGGACCAGATCGTTGTAGGTGTCGTTGTATTGGAGGACGATCTCGACGTGGATCTCCATCGGCTTGTCGTCGAGGGTGGTCTTGAGCTCCTTGGTGATGCGGACCGGCACGGGGTGCAGGGCGGTCTTGCCGGTGTTGATCTGCTTCACGAACTCGACGACGCCGTTCTTGTAGAGGAAGGCCTCGGTCTTCGGCGTGGACGGGCGCTCGTCGGTGAAGGTGATCTCGAGGCCCGAGTTGAGGAAGGCCAGCTCGCGCAGGCGCTGGGCAATGGTGTCGGCCTTGAAGACGGTGGTCTCGCGGAAGATCTCGGCGTCGGGCTTGAAGGTGATGAGCGTGCCGGTGCCCTTGGCCTTGCCGATGACCTCGAGCTTTTTCATGGTCTTGCCGCGCTCGAACTTCATGTGGTGGACCTGGCCGCCACGGGAGACCTCGACCTCGAACCACTCGGAGACGGCGTTGACACACTTGGCGCCAACCCCGTGGGTGCCGCCGGAGAACTTGTAGCCGCCCTGGCCGTATTTGCCGCCGGAGTGCAGCGTGGTGAGCACGAGCTCGACGCCGGGCAGGCCGGAGTCCTTGTTGAGATCAACGGGAATGCCGCGGCCGTTGTCGCGAATGCTGATCGAGCCGTCGACATGGATGGCGACCTCGATCTTGCTGCAGTGGCCGGCGAGATGTTCGTCGACGGAGTTGTCGAGGACCTCGGAAACGCAGTGGTGCAACGCGCGTTCGTCGGTGCCGCCGATATACATGCCGGGCTTCTTGCGGACCGCCTCCAGCCCCTTCAATTGGCCCAGTTTATTGGCGTCGTAGTCGGCGGCGGCGGCGTTGGATTTAGCGAGAGTGGAGGCTTCTTCGGAGGCGGACATTTAGGGCGAAAATTGGTTGAAAAAATGTCATGCAAAACGTGCACTCCGACAAGGGTTTTCTCGCGATTTTCCGAGTTATTTTTATCGTAAAAAACACGCGCTTAAATTGTTGGTTAACAGTGATTAAAAATGGTCTGTTTTCGTTCATAAAATAAGGCCGTTGCGAACCTGATATTCGGTCGGATCTTTGGCTGAAAACCAGGATGAAAACCGATCGCCACCGCCGCGGAAAGTTTCGTTTGACCGCAGGGCAACCCGCCCCGCAATGTCGCCCCCATGGCTGCTCTCGATCTGTCCAAGCTGCTGGCGCTCCAGGAATCCGACTCGAAGCGCCTCGCGCTTGAGCAGCAGTTGCAGGCGGCGCCCCGGGAAATCGCGGCCGTCGAGGCCCGCATCGCGGCGGAAAAGGCCGCCATCGAGGCCGCAAAAGCCGAGTGGCACGCCTTGGAGTCGAAGAAGAAGCTGTTCGAGGTGGAGATCAAGAGTGCCGAGGACAAGGCGGGCAAATACCGCACGCAGCAGCTCGAGGTGCGCAAGAACGACGAATACAAGGCACTCACGCACGAGATCGAGACGACCGAGGCGATCATCGGCGGTTTCGAGGAGGAGGAGCTGAAGGTGATGTATTTGATCGACGAGGCGAAGAAACGGTTCGCCGCGGCCGAGGCGGAGCTGAAGCAGAATATTTCCGGCCACGAGGGGAAGATCCGCGCCCTGCGCGAGCGCGAGGCCCAGCTGCAGGCCGAGCACAAGGCGGCCCTGGCGGCGGTGGCGGCGGCCCGGCCGGACGTGCCGGCGCCGCAGCTGAAGATTTACGACCGCGTGGCGATCAAGCCGGGGCACCCGGTGTGCGTGACTGTAAACGGCGGGCGTTGCGGCGGTTGCCACCTGAAGGTGCCGACGCACATCGAAGTGATGGCGCGGACCGGCGCGGAAATTGCCACTTGCGACCAGTGCGGCCGGGTGGTTTATTGGGCGTCCTAGTTTCGGAGCCAGATCTTCGCTCCGCGTTCTTTGAACCAGGAGAGGAAAGTCCGGACACCATAGGGCGGGATTCCCCACGAAAGCGGGGGCAGGGCGCTTCAAGGCGGCCTGACGGACAGTGTCACAGAGAATATACCGCCCCGCGGGCAACCGCGAGGTAAGGGTGAAAAGGTGGGGTAAGAGCCCACCGCGCCGAAGGCAACGACGGCGGCATGAAAAACCCAATCCGGTGCAAGACTAAATAGGGGACTCGGTGGCCCGTCGGACAGTCCCGGGTTAGTCGCACTCCAGACGCCGGCGCAAGCCGTCAGCCTGGGGAGGCGCGCTTTCGGGCGCGCCTAGAGAAATGAAGATCACGGTGCCGTTCGCGGCACCCGACAGAATCCGGCTTACCGGCTGCGGAACTAGACCATACGCGGGGCGCGCTGCCAAAAGCGGCGCGCCCCGCTCCATTTTTACAGGTGCGGAGGGACTCGGCCGTGTTGTCCGCCGTAGTGTTGGCGAAGGCGGAAGGCCGGCTTCCCCCTTTGGGGCCCCGGGAGGAAAGCGCTTGACTCACCGGGGGGATTTTGGGTCTTTCGCCCTTCCAAATTTTCCAACCACCATGGCCAATACCAAGTCCGCTATCAAAGCCGCCCGCAAGTCGCTCCGCAACGCCTCCCGCAACCAGGCCGTGAAGACCCGCCTGAAGTCCCTCGCCAAGGCCGTCGCCGCCGGCGCCAAGGCTAACGATGCCGAGAAGTCCCGCGCCGCCGCCATCGCCTTCAGCTCCGCCCTCGACAAGGCCGTCAAGAGCCACGTCATCCATCGCAACTCGGCCTCGAACCACAAGGCGCAGGTCGCCCAGTATATCTTCCCCGCGAAGAAATAAACGGCTCGACATTAAATTTCTTAGCCCCGCGCGCCTCACCGCCGCGGGGCTTTTTCATGGCCGGTTCTGCGGGGTTGAATTCGCGCGGCCAATCCGTGTTTATGGTCCACCGTGCCTCCGCCTGCCAATGTCCGCCTCAAAATCCTGCCGTGGGACCGGCCGTTGCCGGCGCAGGCGGCCGCCTGGCTGGCGCAGGACTGGACGGGCCCCGGTCCGCTGGATCTCAGCGCCGTGCTCGTGATCGTGCCGACGCGGCAGTCGGGCCGGCGTCTGCGCGAGGCACTGGCGGAGCACGCGGCCGCCCGCAACTCGGCCGTGCTGGCACCGAGCGTCGTGCTGCCCGAGGACCTGCTGGCGCCGGCCGCCGCCGCCCCGGCGGTCGCGGTGGCGTCATCCTTGGAGACTCAGCTGGCCTGGGCGGAAGTGTTGCGCGCGGTGGAGTTGGAGGAGTTTCGTGACGTATTTCCCGTCGATCCCCCAGCACGTCATTTTGCCTGGGCCGCCCGGCTCGCAGCGCAGTTGCAGCGCCTCCAGGCGACGCTGGGGGAAAACGGGCTCAGGTTGCGCGACGTCGTGCGCCGCGCCGGTGACGGACTGCCGGAGACCGGGCGTTGGACGCAGCTGGCCGAACTGGAGCGACGTTGTGACGCCGTGCTCAAGGGATGCGGCCGGATCGAGCCCCAGGCGGCTCGCATCGCGGCAGCCCGCGGCCGGCCCGTGCCGGCGGGCATCACGCGCCTCGTGCTGCTGGCCACGCCGGACCCGCTGCCGCTGGCGGTCGGCGTGCTGGCGGGATTCGCGCGGTCCCTGCCGGTGGACATCACGGTGTTCGGCCCGGCTGGCGGCGAAGCGCTTTTTGATGAGTGGGGCCGGCCGCGCGAGGAGGCCTGGTCGCAGCGGCCGCTGGTGCTGCCGGATTTTGCGGGCCAGGTCCGCCTCTGCGCTGACGCGGCCGAGCAAGCGGCGCGCGTGACGGTGCTGGCGCGGGGTTACGGCAAACCCGAAGGCGCGCTGGCGGTCGGCGTGGGTGATGCAGAGGCCGCTCCCGTGCTGGAGAACGGCCTGCGTGGCGCCGGACTGGCGGTCTTTAATCCGGGCGGCCGATCTCGCCGTCGCGACGGCCTGTATGCGTTGCTGGCCGCCTTGGCGGCACTGGTGCGTGAGCCGGCGTTCGACACGGGGCAGGCGTTGGGGCGCTGTCCCGATTTCATCGCCTGGCTGGCGACCCGCGTGGGCGGGACGTTCTCCCTTTCGGCCATGCTGGCCGAGCTCGACGACCTGCAGGCGCGGCATCTGCCCGCGACGATCGCGGCGGCCCTCGGCCACACCGCGCAACGGCCCGCAGCGCGCGCGGCGCTGGAGGCGGCACTGGAGTTGCGGGCGCAGTTGGTGGGCGGCGAGTTCCCGATGAACGCCTCGGCGGCGCTCGGCACGCTGTTCGGCGCGCGGCGCGTGGCGGGGGACTCGGCGCTGGCGGAATCGGCTGAGGCCTGGATGGAGGTGCTGCGCGAGGCCGGTGAGGCGCAGCGGAATTTTCCCGGCCTGACCACGGCCGAATGGTGGGAGCTGGTGCTGACGCAGTTCGGCGAAAGCCTGCGCTTCGAGGCGCGGCCGGTGGGCGCGGTGGACCTGCTCGGCTGGCTGGAATTGCTGTGGGAGGACGCGCCGCACCTCGTCGTGACCGGATTGAACGACGGCCGCGTGCCGGAGACGGTGACCGGCGATGCGTTCCTGCCGGAAGCGCTGCGTGCGCGGCTTGGGCTGAAGACCAACGAGGCGCGGTTCGCGCGTGATGCGTATTTGCTCGCCGCACTCTCGGCGTGCCGCACGACGGCGGGCCGGTTGGACCTGCTGGTGGGCAAGGTGTCGGCGGCGGGCGATCCGTTGCGGCCGTCGCGACTGCTGCTGGCGTGCGCCGAGGCTGAGTTGCCGCGGCGCGTGGCGGCGCTGTTCCGTCCGGTGGAAGCGGCGCGCCCGGGCCTGCCGTGGCGGCGGGCGTGGCAACTGACGCCACCGGTCGTGGCGCCGCCGGCGCGCGTGTCGGTCACGGCCTTCCGCGACTACCTGCGCTGCCCGTTCCGCTTTTACCTGAAGCACGCGCTGAAGATGGAGACGGTGGATCCGTTCAAGAGCGAGCTGGACGCGCTGGATTTCGGCACGCTCTGCCATGATGCGCTGGAGGCGATGGGGAAGGCACCGGCGCTGCGCGACTGCACGGACCCGGCGGTGCTGCGGGAATTTTTGCTGGCCCGCGTGGATCGGCGCGCGCGCGAGCGCTATGGCGCCGAGCTCACTCTGCCGCTGATCGTGCAACTCGAGTCCGCGCGGCAGCGGCTGGCGCGTGCGGCCGAGGTGCAGGCCGAGCAGCGTGCGGCCGGCTGGGTGATCGAGCAAGTCGAGCGCAAGTTCGAGCTGGCCCTCGGGGCGGTCACGGTAAGCGGCAAGATCGACCGCATCGAGCGTCACGTCGAAACTGGCGCGGTGCGCGTGATCGACTACAAGACCTCCGACAAGGGCGTGCCGCCGGTCGCCGCGCACGTGCGGAGCGCGCGGCGCGCGGAAACCGCGCCGGACTGGGCGCGGTTCACGGCGGGCGGCAAGGAACTGGTGTGGACCGACCTGCAGCTGCCGCTCTACCTCGAGGCGCTGGCGGGGGAGTTCGGCGGCGCGGCCGGCGCGGGCTATTTCAACCTGCCCAAGGCGGTCGGCGAGACGGAGCTCTTGCTCTGGGATGATTACGCCGCCCCGTGGCGGGCGGCGGCCCGGCGCTGCGCTGAGGGTGTGGCCGCCGGCGTGACGGCGGAGATCTTCTGGCCGCCAGCGGAGGTGCCGCCGCGGGACGAGGCCGACGTCTTTGACGGGCTGTTTCACCACGGCACCGAGGCCAGCGTGGCTTGGAGGAGCTTGTCATGAACCCGATCGGGCATGTGATGATCCTCGCGTCCGCGGGCTCGGGCAAGACCTACGCCCTGACGAACCGCTATGTCCGCCTGCTCGCGCTCGGCGCGAAGCCGGAGCGGATCGCGGCGCTGACGTTCACGCGCAAGGCGGCCGGCGAGTTTTTCGACGAGATCCTCAAGAAATTGGCCGGCGCGGCCGCGGACGAGGCCAGGGCGAAAAAACTGGCGGGGGAGATTGCGGTGCCGGCGCTGCGCGCGGCGGATTTCTTGAAGCTGCTGCGCGGGATGACGGAGTCGATGCACCGGCTCAACCTCGGGACGCTCGACAGTTTTTTTGCGCGGGTGGTGCGGGCCTTCCCGCTGGAGCTCGGGCTGGCCGGCGATTTCGAGGTGCTGCAGGAGCACGCGGCGCGGCTGGAGCGGCGGCGCGTGCTGCGGCGCATGTTTGCGCATACCGACGGTGGCACAGCGCGGCAGGATTTCATCGAGGCGTTCAAGCGCGCGACGTTTGGCACCGAGGAGAAGCGGCTGGGCGCGCGGCTGGATGCGTTCCTTGACGACCATGCCGAGGTGTATCGCGCCGCGCCCGACGCGGCGGCGTGGGGCCGGGCGGAGCGGATCTGGCCGGCGGGCAGTGCGTGGCTGGCGGCGGCGGAGGCGAAGAAGCGCACCGCGGCGGCCGCGGACCTGAAGGCGGCGCTGCCGTGGGCGACGTTCAGCGACGCACAGCGCACGCGGTGGGAGGATTTTTTCGCGGGGCTACCCGACTGGGCGCCCGGCGCACCGCTGCCGAAGCCGGTGGCGTATGTCGTCGGCAACGCGTTCAAGGCCTGGCCCGGGCTGGCGGTGATCACCGTCGAGCGAAAGAAGGTGCCGCTGGCGCCGGACGCGGGCCGGGCGTTGCGCGCGCTCGTCAGCGGGATCGTGGGCGCGGAGCTGGCGCGCCGGCTGGAGACGACCCAGGGCATGTTCGCCGTGCTGCGCGGCTATGAGCAGGTTTACGACGGTGCCGTGCGGCGGGCGGGCCGGCTGACCTTCGCCGACGTGCAGCGGCTGCTGCGGCCGGACCCGCCGGACGGGACGTGGCTGCTGACGCGCGACGCGGCGGCGGAGGCCCGGCTGTTCATCGACTGGCGGCTCGACGCGCAGATCGACCACTGGTTGCTGGACGAGTTCCAGGACACGAGCTACGGGCAGTGGAGCGTGCTGCGGAACCTCATCGACGAGGCGGTGCAGGACCCGGCGGAGGCGCGGAGCTTTTTCTACGTGGGCGACGTCAAACAGGCGATCTTTGCGTGGCGCGAGGGCGACGCGCGGCTGTTCCGCGAGATTTTCGACCAATACAATTCGGTGCGGCCCGGAACGATCAGCGAGGAACGGCTCGACCGGTCGTGGCGATCGGGCCCCGCAGTGATCGCGATGGTCAACCGCGTGATGGGCGACGGCGAGGCACTGGCGCGGCTGTTTCCGGCGGCGGCGACGGCGCGGTGGACGCGAGAGTGGCGCGACCACGAGAGCGCGCGGCCGCAGCTGGGCGGTTATGCGACCCTGCGAGCCGCGCAGGATGAGGCCGGGCGTTTTGCGGAGACGTTGAATATCCTCCAGGAGACGCAGGCGCTGGAGCGCGGCCTGAGTGTGGCGGTGTTGGTGCAAAAGAACAGCACGGCGGCCGAGCTGGCGGATTACCTGCGCCGCGAGGGCGGGTTGCCGGCGGTGGCGGAGTCGGACCGGCATGTCGGTACGGACAACCCGCTGGCGTGCGCGCTGCTGGCGCTGTTCCGCGCGGCGGCACATCCCGGCGACAAGGCAGCGTGGGCGCATGTCGCGATGACGCCGTTGCAAGCGGTGCTGGCGGCGGAATCGTGCGCGGAACGCGATGCGCTGGCGGTGCGGCTGCTGGGGGAGATCCACGCGGAGGGTTTCGAACGCACGGTGGAGGCGTGGGGGCGCAAACTGGAGCCGGCGCTGGCGGCGGATGATGGGTTCAGCCGGGAGCGCGGGCGCCAGCTGGCGGACGCGGCGCGGCTTTTCGACGAGACGGGGAGCCGGGACGTGGCGGAGTTCGTGCAGTTTGTGGAGCGGCACACCGTGCGCGACGCCGACGCGGCGGCGGTGGTGCGCGTGATGACGGTGCACAAGGCGAAGGGGCTGGGTTTTGATCTGGTGGTGTTGCCGGACCTGGAGGGCACGCGGCTGGCGGCGCGGCGGCGCGGGCTGGCGGTGCAGCGGGCGCCCGACCGGACGGTGGAGTGGGTGTTCGACCTGCCGCCGGAGACCTTCTATGCGCAGGACGAGGTGCTGGCGGGCCACGTGGCCGCGGCGGAGGCCGATGCGTGTTATGAGGAACTGGCGGTGCTCTACGTGGCCATGACGCGGGCAAAGCGGGCGATGTATGTCATCACCGAGCCGGTGGGCACGTCGCAGTCGCACAATTTCCCGCGGTTGCTGCAGGAAACCGTGGGCGAGGAGTGGTCGGCGGGAGACGCGCGTTGGTTCGAGGCTATCACGGCCGCGGCACCGGAATCTGGGCCCGACGCGGCGCTGGCGACCGTGGCGGCGGCGCGGGTGATGCGCCGGCCGGCCCACACGCCGTCGGCGACTAAGGCTGGAGAAGTGACCGGCGGGCGGCTGTTCGCGCTGGAAGGAGCGGGTGCGGTCGCCTTCGGGCGCGCGGTGCATGAATTGCTGGCCCAGGTCGAGTGGGGTGGCGCGCCGGAGATGGCACAGCTGGCGGCGGCATGGCGGAAAGCCGGGGCGGCGGGGGTAGAAGCACAGACCTGCCTGCAGGCACCGGAACTGGCGGAAGTCTGGACCAGACCGCCGGACCGGGCGGAAGTGTGGCGGGAGCGGGCATTCGAAATCGTGCTGGAAGGAGCTTGGGTTACCGGCGTTTTCGACCGCGTCGTGGTGGAATTTGACCTGGCGGGAAGGGCAAGCCGGGCCGTCGTGTATGATTTCAAGACTGACCGGGGCGCGGGCTCGGATTTGGCGCGGGCCGGAGCAAGGCATAAAGCGCAGCTCATGCTTTATCGGCGCGTGGTAGCGGTGTTGACCGGATTGCCGATCGCCTCAGTGGGCGCGGAGCTGGTTTTCACCGAGACGGCCGGGAAAGTGGCGGTGGTCGCAGGCGCTTAAATTGTGCTTTACAGCGTCGGCGGTGAATCGCACGTTGACCGACCTAAAACCAACTTTCACCATGGGAAATCTTAAGAAGAAACGACGTCTGAAGATGTCGAAACACAAACGCCGGAAGCGCCTCAAGGCGAACCGCCATAAGAAGCGCACGTGGCAGAAATAAGCCTGCGCTAGTCTGTAAAAGGCTGATTTTTTGACGAACCCGCCAAATTTGGCGGGTTTTTCGCTTATTTGTGCCCAAAATGCCTGACGGTAAAACATTAGGGAAACTATTAGGAAGTGTTGGCCTGATAATGGTTTTCGTCTTGTCAGATGGGTAAGTGCCCCATATCCAGCATGTCCTGCAAATGAGTTTTGCCCGGGCTTTTCTGAGGTTCACCTAACCCGCAGAAGGCCCGTTGAAACCGTAAGCACAAACTCCACCTCCTCTCTGGCACTGAGCATGTTTCTCGCGAAAAAATCGAAAGGCTTTTGCGTCGAAATTGGCGAATATTCGACGCTTCTGGCGCGCTTGTCGCAGCCGGAAGCTCCGTTTATTGTCGAGGAGCTCCAGGAGTTTCCTTCGACCGACCTTGCGGCCATCACCGACTGGGTCAAAGGCACCGAAGGCAAGGGCTCGACCGGTTATGCCCACGCGACTTGCGGAATTTATCCGAACAAGCGGATTATCCGGCGTCACACCCTGGACCTGAAAAAGTTCAAGGAACCGGCCTACTTCAGCGAGATCTACACGCAGCAATTCCGCGTTGAATCGGAAAAGTATACCATCAAGCCGGTTAACCCGGATGATGGCAGTGATTACGACATGGTAAAAGCCTCGCAGAAGGAAGTCCTGTTCTGCGGCCTGCCCTCGGAAGAGATCATCACCCTGCAGGACAAGCTGCTGGAGCAAGGGATTTACCCGGAACGTCTTGAGCTCGGCACCGTTGCCACGCTGGGTGGCTTGGTGAACTACCAGAAGTTCAAGCAGAGCAAGTCTCCCCTCCTGTTGCTCGAGATCGGCGAGGAGTCGACCCAGAGCTTCATTCTGAGCGCGGATGGCGTGGATATCTCCCGGCCTATCTTCAGCGGCATTGCCGCGATGATTCCGGTCGTGCAAAAAGAGCTTGGCCTCAAGGACGAGGAGTCGGCCAAGAAGCTTTTTTATTCGAACACCTTTGATTTTACCAGCATGGGCGGCGCGCTCGTCAAGAAACTGCTGAAGGAACTGCAGTCCTCCATTGGCTTTTACGAGGTGCAGACCGGCCAATCGATCGGCACCGTGTTTTGCACCCAGCTGCCGGCCAGCCTGAACTGGCTGAGCACCACGATTGCCGGCTCGCTTGGCGTGCCGACCATGAAGATGGACATGCTGCCGTGGCTCGAATCACTTAACATCAAGCTCGCCGATGGCGTGACCTTGGGCCAGCCCGAGGAACGCTGGGCCGGGCTCTTCTCCCTGATGGCCTCTCATCAAAATGCTGTCCCTGACGAAAAAAAGTGACGTGCCGGTAGCCGCTCCGATGTGGCACACCAATTTCCGCAACTTTGAACGGTTGCCGGACACGAAGACCGTGCGCACGAGCTTCTTCGTCAATACGGGCGCGGGCGCCGCGGCGATCGCCCTGATGCTCTGGCTCGGTTATCGCGAGTATACCATTCACAGCCTCGGTGAACAGATCGCCCAGGCTCAAGCCCAGATCGACGCCAACGCGAAGCAGAACACCGAGGCGCTCCGCTTGGCCAAGATTTTCACCGACGAGGACAAGAAGCTGGTGGAGGCTGAGGCCTTCCTGAAGCTGCCGATCCCGGTTTCCGAATATATCGAATTGATCGGCCAGACACTGCCCAAGGAAATCTCCATCGATTTCGCCGACGCCCGCATGCCGTCCGACCCCAAGATTCCCATGGTGTATGTCTTGCGCGGCCTGGTTGCCGGCACCCGGGATCAGGCTGCCGGCTCGGCTTCCAGTTATGTGGATTCGCTGCGGGCCCATCCCCGCCTTGGCGCGGTGCTGGATCCGATCACCCTGGACAAGCTTACGCCCGACGGGACCACGGGGTTCATGTCCATTGAGATTACGTTGAAAGTCAAAACCGAGGGGAAGAAATAATGACCTTTGCCGACATCATTGCCCGGATCAAGAAGCAGCCCGTCGGCTTTGCCTGTGCGCTGATTTGTCTCCTGTCCGGTGGCTGGCTCTATTACCGCAACGGTGAAATAGAGGCCCGCCAAGAGGAATACCGGACCAAATCGGAACAAGCGGCCACGTTCATCTCCAACGTGGGCATCTCCAAGAATCTGCCCGAGCAGGTCGCCGAGTTACAGGCCATCACCAAGGAAATGGATGGACGTCTCGTCCGGGCCGGACAGCTGGCGGTGAACCTGCAATATTTCTACAAGCTCGAAGCTGAAAACGAGGTCAAGTTGCTGGATGTGCGGCAGAGTCCGGTCCCGCGAAACACCAAGACGCTCTTTGTCGGGGTGCCCTACAACGTGAATATCCAAGGGCCGTATAAGAACGTCATGGCCTTTGTGCAGCGCTTGGAGAAAGGCCGGCATTTCTGCCGCATCAACGGCGCCAGCTTCACCAAATTTGTCGGATCCAGTGACGGGTCCATGACGCTCGCGCTCTCTCTCGAACTTCTCGGCCAGCCATGAAAACCAAGCTCACTCGTGTCATCGGCACCGTCTTTCTGCTTCTGGGCGGCGTGGCTGCGGCGGGCGGCGACACCGTCCCGAGTCCGGCCAAGCGGCAGGAGGCCATGGAGCGGGGCAAGGCGCTGATCTCCTCCCGCGAGATCACCACGATTGCGGTGAATCCCTTCTATCCGACGGCTTTTGCCGAAGCCGTGTCTGGCATGGGCCGCGTGTCCGGCCCCGCCCTCCCCGCCCAAGAGGGTGGCAACGAATCCGTCAGAACCGCCCCGACCGGTCCGCGCACCGACCATGATCTTTTGCAGGCCATCGCCAAGAGCCTCAAGCCCAGCGGCTTTTTCACGCTCGGGGGCCAGCCCACCCTCGTCTTCGGTCAAAAGCGGGTCAAAGCCGGAGGCAACGTGACTATTAACTTTGAAGGGGCTGATTACATCGTAGGAATCACCGCCATTACCCCGCCCAATTTTACCCTTCGCCTGAACCGCGAGGAATTTACCCGGACCATCAAATAAGGAACGAACTATGAGCACACGCACCCTCCTCACCGCGCTCTTCGCCACGGCACTGACCCTGCCGGCCATGGCGCAATCTGAAAATGCCCCTGCCACCCCGTCCGCGCCGGCCCAGGCGGCGGCTCCGGCCGATCCGGCGGCCCCGGTGGCCACCGTCCAGGGCTCCGAGCCCACGGCCGCGCCGGTGAGCCGCGACAAGGACACCCTCTCGGTGGATTTCCCCGACGAGGACATCAAGACCATCCTCCGCAACGTGGCCGATCTCTTCGAGCTCAACCTCGTGGTGCCCGACACCCTGACCGGCAAGACCTCCATCAAGCTGCGCGATGTCACCTGGGAGCAGATCTTCACGGTCGTGCTCGCTCCCGTCGGCTATACCTACGTCAAGGAAGGCAATATCATCAAGATCGTGAGCAACGAGCTCCTGCAGCTTGAGCCCGGCACCACCGAGGTCTTCATCCTCAACAACGCCAAGGCCGCCGACATCAAGCCCACCATCGACGGGCTGGTCGACGCCGCCGGCGGTGGCAAGATCGTGATTGATGCCCGCAGCAACGCGCTGGTCATCACCGAACGCCCCTCCCGCATGGCCCGTATCCGCTCCATCATCGATCAGCTCGACAAGGCCACCGACCAGGTGATGATCGAGTCCAAGTTCGTCGAGGTGACCGATCGCGACATCCGCAACATCGGCGTCAACTGGGCCTCGCTCCAGGGCATGCAGTTCGGCGTCGGCGGCCTCAGCCAGACCTTCGGCCGAAACCGCGACCAGACCTTCAGCAACGGCTCCAATGGGAACACAGGCACGACGACTGGAAACAACCGCACCAACAGCAATACCACGACCAATGGCTCGACGACCAACGTCACCGGTCCGACCAACTCATCCACGACCACAACTACTGGAGCGGTGACGACACAGACGACGGTGACCAGCACGGGCGACCTCCTGACTTTTAATCCGACGACCAACCTGCCGACCGTCACCCCGATTCCTCCGGTGACCAACGTGACGTCGACCACCTCACCCGCGAGTTCGCAGACCAACTCGACGAGCACTTCGGGCAGCACGCAGGTCAATACCACCAGCGGTGGCAGTACTTCTGTCACGGACGTTCTTAGCACCGGGGTGAACAGCGCCGTGAGCTCGCTGAGCTCGTTGATCAATGGCGGCGGCACCTCTCGCGTGGCGACGGCAGTTTTCTCCGCCTCCGACTTCAACGTCATCGTCTCCGCGCTCAAGACGCAGTCGAACACCAAGGTGATGTCGAACCCCACGGTCGTGACCCTCAATAACACCGAGGCGGTCCTGAACATCGGCCAGGAGTTCCCGGTCCCGAGCTACAATTACAACAGCGAGCGCGGCACCTTCGAGGTGTCCGGCTTCACCTACAAGCCGATCGGCATCATCCTCAAGGTCACCCCGCAGGTGAACGCCCGCGGCGTCATCAAGCTCAATCTCGAGCCTGAGGTCAGCCAGCAGAACGGTTCCACCACGTTCGGTGGCGCCGGCGGTGCGTCCATCCCGATCATCGCCACCCGGAAGGTGAAGACGCAGGTCTCGCTGCAGGACGGCTTCACCATGGGTATCGGCGGCCTCATCACCGATTCCCGCGATCACGGCGGCACCAAGGTGCCGGTCCTCGGCAGCATCCCGATCCTCGGACGTCTCTTCTCCTCGAAGAACGTCAATGACACCTCGACCAACCTGCTGATCTTCATCACCGCCAAGACGGTCACGTCGGACGGCGCCCCACCGGAGCAGGTCTTCGACCCGCGTGCCATCAAGGCGACCGGCATGACCCGCGACGAACTGCCCGGCTTCCGCGCTCCGGCGGGGGTCGACGTGTTCGCGGCGCCGGCGGCCCCGGCCAAGAAGTAAGCTCCGACGATCCGTTCCTTTCCGGCCGGCGGATTTTCCGCCGGCCTTTTTTGGGTCCGCCCCGGCCGCCGGGCGCTACCACCAGCCGCTCACAAAGCCTTGGGCGTATTTAATGGCGAAGACCCCCAGGTTTTTCGCCAGGTGCGCAGCAACACACGGCAGCAAGGAGCGGGTGGGGTTCATCGGAAGGAAGCGCACGGCATAGAACCACAGTGAGCCGGCGAACACCGCGGCGGTGCTGAACCAGGCCTTGTTGTCACCGTGCAGACTGAGCGAGCCTTCCCGCCATTCCCACAGAAAGGGATGCAGCAGCGCAAATCCGAGCGAGGCACCGATCACCCCGGCGAGCAAGGCCGCGCGCCCGCGGTTTTCCACCACCAGATAACCGCGAAAAATGAGTTCCTCGCCGAAGGCGGCCACCAGTGTGTAGAGCCCGAACAGGACGGTCATCCGGCTTTGTTTCTCCGTGAGGCCGAGGGCCTGTTCCCCGGCGGTTTCAGCCGCCAGCAGGATGAGGGCTCCGCCGGCCGCGATGAACAGGGCCCGGCCGCCGGCCGGGGTTGCGCCCGGGAAGGCTTGGGGGGACGGGATTCCCTGCTGCGCGGCCCGATAGTCATCGCGCCACCACTTGGCCACCACGCCTCCGGCGAGAATCATGCCGGCGAGCAGCCAAGGATTGTCCGGAGCCATGGGGTAACGAAATGTTATCGCGGCCATTCATGGCAAGACTGCCGTGCAGTATTTGTTAGCCATTTGGGACGCTCCGCCTAGGTTGCAACCGATGGCCAGCATCGTGACCTCCCCCAGCATGCCGATCCCGCCGCCAGCGGATTTTTCCGCGCTTACCGAGCGGGTGGCTCCGCACATGGCGGCGCTCGACCGGTTCATGCGTAGCGAGGTCGAACATTTCGAGCCCGAGATCCGTGGGATGGCGGCTTATTGCCTCGACACCACCGGCAAGCGCCTGCGTCCGACGATGGTTTTCGTCAGCGGTTGGCAGGGTGAGGGCATGGTGGCGGATGACCTGGTACGCGCGGCCGGCGTGGTCGAGATGGTGCACCTCGCCACGCTGGTGCACGACGATATCATGGACCGGGCCGAGATCCGCCGCAGCCGCCGCACCGCGGCACGGGAGTTCGGGCCGGATGCGGCCGTGCTGCTCGGCGACGCGTTGTTTTCCCAGGCGTTGCATATCGCCTCGCAGTTTCCCACGCCCGAGGTGTGCCGGCTCGTGTCGGAATCCACCCGCAAGGTGTGTTCGGGCGAGATCATGCAGACGCTGCGGCGGCGCGACATCAACATCACGCTCGCCGAATACCGGCGTATGATCGACCTGAAGACCGCCGAGCTTTTCCGCGTTTCCTGTTTCCTGGGCGCCCGGTTGTCGGGGCACGATGGAGCGTTTGCCGCCGCGGCGGACCGGTTCGGGCACCATCTGGGCATCGCCTACCAGATCTATGACGACCTGGTCGATTTCGTCGGCGAGGAGCAGCGCATTGGTAAGACGCTCGGGACCGACCTGGCCACCGGCAAGCTCACCCTGCCCCTGATGCTGCTGCTCGAGCGCGTGTCGGCGGAGGAACGCGCCGCCATGATGGCAGCGCTGCGGGGCGGTCAACCCTTTGGTCTGCGAGCCAGCAAGCAACGAATGCAGGAACTCGGCATTGCCGCCGGTGTGGTGCGGGCCATCGACGAGGAACTGGCAGCGGCCGGCGCGGCACTGGCTCCCTTCGCGAAACTGGCCCCGGTTCCGCTCATGCTCCAGTTGGGTGACATGTTGCACAAACAGGTCGCCGCCTTGTCCGTCCCGGCGGATTCCACGTAATTTGCATTTGCTTGGCTCCGACGCTGCTCTAACCTGTCAATTCCCGCGATGAATCTGTCCAAGGTTTTCACCAAGGCTATCATAAGCTCCCCCGAGCGCCAGCAGGAGGCAGATGCGGATTTCGCGGTGGTCAAACAGGTGCAGGCGGGCGATGTCGCGGCTTTTGACAAATTGATCCTCAAGTACCGCGAGAGGGTCTTCGGGGTCGTTTACAATCTGACCGCTAACCGTGAGGATGCTTCGGATCTGGCCCAGGACTCCTTCATCAAGGCCTTCCAGTCGATCAACCGGTTTCAGGGTCATTGTTCATTCTTCACCTGGCTCTACCGGATTTCGGTCAACACCACTCTTAGCCATCTCCGGAAGAACCGTTTGCGTAGCTTTTTCAGCTTGGAGAAGCTGCACGAGGACGGCACGAACGCCGAAGTTCTTGAACAGCTGACTGATAAGAGAGGGGCGGATAGGGATACCTACCTACATGAGCTCAAGGAAAAATTGAACGAAGCGCTCCAAAAATTGTCTATCCCACACCGAACTGTGATTACCCTTTTTGAGATAGACGGCCTCAGCCACTCCGAAATCGCCGAAATCATGGGCTGCTCCGAAGGCACCGTTCGTTCCCGTCTTCATTACGCCAAGCAGTTCCTGCAGGGCGAACTCGGTAAATATCTTCGCTCCTGATCCCATGCCCGAACTCGATCAACGCCCCAAAGTGACCGTCGAGGATCTCCTGCGCCTCAAGCGTGCCGAGCGTCCGGTGCCGGAGTTCTGGAGCAATTTCGAGCGCGAGCTGCGTCAGAAGCAGCTCACCGCGCTGCTGGAGAAGCGTCCATGGTGGCAGGAGATTCCGCAATTTCTCGCCCGGCGCGCCTATCTGCCCGTCGGGGCCACCGCCATTCTCGCCTTCACCTTGGTCTCGGTAAAATATTACGCACCTGCCCAGCTCGCGCAGGTGCAGGTGGAAAATCTGCCGGCTGGTTCACCCGTCACCGTTGATCGTGGAGTTACGGCGCCGGTTGCTTCGGTCAGCTCGCCCTTGGTCAATCGCAGCGAGTCCGTCCAGTCCGCGACCGAGGCTGCGGTCGTGGTTTCCAGTGTTCCCGTTTCGTCCGAGGCCTCCAGCGTGGTGGTCGAATTGATGCCCCTGCTGTTGGCGCCGCGTGCGGCCGAGACACCCTCGGCCCGGCTTCTGGCGGCCAATCTCACCCGGCTTGAACAGTCCGAGGGCGATTTTGGCCAGAATGTGCTCAACGCCCGGCTGAGTGCGCCCGCCCGCGAGCAAGCTGTCGCGTCGGCCGCCGAGGAGCTCGCTTCCGTGCCCACCAACTCCACCCGCCGCAACCGGCTCCTCGCCCAGTATGGCGGCCGTCAGCTGAATCCCGAGCCGGCGCCGCCCGCCGTTGTGCGCGAGCGTCTGGCCCGCCGGCTTGGCGCCACCGAGACCAGCGACCGCAGCAACCGCTTGGCGCGCGAGATCGATACTTTCAGCACGCCGATGCCGCAGATCGTGGCGCTCCGGTTTTAACCGAAGATCAGCTTGGCCCAATTGCCCGCCACTCCGGCGGGCTTTTTTATGCCTTCAGCGAGCCGGTCATGTCCTCCGGCCGCACCCAGGCGTCGAACTGCTCGGCCGTGAGGTGGCCAAGCTTGATGGCGGCGGCCTTCAGGGTCGTGTTTTCCTTGTGTGCCTTCTTCGCGATCTCGGCCGCCTTGGCGTAGCCGATGTGCGGGTTGAGGGCGGTGACGAGCATGAGCGAGTTCTCGAGATGCTGCTGCAGCACGGGTTTGTTGGCGGCGATGCCGTCGGAGCATTTCTCCGCGAACGACATGCAGGCGTCGCCGATCAGCCGGGCGCTCTGCAGCACGTTGGCGGCAATGACAGGTTTGAAGACGTTCAGCTCGAAGTGGCCGGTGGCGCCGCCGATGCCGACGGTGACGTCGTTGCCCATGACCTGGGCGCAGACCATCGTCAGCGCCTCGGGCTGGGTGGGGTTGACCTTGCCGGGCATGATGGAGGAACCGGGCTCGTTGTCCGGGATGATGAGCTCGCCGATGCCGCAGCGCGGGCCGGAGCTGAGCATGCGGATGTCGTTGGCGATCTTCATCAGCGACACGGCGGCGCGCTTGAGGGCGCCGGAGAGCTCGACCATCGCGTCGTGCGCCGCGAGGGCCTCGAACTTGTTCGGGGCGGTGATAAAGGGGCGGCCGGTGAGTTCCGCGATCTTCTTCGCCACGAGCACATCGTAGCCCGCGGGCGTGTTGAGGCCGGTGCCGACGGCGGTGCCGCCGAGCGCCAGCTCGCGGATCATCTCAAGGGCGTTGCGGATGGCCCGCATGCCGTTGTCGATCTGCTGCACATAGCCGCTGAACTCCTGACCGAGCGTAAGCGGCGTGGCGTCCATGAAATGCGTGCGCCCGGTCTTCACGATGGTGGCGAAGGCGGCGGACTTGACGGCCAGGCTGTCGCGCAGGCGCTGGAGCCCGGTCAGGGTGACCGTGACGGCGACCTCGTAGGCCGCGATGTGCATCGCGGTGGGGAAGGTGTCGTTGGACGACTGGGACTTGTTTACGTCGTCGTTCGGATTCAGCACCTTTTTCGCATCGGTCAGCTTCCCGCCGGTGAGGACATGGGCGCGGTTGGCGATGACCTCGTTGGCGTTCATGTTGCTCTGGGTGCCGGAGCCGGTCTGCCAGATCACAAGGGGGAACTGGTCGTCGAGCTTGCCGGCCGAGATCTCATCGCAGACGCGGGCGATAAGATCGCGTTTGTCGGCGGGAAGCACGCCGAGCTCGTGGTTGGCCAGCGCTGCGGCCTTCTTGAGCACGGCGAACGCGTGGATGATCTCGCGGGGCATGCTGGCCTCGGGGCCGATGCGGAAATTGTTGCGGGAGCGCTCGGTCTGGGCGCCCCAATACTTGTCGGCGGGCACCTGCACCTCGCCCATTGTGTCCGTTTCAATGCGGAAGTTCATGTTACGGCTCAGGACAAGGCAGGGAGGCGCCGGCTGCAACACGGAACCGGGGTGGAAAGCCGTCGCCCGGACTCTATCGCAACCTGTTTGGGCCGCATTATCAGGCCTACAGGATCTTTAGCTTAGGCAGGTCCTGCACGTCGATGTAGCCGGTGGGCCGGCCTTTGGCGTCGAGGGCGAAGAGGTCCGAGATCTTGAACTGCTGGAAAATCTTCAGCGCCTCCACGGCGAGAGCCTCGGCCGGCACGGTCTTGCCGCCCCGCGTCATGAAATCCCCGACTGGTTTCTTGAGGAAATCCGTTCCGCCGCTCAAAGCGCTGCGGCGCAGGTCGCCGTCGGTGAAGATGCCGCTCAGCCGGCCCTTGCCGTCCACCAGTGCCACGGCGCCGGCCTTGGCCTTGGTCATGGCGAAGATGGCGGCCTGCACCGTCGTCCTGGCCTCCGGCAGCACCGGGCAGGTGTCGCCGGTGCGCATGATGTCCTTTACGCGGAGCAGCAAAGTCATGCCGAGGGTTCCGGCGGGGTGGTATTTGGCAAAGTCCTCGCGGGTCAGCCCGCGGCTCTCGAGCAGCACCATGGCGAGGGCGTCGCCGAGGGCGAGGGCGGCCGTGGTGCTGGCGGTGGGGGCGAGGGCGAGGGGACAGGCCTCGCGCGGCGCCGAGTAGATGAGCCGGTAGTCCGCCCCGCGGGCCAGTTCGCTGGCGGGGGCGCCGGTGAGCGCGACGGTCTCGAGGCCGAATTTCTCGAACAACGGCAGCAACCGGAGCATCTCGCTGGTCGCACCGCTATTGCTGAGCAGGATGGCCAGGTCACCGGCCGCGCACAGCCCGAGGTCGCCATGCAGCGCCTGGGTCGGGTCAAGGAAACACGAGGGGACGCCGATGCTGTTGAGTGTGCCGGTGAGCTTTTCGGCGATGTGGGCGTTCTTGCCCACGCCGGAGAAGATCACCTTGTGGCCGGTGGCGACGGCCGCCTCGACCGCCCGCACCACGGCGACGAAGTCCCGGTCCAGCACCTTCGCGGTGGCCGCCAGTGCTTCCTGCTCGATGGCGAGGCATTGGCGGGCCTGGGCGAGGATGGTCTTGTCGGTGAGGGGCATCAAAAACTTGTGTTGGCGGAACGCTGACGCAAACCTAGCGGTCGCGTATCCTCGTTCAATTCATTTCCACCCGTGCCACGCCCTGACTCCCTGTTCACCCGCTGGTGGCGCCCGTTGCTGGGCCTCGCGGCCTTGTGGCTGGGTGGCTGCACCGACAGTGACCGGGTGAGGACCGCCGCCGAGGTCGACGAGCCGGCCTACCGCGAGGGCCAGTCGCTGCTCAAGTCGGGGCGCCGGCAGGAGGCCTTGTCGGCCTTCCTCAAGGTCATCGACAAGCGCGGCAACGATGCGCCGGAGTCACACCTGGAAATCGGGCTGCTCTACGCGCAGCACATCAACGACCCGCTCTCCGCCATCTATCACTTCAAAAAATACCTGGCGCTCCGGCCGAACAGTCCGCAGGCCCCGCTCGTCCGGCAGCGCATCGACGCCGCCACGCGCGAGTTTGCCCGCACGCTGCCGGCGCAACCGCTCGAGAACCAGCTGCAACGCGTCGACCTCGTGGCCACGCTGGACAAGCTCAAGCAAGAGAACGAGGCGCTCAAGCAGGAGCTGGCCGACGTGAAGGCCGGCCGTAATGCAGTGGCGGTGCCCGGGCTCGGCGGCGGCGCGGCCGCGACCACGCCCGGCCTGAGCTTCAATGTGGAGACGATCCCGACGGTCCGCACGCGGCCGGTTGCACCGCCCAAGCGCACTCCGGCGCCTGCACCCGCCCGTGCCGCCGCGGTGACCCCAAAACCACCGGCCCCGGCCGTGGTGCAGCCGGTGGCAGGAAATCGCCGGCACACGGTGCAGCCGGGCGATACCCTCTTCAAGATTGCCCAGCAATATTACGGCAACCGCACGCGTTGGCGTGATATCTATTCCGCCAATCGCGGCGTGATGAAAAACGAGACCGACCTGAAGGTCGGCATGCAGCTGAGGATTCCCTGACGCTCTCAGCTGGCGGCCAGGGCCTGTTCCAGGTCGGCGATCAGGTCGGCCGGGTCCTCGAGTCCGACGGACAGGCGGAGCAGGTCCCCGGGCACGGGACTGGTCGGGCCCTCCACGCTGGCGCGATGTTCGATCAGGCTTTCCACGCCGCCGAGGGAGGTGGCGCGTTTCCAGAGCCGCACCTTCGCCGCCGTGGCGATGGCCGCAGCCTCGCCGGCCTTCACGCGCAGGGAGAGCATGCCGCCGAATCCACCCGACATTTCCCGCGCGGCCACGGCATGGCCCTGGGCCGACGGCAGCCCGGGGTAGAGGACCGCGGTGATCTTCGGGTGTCGCGCGAAATGTTCCGCGATCATCTGCGCGCCGCGACAGGCGGCCGGCACGCGCACGAACAGGGTCCGCATGCCGCGGAGCAGCAGCCACGCCTCGAACGATCCGAGGGTCGCACCCATGTCGTGGCGGATGGCCTTGAGCCGCTTCCAGAAATCGTCGTCCCGGGCGGTGACCAGCGCGCCTGCGATCACGTCGGAGTGGCCGTTCAGGTATTTGGTCGCCGCATGCATCACGATGTCCGCGCCGAGGGTCAGCGGCTGCGTGAGAACCGGCGTGGCCACGGTCGAGTCGACGGCGAGCCGGGCTCCGGCCGCATGCGCCAGCTTGGCCGAGGCGGCGATGTCGGTAACGACCCACGTGGGATTGGCCGGCGTCTCGATCCAGACGAGCTTGGTCTTGCCCGGTCGCATCGCGCGGGCGAGGACGGCCTGGTCGGTGGGGTCAACCAACTCGACGTCGAGGCCCCAGTCCTTGGCGAAACCCTGCAGCCAGCTGCGCAGGCCCCAATACATCACCCTTGGTGCGACGACGTGGTCGCCGGGCTTGAGTGCGAGAAAAACCGCGGTGGCGGCGGCCATGCCGGAGCTGAGCAGCATGGCGCCAGCGCCCCGCTCGAGGTGGGTCAGCAGCGCCTCGGCCTGGTCAAAGGACGGGTTGTCGGCCCGGATGTAGCCGCGGCCGGAGCGATACTGGTTGTCCTCGTCGCGGAGATAGGTCGTCGAGGGGTGAATGGCGGGAGTGACGGCGCGCGTCTTCTCGTCCACCCAGCCGAGGGCCTGGGCGGCGGCGCTGGCCGGCTTGACTTGCTTGGGATCCATGCGCTCAGGCTGGCACGGCGCCGATGGCCTCGTCGAGCACGGCGAGGAGGAAGTCGGCGTCGGCCTTCGTGATGTTCATCGGCGGGGCGAAGCGGATGGTCTGACCCCAGAGGCCGCCCTTGCCGAGCAACAGGCCGAGCTCGCGGGCGTTCTCGACCGCCTGCGCGCAGGCCTCCTTGGCGGGCTCCTTGGTGCCGCGGTCCTTGACGAACTCGATGCCGAGCATCAGGCCCTTGCCGCGCACGTCGCCGATGATCGCGTATTTGGCCTTCAGCTTGTTCAGCCCGGCGAGGATGTAATTGCCGAGCTCAAGGCAGTTGGCCTGCGTCTTCTCGTTGTCGATGACCTCAAGGACGGCCTTGCCGATGGCGGAGACGACGGGGTTGCCGCCGAAGGTGTTGAAATGGACCTTCTGCGCCATGACGGCGGCGATCTTCGGCGTGGTGACGACGGCGGCGAGCGGCGCGCCGTTGCCGATGCCCTTGGCCAGGGTGACGATGTCGGGGATGACGCCCTGCGTCTCGAAGCCCCAGTAATGCGTGCCTGTGCGGCCGAAGCCGGTCTGCACCTCGTCGGCGATGCACACGCCGCCGGCGGCGCGCACGTGCGCGTAGGTGTGCTTGAGATAGCCGTCGGGAAAAACGACGAAGCCGCCGACGCCCTGGATGGACTCGGCGATAAAGGCCGCGACCTTGCCGGGTGTCGTGTAATCGATCACCTGCTTGACGTCCTCGGCGTATTTGCGGCCGGCGTCAGGATCGTCGTAGCCGTAGTGGCCGCGATAGGGGTAGGGCGCGACGGCGTGGTGGACGCCGAAGGAGTGCGGCGTGTTGAACTTCCAGGAGCTGTGCGCGGTGACGCCCATGCCGGCGGCGTTGCCGCCATGGTAGGCGTTGCGCAGGGCAATGATGTCGTAGTTGCCGGTCGAGAGCCGGGCCATCAGCAGTGCGAGGTCGTTCGCCTCTGAGCCGGAGTTGACGAAATAGCAGACCTTGAGGTCACCCGGCATCTTCGAGGCGAGTTTCTCGGCGAAGGCGCCGATGTTCGGGTTGAGGTAGATGGTGGTCGAATGCTGCAGCACCTTGTTCTGCTCGTTCATCGCCTGGAGCACGTGTGGGTGGCAGTGGCCGACGCTGACCGTCACGATGCCGCCGAGGCCGTCGAGGTAGCGCTTGCCGGTGGAGTCCCACACATACTGCATCTTGCCCTCCACGATCATGATGGGCTGCTTGTAGTAGAGGAAGAGACCGGGGTTCAGGAACTGCTTGCGCTGGGCGAGCACCTGCTCGAGCGAGGGGCCGGCGTAGGGTGCGGGCGTGTGGCCGGTGGGTGGAAGGGGGATGGTGGGCATAGGAAAAGTGACGGGGTTTTAGCTGTGCGGAGCAAGCTTGCGGAGCGTGACATAGACGGCAAAGGCGATGCCGAAGCCGACGAACCACGCGTAGTTGTAGAGGCCGAGGAGGAATGGCGGCAGGCCGGTGCCGTCGATCAGGCGCACCTGGGTGAGGAAGCCCGGCAACGCCGGCAGCACGGCCAGGATCAGGGCAATTAGCGCGACGGTGCTAAAACCGTTGGTGTAGCGGTGCTCGCCGTGCGGGTCGTAGAGCGCCTGGAGGTCGAGTTTACGGCCGCGGCAGACGAAGTAGTCGGCGATCATGATGCCGCCAATGGGGCCGAGCAACGCGCTGTAGCCGATGAGCCAGGTGAAGATGTAGCCGGAGGGATCGGCGACGAGCTTCCACGGCATCATCAGGATGCCGATGAGTCCGGTGAGGAGGCCCCCGAGACGGAATGAGATCTGGCGCGGCGCGAGGTGCGCGAAGTCATTGGCGGGGCTCACGACGTTGGCGGCGATATTGGTGGCCAGCGTGGCGATGCAGAGCGCGACCATGGCGACGAGGAGCACGACGGGATTCTTGAAGCGCGTGAGCACATCGACCGGATCCCAGATGGTCTGGCCATAGATGATCGTGGTGGCCGAGGTCACGGCGACACCGATGAAGGAATAAAGCGCCATGGTCATTGGCAGCCCGAGGGCCTGGCCGACGATCTGGTCGCGCTGGGTGTGGGCGTAGCGGGAGAAATCGGGGATGTTGAGCGAGAGGGTGGCCCAGAAACCGACCATGCCCGTCAGCGCCGGGAAGAAGAAGCCCCAGAACTGGCCGGCCTTGGGCTGGCCGGGGTCGAAGGCGGATGGTTGGGACAGGATCGGCCCGAAGCCGCCGGCCGCGTCGTGGGCCCACCCGAGCAGCAACAGCCCGAGCGCGAGCAGCAGCGGCGCCTTGATGTTGAGCAGGAGGCGGATCGAATCGATGCCCCGGTAGACCACGGCCATGTTGATGGCCCAGAAAAAAAGGAAGCTGGCGAACTGGATGCCGGTGATGCCCAGCACAGGCAACGGATCGCCGCCGGCGAGTGAGGGGATGAAGATGGCGAGGATCTTGTGGATGGCCTCGCCGCCGATCCAGGTCTGGATGCCGAACCAGCCACAGGCGACGAGCGCGCGCAGCAGGGCCGGGATGTTGGCCCCGCGCGTGCCGAACGAGGCGCGGCACAGGACGGGGAAGGGAATGCCGTATTTGGTGCCCGCGTGGGCGTTGAGCAACATGGGCACGAGGACGATCAGGTTGCCGAGGAAAATCGTGAGCACCGCCTGCCACCAGTTCATGCCGCCACCGATGAGGGACGAGGCGAGCATGTAGGTCGGGATGCACGCCGCCATCGAGATCCACAGCGCCGCGAAGCTCAACACGCCCCACTTGCGGCGCGACTTGGGCACGGGCGCGAGATCCTCATTGTAGAGGTGGCTGGTCTGGATGTCGACCTGGACGTCCGGGGCGTTGGCGGTGAGCGAGGGCGTGACCATGATCAGAAGTGACTCGGCTTCCGGTGCAGGAACTGGCCGCGGCCGAGGGTGCCGCAAAACCTGCCGTTTTGGGCGGCGATCTGACCGCGGACCGTGACCACGCTGGCCCGGCCTTCCAGTTTCCAGCCCTCGAAGGCGCTGTAATCGACATTCATCGTCTGGGTCTTTGCAGAAATCGTGCCGCGGTAGTCGGGGTCGAAGACCACGAGGTCGGCGTCGGCCCCCGGCTGGATGCAGCCTTTTTTCGGGAACAGGTCGAAAAGCTTGGCGACCTGCGTGCTGGCAACGTTGACGAAGGTGTGCAGGTCGATCTTCCCGGTGCGGACGCCGTGCGTGTAGAGCAGGTTCACGCGTTCCTCGAGCGACGGGATGCCGTTGGGGATCTTCGTGAAGTCGGCCTTGCCCATCGGCTTTTGTTTCTCGAAGTCGAAGGGCGCGTGGTCGGTGGCGACGGTCTGGATCAAGCCGTCGCGCAGTCCGTTCCAGAGCACGCTTTGGTTGCGGGCGTCGCGCAGGGGCGGGGACATGACGAACTTGGCGCCCTCGAAGTTCGGCTTCTCCGCGTAGGTTTTGTCGAGGGTGAGGTATTGGATGAGCGTCTCGACGCCGACGCGCACGCCGCGCTGGCGGGCGGCGATGGCTTGGTCCAGCGCCTCCTTGCAGCTGAGGTGGACGATGTAGGTCGCCGCGCCGGTCAGCTCCGCAAAGGTCATCAGGTGGTGCACCCCCTCGGCCTCGACGGCGGGCGGGCGGCTCTCGTGGTGCTGGCCGGGGTCGGTCTTGCCGGCCGCGAGCAACTCCTTGCAGCGCTCGGCAACCAGGGTTTCGTTTTCACAGTGGGCGGTGACGATGACCCCGAGTTCCTTGGCCAGCTTGAGCGTCCGGTAAAGCTCGGTGTCGTCGACGCCGAACGCGCCCTTGTAGGCCAGGAAGATTTTGAAGGAGGCGATGCCGCGCTGCACGATCTCCCGCAGCTGGGCCTCGGTGCCGCCGTCGAACTTCGTCACGCCCATGTGAAACGTGAAATCGCACGCCGACTTGCCGACGGCCTGGCTCATCCAGAGTTCGAAGCTCTTGAGCGCGTCGTCGGCGCGGGAGGGGCAGCACATCTCGATGAGTGTCGTCGTGCCGCCGACGAGGGCGGCCTTGGAGCCGGTTTCATAGGTGTCCTTCGCGAAGGTGCCCATGAACGGCAGGTAGATGTGCACGTGCGGGTCGATGAAGCCCGGGAAGACATACTTGCCCTTGGCGTCGATGATCTCGGTGCCGGCGGGCGCCGCGATGTTCCGGTCGATCCTGGTGATCGTCTCGCCCTCGCAGTAGATGTCGGCGACGTAGCGGCTGTCCGCGGTGATTATCTCTCCGTTTTTAATTAAGAGGCTCATGGGGGAAGAATACTCCGCGGATTACGCAGATAAACGCGGATGGTGAATTAGGGGTATGAGGTCTTTATCCGTGTTCATCCGTGTAATCCGCGGTAAAGGCTTGGCGCTTATTTCTTCCAGACATCGCCGACGTCGCCGCCGAACCAGCGGGACGAGACGACCTTCTGCTGGGTGTAGAACTGGATGCTTTCTTTCCCCTGGATGTGGAGGTCGCCGTAGAACGAGTCGTCCCAACCGGTGAAGGGGAACATCGCCATCGTGGCGGGGACGCCGACGTTGACGCCGACCATGCCGGCCTTGACCCGCATCGTGAACTCGCGGGCGGCGCGGCCGTTGTTGGTGAAGATGGCGGCACCGTTGCCGAAGGCGGACTGGTTGGTCTGCGCGATGGCGGCGTCGAGGTCGTCCATGCGCATGACGTTCAGCACGGGGCCGAAGACCTCCTCCTTGGCGAGGGTCATGTTGTTCTGCACGCCGTCGATGACGGTGGCGCCGACATAGAAGCCCTGCGGGGCGTCGGCTACCTTCACGCCGCGGCCGTCGGCGATGACCTTGGCGCCCTCCTTTTCGCCGCTCGCGACGAGGCTCAGCACGCGGTCGCGGTGGGCGGCGGTGATGACCGGGCCCATGTCGGGTTGGGCGGGACGGTCGGTGGGGCCGACCTTGATGGCGTTGGCGGCCTTCACGAGTTCGGGCAGCACGCGGTCGGCCGCGGCGCCGACGGCGAGAGCGGTCGAGCCCGCCATGCAGCGTTCACCGGCACAGCCGAACGCGGCGGTGGCGAGGTTTTCGACAGTCTTGCCGATGTCGGCGTCGGGCATGACGACGATGTAGTTCTTCGCGCCGCCGTTGGCCTGGACGCGTTTGCCGTGCTTGGTGCCGGTGTCGTAGATGTATTTGGCGATCGGGGTGGAGCCGACGAACGAGATGGCCCGGACCTTCGGGTGGGTGAGCAGGGCGTCGACTGACTCGCGGCCGCCATGGACGAGGTTGAACACACCCTTGGGGCAGCCGGCCTGCTCGAGTAATTTGCCGAGGAGCACGGCGCTGAGCGGGACCTTCTCGCTCGGCTTCAGCACGAAGGTGTTGCCGCAGGCGATGGCCGTCGGGAACATCCAGAGCGGCACCATCACCGGAAAATTGAACGGCGTGATGCCGACGCAGACGCCGAGCGGCAGGTTGATGGTGTCGCAGTCCACGCCGCGGGCGATGTTCCGGAGCGAGTCGCCGAAGAGCAGGGTGGGGATGCCGCAGGCGTATTCGATGTTCTCGAGGCCGCGGAAGATGGAGCCGCGCGCCTCGGCGTGGGTCTTGCCGTGCTCGCGTGAGACTGTTTGGCAAAGCTCATCAAAATTCGCCTCGACGAGCTGGCGGTATTTGAAAAAAACGCGCGCGCGCTCGATGGGCGGCGTGTCGCGCCAGCCGGGGAAGGCCGCGTGCGCCGCCTCGACGGCGGCGTTGACCTCGTCGGCGCCACCGGCCGGGCACTCGGCGATGACGTCGCCGGTGGACGGATTGAAGACGGGCGTGGAGGCGATCTTCGGCTGAAGCCATTCGCCGTTGATGAGGAGCGGGCAGGGGGTGAGGGATGTGACGTGTGACATGTGACGAGTGGAAAGTTGTTTCCGACCACGAACTACGCAGAGGGATGCGGATCGAGGCCGGGCGGGATGGAGGCTTGCGGGATGGGGATGGTTGTGTAAGGTGCCGACATGAGCCAGTTGAGTCGCATTACCTTCAACCCGAACCAATGCGGAGGCAAACCGTGCATTCGCGGGATGCGCATCCGCGTGAAGGATGTGCTCGACATGCTGGCCGGGGGGACGACCGAGACGCAGATTCTGGCGGATTTCCCGTATCTGGAGCGCGAGGACATTCAGGCGGCCTGTGAGTATGCCGCGCAATACGTGAACCATCCGGTAGTGACGGCGGCGAAGTGAAATTCATCATCGACGCCCAGTTGCCACCCATGATGGCGCGCTGGCTCCGGGAAGCGGGGCACGAGGCGGAACACGTCGAGACGGCCGGGCTGCTGCAAACCGAAGATGGTGTGATCTGGGCGCGGGCGGAGGTGAGCGGTGCCGCTATCCTGACGAAGGATGAAGACTTCGCCGAACGGGCCCGCGCGACCAGTGGGCTCCCGATCGTCGTCTGGCTGCGGATCGGCAATTGCTCCAACGCGGAGTTGCGCGGTTGGCTCGAGCCGCGGCTCGCGGGCATCGTGCAAATGGCGGGTGAAGGCAGCCGGATCATCGAGGTGATTTGATCAATTAGGCTGCGTCGCCGGCCGGACATTCGGCGATGACGTCGCCGGTGGAGGGATTAAAGACCGGCGTGCCGGCGATTTTGGGCTGAAGCCATTCGCCGTTGATGAGCAGCGGGCAGGGGGTGAGCGGTGTGACGGGTGACATGGGAAGTGCGTGAAATTGATTTAAGGGCCGAGATGTTTCGGGGCGCTTTGAGAGAAGTGCAGGATGCGACGGATGGAGATGAAGTGTGTGGATTCGTCCCAGATGAAATAAACCGCGTAGGGAAACCGCGGGGTCATGGCGAGCCGGTGCGGGCCATTGCGCGGGCGGAATAGTTGAGGCGAACGTTGGACAAGAGTGATGGTGGCGTCCACGCGGCGGACAAAGTCGACGCCGAGTCCGGGGCTACGCTGCTGATACCAATCGTAGGCGGCGGCGACATCGGCTTCCGCGCGGGAGGAAAAATGCAGTTCATGGCTCATCGGGACCGCAGACGATTACTTGCGGTCGAGAATCCGGGCTTTCACCTCGGGCCACGGCGAACCCTCGCGCGGATTGGCCTGATAGTCGGCGAGGCTCTGGTTAAGTTCGCGGACATGCCACTCGGGCAGCGGGAGCGAGTCGGACTTGGCGGAGATTTCGGCCCAGAGTTCCTCGACCAACTCCAGTTTCGAAGCCAGGGGCGCCTCGCGCAGATTCGGAATGTCGGCGATTTTCATAGGGAAAAGGTTAGCGGAAATGATCGCGGCGTAAAGCCACTCTTACAGCGCGACGATTTTCGGCTGCAGCCATTCGCCGTTGCTGAGGAGCGGGCCGGGAGTGAGTTGTCTGACGTGTGACATGGGAAGGGTGACTAGCTAAATGTTTGTATTGAGTGCAGCGACTAGTTTGCGGGCGATCTCTTCAGGGCCGTTTGAAGAAGGTAAACCCACCTTATCTGCGAGTCGCGGGGAGTAATCAAAAACCTCCTGCTTCGAAACATTGCGCCAGATAGGCAGCATCAATATTTTATTTTCTAGAATCTCTCGAGTGTAGACGGAGTCGAATTCGGCTTTCGTCCATCCGTTGTTCGAGAGGAAATTAGGAGACAATACCACGACGCATTTTTGACACTCCTTTAGGCCACGTTCTATGCTCTCTCTCAAACCATCACCCACTTTGAGCGAGAATTCATCATACCAAACAGGGCATAACATTTTCTGGAGTTTACCGGCAAGTTCACGAACAAAGGGTTCTTTGTCCCGCGAGTCATGTGAAATAAAAGCTAGGGGCTTTTCCAAACGATCACGCTCCTTCGCGTAGGCACCGTCCCGAAGTATCAGGCTTATCTTATTAGCATTTGCCAGAGCCACTAATTCGGTCTTTTCCGCAGTGGTGAAAACATACGGGGTGTAGGCGATTATTCGACCGGTAAAGAGGAGATCGTTTGAGATGATTTTCTCGTCGGTACTTGCAAAGCCCATTTGCACCTCAATACCGCTAGCTAAATCTAAGACGGGTTGAGGGTTTCGAAGGTATGCTGCTATGGCCGGACAAGTCAGCTTATCGTCAGGCACATATAGCAAAATGTATTTGGTCCTAGCGGCGAAATTCAGTGCGAGCGATGCGGTGATCCCAAGTGCGTTAGGCTTTGATGGCGTGCCCAGTCTATGCGTGTTGCTGATGCACAGATTTGCCGACGATTCTTTGTCGAAATATTCTCGTGCTGTGGCCATTCGCGTGTAGGTCGGCTTTACTTATGTGGCGGGATGGGTTGCATTTCGCCTCGGGCGAGTTTGGTTTGGTAGTCGGACCAGCTCATCTCGGGCAGGCCGTTTTCGATCACGGTCATCGTGATGCAGTCGTCCACGGGGCAGACGAGCGCGCAGAGGTTGCAGCCGACGCAGTCTTCCTCGCGGACTTTCGGGACGGGTTTGTGCGGGACGCGGCCGGGGCCGAGGCCGACCTTGAGTTCGTCGGGCGATTTCAGGTCGATGCACTGGTGTGCGCCGTCTTCGCACGCGATGTAGCAGAGGTTGCAGCCGATGCACGTGTCGTAATTGATGCGGGCGACGCGCTGCCAATTGAGGTCGAGGTTCTCCCATTTCTCCAAAGTGCGCACGGCGCGGCCGCGGAGGTCGTCGAGGGTTTTCATGCCCTTCGAGTCGAGATAGGCGCTCAACCCCTCATTGAGGTCTTCAACGATGCGGAAGCCGTAATGCATGATGGCGGTGCAGACCTGAAGGGAGGTCGAGCCAAGGGCGATGAACTCGGCGGCGTCGCGCCAGGTGGTGATGCCGCCGATGCCCGAGATGGGCAGGCCGACGTCGGGATCGGCGGCGCAGGCCTGCACCATGTTGAGCGCGATGGGCTTCACGGCGGGGCCGCAATAGCCGCCGTGCGAGCTGAGGCCGCGGACAGTGGGCTCGGGCACCCATGTGTCGAGGTTCACGTTGGTGATCGAGTTGATCGTGTTGATGAGCGAGATGGCGTTGGCGCCGGCGCGCTTCGCGGCGCGGGCGACCAGGGTGACATCGGTGACGTTGGGCGTGAGCTTGACGATGACGGGAATCGTCGCGACTTCCATGACCCAGCTCGTGATGCGCTCGGCGACGGCGGGCTGCTGGCCGACGGCGGAGCCCATGCCGCGTTCGCACATGCCGTGCGGGCAACCGAAGTTCAGCTCGATGCCGTCGGCGCCGGCATCGGCGGCGCGCTGGACGAACTCGTGCCACTGCTCGCGCGACTCGACCATGAGCGAGGCGATGACGGCGTGGTGCGGCCAGCGTTTCTTAACCTCGGCGATCTCGCGGAAGTTCGTCTCAGCCGAACGGTCGGAGATGAGCTCGATATTGTTGAAGCCGATCATGCGGCTCGGGCCGTCGTTGAGTGCGGAGTAACGCGAGGCGACGTTGATGATAGGGTCGCCGATGGTTTTCCACACGACGCCGCCCCAGCCGGCCTCAAATGCTCGATGGGCCTGATAGCTGGTGTTGGCGGGCGGGCCAGAGGCAACCCAGAATGGATTCGGGGATTTGATACCGGCGAGATTGCAGCTCAGATCAGCCATGGAGTGGTGAGGGTAGAGAGTTTATTCTCCGCGGATGGCGCGGATAGACGCGGATGAAGAAAAAGACAGTGGGGCATTTTATCCGTGTTCATCCGTGTAATCCGCGGGAAATGGATTGGTTAAGTGTTCCTCATAGCGGCTTCCAGTTCGTGGGCGCGGACCCGCCTGCGCTCTGTCGAACTACGGCGAGGCAAGTGGGCGAGATATAACTGAAGGAGGGTCATGATTTGTGAGTAAGCGCTGCTTCCAACTCATGCGCGCGGATTGGATATAGCAGGCCGGAGCCGGAGGAGCCCTGCTTGGCGCCGAGGCGCGAGGGTTGGACTGGCGGCTCGGTTTTTTGCTTGGTAAGGAAGGCGTGGATGCCGTGCGCGGCCTTCTTGCCTTCGCCGACGGCGTTAACGACCTCGCGGCCGCCGTTGCCGCAGTCGCCGCCGACAAAGACGTGCGGCAGGTTGGTCTGCCCGGTGAGCGGGTCGTGGGCGATGACGCCGCGGTCGTCGACCACGAGCTCGGGGAAGAGCCCGCGGAGCAGCTTGACCTGTTTTTCCTGGCCCACGGCCTTGAGCACGAGATCGCAGGGCTCGACGAACTCGGTGCCCGGGACGGGCTCCAGCTTGCCCCTGGTCAGGCGTGTGCGCACGAGCCTGAGGCCCGTGACGTGGCCGTTGGCGGCCACGATCTCAACCGGCATGGCGTGGAAGATGAACTGGGCGCCGTCATGCTTGGCGTGCTGGTATTCGAAATCATAGGCGGACATGTCACCCTCGGCGCGCCGGTAGACGATGAACGCGCGCTCGGCGCCGAGGCGCTTCGACTGCGTGACGGCGTCGATCGCGGTGTTGCCGGCGCCGATGACGGCGACGCGGTGGCCGACCGGCACGGTGTGCAGCGGATCGGTGTGGATCTGGGCGATGAAATCCAGTGCGTCGCGGACCTCGGGCAGGTCCTCGCCGGGGATGTGCAGCCGGCTGGCGGCGCCGAGGCCGATGCCGATGAAAAGGGCGTCGTATTCCTTTTCCAGCTCCGCGATCGTGACGTGCTGGCCGACGGCGACGCCGGTCCGCAACTCCACCCCGAGCGACTGAACCAGCTTCACCTCGGCGAGGCTGACCTGCGGCTTCATCTTGTAGTAGGCGATGCCGTAGGTGTTGAGTCCGCCGGCCTGTTTCTGCCGTTCCAGGATGGTGACGCGGTGCCCGAGGCGGGCTAGTTCGGCGGCGCAACCGAGCCCGGCGGGGCCGGCGCCGATGATGGCGATTTTCCTGCCGGATTTTTGCCTGGGGACCTCGGGCAGGACGTTGAGGCCGCGTTCGGTGATGTAGTCGGTGGCGTAGCGCTGGAGCCGGCCGATCATGATCGGCTGCTCGTCGCGGTCGTCGAGGACGCAGGCGCCCTCGCAGAGCACCTCGGTCGGGCAGACGCGGGCGCAGGAAGCCCCGAGGATGTTGGCGGTAAGGATGGTTTTCGCCGCGCCAACCGGGTTGCCGGACGCGATTTTCTTGATGAAGGCCGGGATATCGATGCCGGTCGGACACGCCATGATGCACGGGGCGTCGAAGCAATAGAGGCAGCGGGTGGCCTCGACGAAGGCTTCCTGGGGCCGGAGCGGCGGCTTGAGGTCGGCGAAGTTGGCGGCGAGGGCGTCGGCGGGCAGCAGCGGGGAAAGTGGCATGGGGACGCGGGGGCAACCGACAGAGCGCAAGAAGGCTCAGCACGAGGGGGCGTCAGTCAACTTTGGCCGGCGATTCCCAAGGCCAACGCGGGCGCCTGCAGGAATGGATGGTTGGGTGATTTGGTGGGTTGAATACAGCGGAGAAGCCGGTAGTTTCCAAGCAGAAATCAGGCCGACGGGCAGACCAAGCCATGAGCGGTTGGCCACGAAGAACACGAAAATGACTTTAATCCCGGGCGAAAAATTACCGCGCGCCTATAGGCGCCTTGAGAACTTCATTCGCTGTCGATGTTTGGGGCTTTTTGTGGCTAACAATGGTTCGGAGTTCGGCCGGTTTTGCGGTTGAAATTACCAATCCAAGCATTGCCATGCCGCTAAACCCGAAACGCACCGTCGCCGAACTCAAGGAACTGCGGGCGCTCACCGGCGACGAAAACGGCGCCCAGCGTGTGGCCTTCACGCCGCTGTGGGTGAAGACGCGCGCGTGGTTGAAAGAGAAACTCACCGGCCTGCCGGTGGAGACGCACACGGACGCCGCGGGAAATCTCTGGGTAACGCTGCGTGGCGAATCGGAAAAATCTCTGCTCATGGGCGGACACATGGACTCCGTGCCGAACGGTGGCTGGCTCGACGGCTGTCTAAATGTCATGGCCGGCGTCGAGGTGCTGCGGCGCATCAGCGAACAATATCAGGGCAGGCCGCCGGTCACGGTGCGCGTCGTCGACTGGGCGGACGAGGAGGGGGCGCGGTTCGGGAAAAGCCTGTTCGGGTCGTCGGCCTGCTCCGGCAAACTCGACATGGCCGAGGCGCGCGGCTTGAGGGACAAACAGGGCATTTCACTGCCCGATGCGCTGAAGGCGGTCGGAGTGGATTTCGAAAAGGTGAAGGATTGCGGCGTGGAACTGAAGCATGCCGCGGCCTATCTTGAACTGCACATCGAGCAGGGCCCGGTGTTGCTGGATAGGGACCTGCCGCTCGGCGCGGTGCTCGGGACTTTTGGCGTGGAGCGTCACGCGATCATTTTCCATGGCCAGGCGGCGCATTCGGGCAGCACGCCGATGAACCGGCGTAAGGACGCGTTCCTCGCTGCCGGGAAAATGGGTCAGGAAATTTACCGCATCACGGACCGCCACGGCGGCGTTTGCACCATCGGCTCGTGCACGACCAAGCCCGGCATCGTCACCAGCGTGGTGGAGGAGTGCCGGATCACGCTCGACCAGCGACACCTCGATGCGCAGGCGCTCGCACAGATGCTCAAGGAGGCCAAGGAGGCCGCCGATCGTTTCGCCAAGGAAGGCAACGTGCAGGTCGCGTGGGAACGCATCTGGCAGATCGAGCCGCGGCCGTTTCATCCCGAGCTGATCGAGCTGTGCGATGCGGCGATCAAGGAGACCGTACCGAAGTCACATCGCCTGCCGTCAGGCCCATTGCACGACGCCGCCGAGACCTGCGGGGCGGGCGTGCCGACCGTGATGATGTTCGTGCAGAGCCTGCACGGGATCAGCCACAACAAGATCGAGGACACCAAGGAGGAGCACCTCGAACTGTGCGTGGCGGCCTTCGACCGGCTGGCGACGAAAGCGCTGGCGTGGGTGCAGAAAAAATGACTCGTTTTCCGGGTGGAACGCGCTCCACCTTTGAGTCAAGCTGTGCAGGAATTTCCGCGACGTTTGCATCATGCTACTCCGGCTTGGGTGAAAGGCGGCGCTATGTTTCATGTGCGCATTAGGGCTGTTGCGCAACAATCGCCATTCACTGAAGCAATTTTGTCGGCCGAATGGTTGAAGGCTGCCCGGCGCTATCACGAACCCGGACATTGGTGGTGCGAACTGCTTCTGCTCATGCCGGATCACCTGCATGCCTTGCTACGATTCTCGCACGAGACGAACATGAGCGCGGTGATGAGTAGCTGGAAGCGGGGAGTGGCGCGATTCCAAGGCGTGAACTGGCAGGGTAATTTCTTTGATCACCGAATCCGAAATAAAGGCGAGGCCACAGAGAAGTGGCATTACATCCGGCTGAATCCGGTGGTGAAGGGTTTGTGCGCCAGTGAAGATGACTGGCCGCACTGGTGCAGTGGTGGAACGCACTGACCGCAGTGCGTTTTCGGCAAGGCAAGCGCGCTGGGGTCAGCGCGCTCCACCACAATGCAGCGACTAGCCCGCGAAAAACTTCTGGATCCGGCGGAGCGAGGCGACGAGGCGGTCGATCTCCTCCTCCGTGTTGTAGAGGTAGAAGCTCGCGCGGGTCGTGCTGGTCAGGCCCAGCTTGCGCATCAGGGGCTGGTTGCAGTGGTGGCCGCCGCGGAGGGCGACGCCGTCCTCGTCGGCGAACGTCACGATGTCGTGCGCGTGGACATTCTCAAAGGCGAAGGAAACAAGCCCGCTGCGCTCGGCGCCTTTCCGCGGACCGATGATGCGGATGCCGGGCAGGGGGGTGAGCTTCTCCATCGCGAGCTTGATCAGCGCGTCGTCGTGCGCGGCGATCTGGTCGCGCCCGAGGGCGTCGAGGTAATCGCAGGCCGCGCCGAGGCCGATGGCGCCCGCGACGTTGGGTGTGCCGGCCTCGAAGCGCTCGGGGGCGGGTTTCCATGTGGCGCCCTCGTAGGTGACTTGGACGACCATGCCGCCCCCGGTCTCGTCGGGGGCGAGTTTGTCGAGCAGGGCGCGGCGGCCGTAGAGGACGCCGATGCCGGTGGGGCCGCACATCTTGTGGCCGGAGAAAGCGAGGAAGTCGCAGCCGATCTGCTGCACGTCGAGCGGTTGGTGGCCGATGGACTGGGCCGCGTCGATCACCGTGACGGCGCCGACGGCCCGCGCGCGGCGGCAGAGTTCGGCCACGGGATTGATCGTGCCGAGGGTGTTCGAGATGTGCGTGAAGGCGAAAAGCTTCACCTGCGGCGTGAGCAGCTGGTCCAGCGCGGCCAGGTCGAGCCCGCCTTCGCCGTCCGCGCCAAGCAGCGGCACGTATTTCAGCGTGGCGCCGGCGGCCTTGGCGGCCTGCTGCCAGGGCACGAGGTTGGAGTGGTGCTCGAACTCGGTCGTCAGCACGACGTCGCCCGCCTTGAGGTGGGCGTGGCCCCAGCTGCGGGCGACGAGGTTGATACTCTCGGTGGTGCCGCGCGTGAAGAGGACCTCGGCGGGATCGGCGGCGTTGATGAACTTTGCGATGCGCGCGCGGGCGCCCTCGTAGGCGTCGGTGGCGCGCGTCGAGAGCGCGTGCAGGCCGCGGTGGACGTTGCTGTTGTCGCGCTCGTAGTAGCGCACGAGGGCGTCGATCACCTGGCGTGGCTTCTGGGAAGTGGCGCCGTTGTCGAGGTAGACCAGCGGCCTGCCGTTCACCTGCTGGTGCAGAATCGGGAAATCGGCGCGGACGTTGTCCCAGGCGGAGGGCATGTTCAATCCTTGTGCGTTTCGGTCGTGGCCGTGATCGGGTCGCCCTTGGCGGCGTTGAGGGCGGCGTGCCAGCCGAGCGTGGCGCACTTGATGCGGGCGGGGAACTGGTGGACGCCGGCGAGCGCGGCGAGGTCGGACAGGTTGGCCTCGTCGACTTTGCCGGTCGTGACGAGTTTGTGCACGTCGGCGTAGATGGCCTCGGCCTCGGGGACGGTCTTGCCCTTGAGGTTGAGCGTCATGAGGGAGGCGCTGGCCTGGGAGATGGCGCAGCCGGAGCCCTCGAAGGAAATGTCGCCGATGCGCTCGCCGTCGAGCCGGAGGTAGACCGTGCACTGGTCGCCGCAGCTCGGGTTGTCGCCGTGGGCGACGCGGTTGGCCGTGGGGAGCTTGCCGCGGTTCCGCGGGCGGCGGTTGTGGTCCAGGATGACGGACTGGTAGAGATCGGTGAGGTCTTGCATCGGCCGGAAAGTGAAGGGCAGAGGCTACTTCAGGGAGGCCGTTTGGCAAACAGAGTTTGGGGCGTAGGAGGGCTCGGAAGGTGGAACCCGGCCTCCGGACGGGTTTTCACGACTTGCGCCATGCAAACGCGTCCGGAGGCCGCGTTCCACCTCACGAGGCAGGCGGCATCGGCGGGGCGGTCAGGCCGGTCGGTGGCGGGACGATCTCGAGGACCTTGGCGATGAGCTTGCGGACGCGGACGACGCCGACAATGCGGCGGCTGGCCTTGTCGGTCACGACGGGGATGGTCTTGAAACCGTGCTCCTGGAACGCCGAAGCCGCGATGAGGGCGCTGTCGGTGGCGGCAAGGACCGTGGGGTCCTTCTTCATGAAGTCGGCGAGGGGAGTGGCGGGCTTCACCCCGTTGCTCTGGGCGCGGAGCAGGTCGGTCAGCGTGATCATGCCGTCGAGCCGGGCGCCGTCGGGCGAGACAAAGAAGAAGTCGGACGGGTGGCGGGCGAACTGGTGCGTGACCTCGTAGAGCGTATCGGTCGGCTTGAGCAGCGGGGCGGGGGCGGGCTCGATGAACTCGGCCAGCTTGAAGTCGCGCAGGGCCGCGAGCACGGCGGGGCGCTCCTGCCAGGTGGCGGAGGAGCGGCGGGTGATGGCGGCGGTGAGGGCGGTGCGCAGCGGCGCGAGCGACTTGGAGATGGTGGTGAAGACGTTGCGGCCCATGACCACGACCTCGACGGGGGTGCGGGCGCGGACGGAGGCGCCGCGGGGTTGGTTAGTGATCAGCGCCTGCTCGCCGAAGAAGTTGCCCGCGCCGAGCGTGGCGATGACCTCGCCGTCGGGTTTTTCCGGGGACGCGCGCACCACCTCCACCTCGCCGTGCTCGATGACGTAGAAACCGGAGGGCGGCTCGCCCTGCTTGATGATGTAGTCACCCGGCTCGTAGTGTGCGTGGGTGACGCGCTCGGTGACGTCGGTCTTGATGCAGCTGAGATCGCGCGGGAAGATCAGCAGCCAGGCCCAGTCAAAGCCCACCTGCACGCGGCGCGACCACGAGGGGAGCTTGAAGAGGTAGACGCCGCGCCAGGTGAACCACGCGAGGAAGCCGGAGAGCCTGAAGCCGAGCATCTCGGCCACGGCGCTGTGGCCGCCGATGGAGCAGAGCTGGCCCAGCACCTTGAAGGAGAACGGGCGGGTCGCCTCGCCGGCGAGGACGCGGACGATGTTGTCGGCGCACTGGCGGCCCTGGCGCTCGGCGAACTGGCCGGTGGGCGGGGACGGCTGGCCGTCGTGGGCGTTGAGGATGTTGGCGCAGTCTCCGATGGCCCAGGCGTTGGTCCGGTCGCGCAGGCGCATGTCGGCCTGCGTGAGGATGCGGCCCTTCTCCTTCGGCGTGTCGAGCCGCTCGACGACGGGGGCGGTGGTGCTGCCGATGGTGCAGACGATGGTGCCGCCGCGCACAAAGCCGTCCTTCAGGCCCACACCCTCGCCGGTGGCGAGCATGACGCGGGCGTTGAGCCGCATGGTGACGCCGGCCTTTTCCATCTTCTTGCGGGCAAACTCCCGCAGCTGCGGGCTGATTTCCGGTAGCAGCTGGTCGCGCGAGTGGATGAGCGTCACGCTGACGTCGTCGTCCCGGATGTTGGAGTAGAAGCGCAGGCTGGAGCGGACGAGGTCGTTGATCTCACCGGCGGTCTCGACGCCGCTGTAGCCGCCGCCGACCACGACGAAGGACAGATACCAGCGGCGCTTTTCCGGGTCGTCGCAGACCTCGGCCTTTTCCATCGCGGAGAGGATGTGGGTGCGCAGGACGGCGGCGTCACCGACGGTCTTCAGCGGGAAAGCATGGTCGGCCATGCCGGGCACGACGTTGAGGTTGGAGATGTTGCCGCAGGCGAGGACGACATGGTTGTAGTCGAGCGAGCGCGGCTGGCCGTCGTGGCCCTCGAACTCGAGGCGGCTGCCGGCGAGGTCGACGCCCCGGACCTCCTCCGTGCGACACTGGACGCCCGGCAGCAGCTGGCGGAGAGGGACGATCACATCGTCGAGGCTCAGGGAGGAACCGACGGCATCCGCCAGCAGGGGGCTGAAGACGAGGTGGTTTTCCTTGTTGAAAAGGATGATCTCGGCGTCGCCGTGGCGGAGCTGGCTGCGCAGGGTCTGGGCGCACTTCACCCCGCCAAAGCCGCCGCCGATGATGACAATGCGTTTTGAGGGCATGGGGTGCTTGTGGTGGTAGTCTGTCGGGCGCCGGACCGAAGGCAATACGGGGTTCGGGTCAGGGGAGCGGTGCCGGCCACAGCCGTTTGCGCGAAAAAGCGTAGCCGGATCCGGACGGCCAATAGCATTCGAAGGCGAGTGCCTGATGCTTGGAGGGAAAGGCCAGGTATGGTCCCAACGCCGAGCCCGTGCATGGGATGCACGATTTCATCGGCTTCTTTCTCGTCGTGTTCGCCCTATTAAAATATTTTGACCTGCCCGCCCTCGCCGACGGACTTCAGAAATATGATCTGCTCGCGAAGCCCTTCCGGCCCTAGGCCCTCGTTTATCATGGCGAGAGCGCTAACGGGCGAGCACGAGAGTACGAACACCGGATCGCGGCAGCGCGTGGTCAGCCGTAGCCAGAGCGTGAGGGTGAGGCGAAACGCGCGATCGCCCAGCCGGCGGCGACTAACAGAAGTCCGGACGCAAGGTAGAGCATGTCGAAAAGGAACTGTTGCGGGTGTCCGGGCAAAACGTGGTGCAGGCCAAGAATCTGATGGTCGATCAGCCCTTCGACGAAATTGAACGTGCCCCATCCGGCGAGGATGGCCCCAAAGAGAACTTTGCCGGACCAAGTCTGAGCGGGCTGGCGGCCGGCCCGGAACAGTAGCATGACTCCAATAAGGGTTAGACTCCAAACGGAGAAGTCGAAGAACCCATCCTGCGTGATCTGCCGTTTGAGCTCGTCGATCGAATTCGGCTGGCAGGATTCCGTGGTGCAAATCATGTGGTGCCAGCCAAGGATCTGATGGAAGACAATGCCATCGAACAGGCCACCCAGACCAAGCCCGAGGACAAGTCCGGCGCGAAAGAGAGGTTTGGTGTTCATGACTGAATCACAGCACCCGCAGGGAGGCTACGAGGTCGGTCTGCTCCGCGACCGCGAGCTTCGTCAGCAGGAGTTCGGCAAGATTCGGATGGGACATTTTGCAGGATGGAGGCGTGGTCACATGGTGGGCAGATTTAAGGCGTGCGACCGGACCGGAGCGTTCTGGCCCGAGCCCGGCTGCGACCCTGCGCATCAGACCTGCGAGGTTTCACCATCAGCAACACGATCCCCCCAACGAGAGCGAGTGCTCCGATGACGGGCGGAATAAAAATTTTGCCGGCCGTCGCAATGTGCAGGCCGAGAAACTCGATGGGCTTTCCGGGAGTGGTGAAACTGATGCCTGAATAAGCCAGCACCACAATGCCGAGAGTGACCGGAATGACTGCGCTGAGGGTTCTTGAGTTAATATTGGGCCTCAGGTTTTTTCCGACGGTTAGTCGCAAGGCCGATTTCGCGCCGCGATGTGAACCTGAGCATGCCACGGCCGTCTGATTACCGCCATGGGTTGTTACCCTACGCCCACGGGCTCGGCGCTCGATTTCACGGAGTTCCCGAACGATAGTCAGCCTGCGGGGAACGCCCCTTTTGGCGCGCTCGATGGGCCTCGTTCTCGGCATCAGTGCGACTGATTGAGAGAATCTCGGTTAGGTCGCTCAATCGGTATCGCGGTTGCTTCCGAAGGGGTTGAGCAACGGCCCCTCGATCCATCGTAGGGTTATGCCCCATGTTAACGCAACGGCCCAACGCATAGAATGAGCCTCCATGAAAGACCCCGTCTATAAAGTGATCGAACTTACAGGCACCTCGACGACATCGATTGAGGACGCCGTGGCCAAGGCCATCCACCGGGCGCACCAAACCCTCAAAAACCTTAGCTGGTTCCAAGTGATCGAAATGCGCGGCAACATCAATAAAGGGAAGGTGCGACACTGGCAGGTGACGATCAAAGTTGGCTTCACCGTGGAGGCCTGAAACCCCAAGGGCCGTGAATCCAGGCGCAGGGGGCTCACCTGCGGCGGGATTAGCCCCAGTACTGTTCACTTAGATATTATCGCGACGATGGCGCGGTAGAAGATGGGGGCCGAGGGACCGCCGGTGCGGCGCAAAGGATAGCCGGACATCTTGAAGGCAGATAAAGGGGTCAGGTCGAGTATATTGCAGTCGTTCATGCATTCAACCGCCCCCTCCGGTGTTTGGCTACATGGCTGCTGAGCGCCTCGGTG
>Ga0163151_10000417_pt1 | contig 76041 bp, 75 predicted proteins | sample OliLakLV19MP5IB2_FD_145596 | JGI IMG/M metagenome (GOLD analysis project Ga0163151, IMG submission 145596) | Freshwater microbial mat bacterial communities from Lake Vanda, McMurdo Dry Valleys, Antarctica - Oligotrophic Lake LV.19.MP5.IB-2 | ecosystem: Environmental > Aquatic > Freshwater >... | reverse complement strand
AAAATTTTGTTCTCTCCAAAAGCTCAATCTTTCGTTTTAACAATACTGGATTTAAGAGGTTACAATCCCCGCTCTTTTTATCGCGCTGCTTAAATCAATTGTAATAAGCTTATTTTTGTTTGATAATGGAAGTTCTTAGACGGACTGCCGTTAGGTGCAAGGCAAAAAACAAATCGTACATTTGACATCTAAATCCTAACGACAATGTTGACAAAAAGCAAACAGAGACAACTCTTCGGTTCTCTCAAAGAGTATCACAGACAGTATCTCAAAAAATTAAATCCCGACCTTGACGAATCGGCAACACGCATAATGGTTAACTCTTTCCTGACAGATGTGTGTGGCTTCGTACCAATAGAAGAAGTCAAAACAGAATATATGATTCGCGGAACTTACGCTGACTATGTTATTCAGTTAAAAGGTGCGCGACACTTTCTCGTTGAAGTGAAAGCACTTGGCATTGACCTTTCTGAAAAACATTTACGACAAGCCGTCAACTATGGAGCAAACGAAGGAATTGAATGGGCTTTGCTGACAAATGGAAAACAGTTTGACTTTTATAAAATCCTTTTTGAGAAACCAATTGCTTCCAGAAAAGTTTTTTCAATTGACTTGAGCGACACTTCAAAACTAAAAGAGAATGTGCAGACAATTCAGTATCTAACCAAACTTTCGGTCGCAGACAAAGGACTTGACACTCTTTGGAATAAATGTGTTGCGTTAGACCCGACAAATGTTGCGGGACTTCTTCACAACAAACCTGTAATTAATTTTATCAAAAAAGCATTGAAAAAGAAATACAAAAATAAATTCACAGATGAAGAAGTTATTCATTCAATTAACAGAGTTATCTACGAGCCAATGCTTCTTGACAATGTAAAACAGACAACTGTTAGAAAAAAGCGGGAGAAAAAAGACAACGCAGACAACGACCAGACAGACAATCAATCGGACAACAGCATCCCACAGACTGTCTCGTCCTGAAATAGGTTTACAGACCAGGTTAGAGAGGAAGACAGGGAACCTTTTATCAAAAAGATACAAGGCAAAATTAATTTTGTAGGAATGGTGAGAGGCAAAACTGATATAATCTACACTGCTTTATACACCAAGTTTGATAGGTTTTTTTCTTCCAGCTCTCAAATGAATATTTTCGGAAATTATTAAATAAGAGTTTAGCACTCAGTTTTCTTGCCTTGACAGTTGCTTAGTATAACCTTCTTTTTCCGAATATTCTTTTCCTTTGTTCTGTTTTTAAAAACTGATAGAGCCACTGTCAGCCCAATCTTCCGAGCTCGTTCTTGCAAATTCAAAATGTCATGCACTTGCAGTGTGAACGGTAAATGCCTTTATAGTTCTGCACACTGCAAGAGCATGCCATTTTCTTAACGCCTTTGCCATTCGACAAAAGACAATCAAGCACGACAAAATTTTTTCCGACAAATAATAATTTTTCACCGAGACAACTTTTCGCACGGACAACCAAGACAAAAATACAAACGCCAGCAGTTAACAAGGGCTTTGGCATCAGGCGGGTTTTCAGTGGTGCAGAAAGTTTTTATCTTCGTTCGGGGATTCGGGTCGGTCGGCAGGACTTCGTCCTATCTCCCGCCCGAACGCAAAGCCCCGAACCCTCAGGCTGTGAAAAAACTATGGAACTGAAAAAATAATGTGCGATTTTGAAAAAACAATGAAGATTTATTTTGCAAAAGAGGAGTAAATTCACAGACTGCCGTTATAGCCAATGGTAAGAAAGACCATCAACCAAAGTAGCCTCCATAAATAACTTCGTATAGACACGCAATTAAATCAGACTTAATACACTAATCTCGTTTGAATACAAATAAACTCTTACAAATGTTGATACTGACTATCAACCAACCAACAGATTGTAATAAGTATATTTAAGTTATTTTTTAGCAATTGCTTTCGTTAAAAATAAAATACTGAATAGGGCACAAAAGCCTAAATCAATAAAAATAAAAGAGTTAAATTGTAATGTAAATTTTGCAAACAACATAACAAAAAACATTGCCACCCAACCTCCCAAATTTGTGTGAATAGCAAGCTTTAAACCATCTTCACTTTTTGTTTTACAGCCCAGTAATCCTAACAAAGCATAACCAATTGACAACGCTCCTGTTGTTCTTATAAAAAGCAGTCCAATTGCATCTGTTGTAAGTCCATGTAATTCCAAAAAAAATGTTGGCGCGGCCAATAAAAAAAACGCATAAAATGCGCTTGCAATGCCACTAACTAGTAAAAGAGTATTTGTTTTCATATAGTTTTTATTTTTAGGGATTATTAATTTTTTGGAAAGGGAATATAGCCTTTATAGCCTATCAATTTAGCAAAACCACCAACGACTTTTGCCATAATCTTTTGGGCTGGTATTGGCGGACCGACAATAAATAACTCTCCATAATACTCATTCAAGATGGCAGCAAACTGTAAGGTGTTAGGAAGCCCTTTCTTGTTTGTCTTACCTTGTACATCCAAGCTATACATTGTTTCTAAGAAAAACTCCGTTTTCAATGCGGGTCTCAATTCAACAACTGCTATTAAGTCTTCGCTACCTTCATTCCAGAATTTGTGGGCATTATTGGGTTTAACCGTGAATTTTTCACCTGCTTTTAAAACCATTTTCTCTCCATTGCATATTAAGCTTAATTCACCTTTAACTACTTCAAAGTATTCGCTTTGAACAGGGTGATAATGCAAGGGTGGTCCTTCTCCTCCGGGTTTACACCATAATTCTGCCTTTAATAATTCGCCATTTGAATCTTCAGCAGTAATTAAAAATTTAGCTTTGTCACCAAATGTTTTGTTTTCGATTACTTGATTTGTTTGTGCCATTTTTTTGTTTTTTAAATTAATAATTAGGTCAAAGACCCAAAAGTAATACTTTTTTTAAAATATAGGACAATGACCTAAATTATTTTTACTTTTACGCCAATGAGTTCGAGAAAAGAAGAAATTTTAAAAATCGCCCTGAGTTTATTTAATGAACGGGGGATTGACGGTGTTACCACAAGAGAAATTGCCAAAGAAATAAAAATCAGCTTAGGTAATCTTACTTATTATTTCCCATCTAAAAGTGATATTGTATCTGCATTAATGCAAGAACTTGGAAAAGCAGTAGATGATGCACTAGCAAAACATATAGAAACAGGTAAAAATGGTTTGACTAATTATTTATATCAGGTTGAACTAATTTTTAAAACGCATTTCAAATATAAGTTTATAATGCAAAAGCGTTACGGAGAAATTGTGAGTTCATTTCCTGAATCACAACAATTTATTAGAGACTTTTTAAAAATCCGTTTTGATGCGTGGGAGCAACTCAACAAGCAGTTAGTAAAAGAAAAACTTGCAAAAAAGGAGTTAATTGAAGAGTCAAACGCACATAGTTATATACTTAATATTTTAGCTTTATATTGGCATCAGGAATTTTTAATTTATTTTCCTGAGTTATCTGATAAGCAAAAGGTAGAAAAAGCTCTGGCTATTTTTTTTCAAGCATACAAACCCTATCTTACAAAGAAAGGACTTGACGAGTTAAAGCCATTACTAAAAGAGTTGAAGCATTATTGACAAAAATGAATAAGAAAACTAACCTTGACAAAAGAACCACTGGCTATAACAGCACCTCAAGAAATTGGCGGTTCAGTGCTCCGCAGACACATTTGTGGTTAATCAAACATGGGTTCTCCGCATCAACATTTGTGGTAAAAATCGCCACCTTCGCCAAGCCCGAAACCGTTACTTCAAAATACAATTGTTCTCGTACAGCAAACCTTTTACCATTCCTTTAAGTTGCCTGTTTGCTTGCAGCACCATATCAAATGAATTTGGGAACGGCATGGGCTTGCGTCCTATTTTATTTTTGGTAGCAGGAGTTAATGCATTTACATCGCCTCCTAAAACCACTACTATTCCATCTTCAAAAAAAGAATCCGCAGCTATGTTATCCGTTTTAAAAAGTTGGTTGCGGCTGTTGTCCCAATAATCAAGTGAACCGGCAACACGAGCTGCTTTAGTTAAATGAGTTTCTACTACGTTACAAGTAATAGTTTTGTATTTAGGAAACTTAATGTCCTTCCCCAGACTATCCTTCATCACATTTCCTTTGGAATCCAATTGGTATTGCCATCCGTCCTGCACCTCTTTACTTTCGGTATAATATTTTTCTTTGGCCATTTCAGGAGATACATCTATCACTTTTAAATTTACGAAAACAGCATAGTCGTATTTAGTGTCCTTAATATCCGTTGTATAATATTGAATCCATCGTTGGTTTAAATCCTGTAAAGTAATTTTCATTAGCTCTTCTTCAAATGTTGGAGGTAATGGGACTTGCGTTTCTTTTTTCATCTTAAAAATTACTTTGGTCATGCCGGCTGCTTGTGCAATGGCCAGCTGTTCATCAATGTCTTTATAATTACCGTAATAATTTTTTACTCTCATAAAATCGGCATGTGCATCGCGCGCATTAAAACGTCCGCCTTTTTCAAGTAGCAAAATTCCATGCGCATAAGAATATTCTGCCGCTTTTTTCTTGGACTCAATCATTTCATTGTCTACATCAATAAAGTTGAATTTTCCTTCGCGCACAATCACTTTACTTTTGTTCCTAACTTCTAGTTTAGGTAATGACTTGATTAACATCTGTCTGCCTTTAATCCTATTATAGATAGCATAAATATCATCCCATTTATCAGGGCTTCCTTCCTTTTGCATGAAAGCAATGCGGTCGAAATCATTTTGCTGTGCCTTTTGAAAAGCTTTTTCAAGAATTAATATCTCGCTAGTTTTTGAAGGGTTTTTACGAATTTTTTTTACGGATTTGCGTATCGCCAATTCATAATCTCCGCGGTTAAACGCTTTTTCTGAACTCACGCATCCTATCATTAACATTGTAATAGAAAGAGAAAGGAGTAATAGTTTTTTCATAAATAGGTAGGTATTAATACTGGTATTATCCAAATACTTTGCCAAAAGTAGAATTTCTTTAAATCTTCGTAAAATTCGGCATAATATCTGAATTATTGCCTCTTTATTTCTAAATACTGTTGGCGTATTGTCTGGGTGTCATTTTCATTAACTCCTTAAACTGCCTGTTAAAGTTAGAGGTGTTTTTATACCCGGATTCAAACGCAATTTCAGAAATAGAAATTGTTTTATCTGCCAATAATTTGCAAGCATTTTCAATGCGTATTTCCGTTAGAAAAGTAAAAAGTGTTTTCCGAGTGCGCTGCTTAAAAAATTTGCAAAGGCCGGTTGCACTCATCCCAACTAACTTAGAAAGTGTTTTTAAATCTACCTCTTCTTTAAAATTATTTGATAAATAATGAAAAAGCCTATCTAGGCGTTTGTTGTTTTCATCTCCCAGCGGAGCGTTAAATCCAATGCCTGAAATAATTTTTCTTTCGGCAGATTCGGATAGTAGTTTTAAGATAGAAAGGAATTGAGTTACCCGACCGAAGCCCTTTGTTTCTTTTAGTGCAATCATTATTTTTTCAACTTGTATTGCCGTTTGACCAAAAAAATAAATTCCTCGGGAAGAGTCTTGCAGCAGCTTGTCTATTTTTTTTGCTTCAGGCAACTGGAAAAATTTATCTCCAAAACTAGTTGCATTAAAATATAATGAAAGTCCATGCGCTTTTTTCTTACTCTTCCTTGCATAGTAGGAAGGGGCGCACCTAAACACGTGGGGTAAATTTGCTCCAAGTAAATAAATCTCTCCTGAATTAAATGTTGATACAGCGCTACCTACAAAACGAGTTCCCTCTGCCTGAATCATAGCCGTAAGCTGAAACTCTGCATGATAATGTAATTTATCATAAAAATAAGGTACTCGATCCTCCTGTAAAACAAAGGATGATTTACCGGAATGAGGGTTTTTAAATAAATGGGGCTTTTTCATGAATATGTATAATATTATCTAAAAAATGATCCTTTGTTATTTTACTGGCTAATATAGTATTTATATTGGCAAAAATGGTTTTAGGAATTGCTTTAGACTAAACCTAAATTTGTTTAATAAAACCAATACCATGAAAAACATATTATCCGTTTCATTATTTTTTCTTTCGTTCAGTCTAGTTTCCCTCGGACAAGAAAAAACTGGGGCATTCCAATATTCTGGTTCACAGAATTTTAATTTAATAAAACAACAGGCAGATGAGTTTTTTAAAGTAGCTGCTGCACAGCCTTTTGGCTCCGGAGTAAAAGAAGATAACGAGTATTTCAAATACAAAAGATGGGAGTGGTATTGGAAAAACCGGGTAAGTTCCGATGGGTCTTTTCCAGATATGACTAAGCTTGGAAAAATACACGAGCAGCTTCAATCAGAAAATAATTCAACCAAACTTTTAGGTAACGCACAGTGGGTAAATATTTCTCAAACCTCTGCTCCCGGTGGATATAACGGAATGGGGAGGTTAACTTCCATCGCTTTTCATCCTACCGATCCAAAAACATTTTGGGTGGGCGCTCCTATTGGTGGAATTTGGAAAACTACCGATGGTGGTCTGTCCTATTCTCCACTGGGAGATAAACTTCCGTATTGCAGTGTAGGAAACATTGTAGTAGATCATCAAAATCCTAATACCATTTACATAACCATTGGCGATCATGTGGGCTGGTGGAACTATGGGCTGGGGGTCTATAAAACTACCGATGGTGGTCAAACATGGAATGCTACTTCTTTGAACAGCAGTTTTTCTAATGGAGTAGCCTACTACGCCATGGTTATTTCTCCAACGAATCCAAATATATTATTAGTGGCTGCTACCAACGGACTGCATAGATCTACGGATGGAGGAAATACTTGGACGATAGTAAGAACAGGAAGTCACCGCGATGTGAAATTTAGAGTGAACGATGGAAATACTATTTATGCTTCTAGCGGAGGAACAAGCGAAGTTTATAAATCTACTGATGCAGGCGCTTCTTGGGCTAAAATGAGTTCGTTTGGTTTTGCAAATAACACCATTCGTTTATCGGTTACGCTGGCAGATCCAAATTACTTGGGAATTCTTTGTTCTAGAAGTGGTGTAAAAGAATATTACTTATCTACAAATAATGGTGCAGGAATTACCCTAAAATCTACTGCACCCGAAGAGGTTATTGTTCAAATTTCTCCAAACAATGTAAATACTGTTTATTGCGGAAATCTAAATATTCAAAAATCTACTAATGGAGGAACAAGCTGGACGCAGCTTACACATTGGTATAATAATAATATTCATGTTCCTGTTCATGCTGATCAGCATTTTGTCGCCTGCAACCCGCTTAATAAGGTTATCTACTTCTGTAACGATGGTGGATTGTTTAGCTTAACCGAAAGCACTAATACCTGGGCTGAATTAACTAATGGATTAATCATCACACAATTTTACACCATTGCTATTTCTCAAAGCGACCCAGTATTTATGATTGGTGGTACACAAGATAATGGTGGCAGAAAACGAACAGGAATAAATATTTGGGCAGCAACCAACGGTGGCGATGCTATGGAAACTGCCATCAATCAAACAAATGATCAAATCATTTATACTACTTATGTAAATGGACAATTATATCGCTCAATGGATAGATGGAAAAACGATACCTACAACGACATTACTCCTGCTGGTGTATCTGGAGATTGGGTAACGCCCTATGTGCTAGATCCTAATAACCAAAGCACCGTCTTTGTTGGCTATGAGGACGTTTACAAATCCACCAACCAAGGAACTGCGTGGACTAAAATAAGCACTAACCTCACTGGTTCTAGCAGCAGCAAACTACAATGCTTAGAAGTTTCTCCGGCAAACTCAAGCAGAATTTATGCTTCAAGAGGAAATAAGTTTTATGCAACTTCCAATGGAGGAACTAGCTGGCAAACATACACCTTGTCTTTTACAACATCCAGTTTTACAGAGGTAACTTCTATTACTTCTCATCCTACAAATGCTACTACTGTATATATTACAGTTGGGGGATATTCTGCAACTAAAAAAGTTTATAAATCAACAGATGGCGGCATTAACTGGACGAACAAAAGTGGCACGCTTCCTAATGTACCGGCAAGCTCAGGCATTTACGATGAAAATAGTACCTACAACGATTTTTATATTGGAACTGATGTAGGTGTTTTTTTAACGAACGATACAGCCTCCGGTTGGATTTACTGGGGAACAGATATGCCAAACACGTCAATCACAGATCTTGAAATACATAAAGCAACAGGTAAAATAAGAGCCGGAACCTATGGCAGAGGCATTTGGGAGGCTGATTTAAATTCAAGCACGGCAACTGGAATATTTACTTCCATAAAAAATGAAAATAATTTTTCGCCTGCCTTTAATCCCGTATCTAATGTAGTGCTATTAAATGCATCAGTAAAAAATGGCGCTAACTACGAAATTCAAATATGTGATATTACAGGAAAAATTATTTCTTCTAATCCTACATACTTTCCGGCTGGTAATTATCAAATACCACTGGATGTATCAACATTATATGCTGGAATATTTTTAGTGCGACTAGCTTCTGAGAGCCAACAAGTATCTTTCAAGCTTGTTAAGCTAAGTTAATCAGGAAAGTAAACTGCAGCCTCGCAGGTCGCTGTTATCTAATCTGCCTAATACTTCAAAAGTATTTTTACTTTGAAGCTTGCCCACATCTTGTGTAGCTAGGAAGCTGCATGAATGTAGGTTTGCAAAGTCGATAATATTAATTGCGCCTGTTCTTCCATCGGCTAAATACGAAAATGGATCATTCGCATCGCGGATTAGCACTCTCATCCAAGGAGGACATTGATATATTCCATCGCCTTTAGAATATGCTTGAGATAATAATTCTGTCATTCCATACTCTGAATGAATTTTTTTAACTCCAAATTTATTGCAAAGAATTTTATGAAGCTCCGCTCGGGTAACTTCTTCTTTTCTCCCCTTCATGCCTCCCGTTTCCATAACAACCAAATTTTTTGACTTCCTTGCAATCTTCAAGCTGTTGTTTAATTCAAGATCAAGTAAAGCGTTTGAAACTCCTAACAGAATTACTTTTTTGTTTTTTTTTAATAGTTGCTGTATTGTTTTAATCAACCTATCTGCTTCGTTTTTTTTATAGAAACGACATTCCTTTTTCTCACTTCTCTTCATTAGCTTGTTTGCCATGTATAAAAGGGAGGAATTCTTATTGGAATAGTATGAAGGCAGAAAAGATAACAAATAATATTTTTTAATATCTCCATAAAATAATTCGAACGCTTTGCTAAAACTCTGTTCGTACAAATTAGTATCAAACACAAAGTGCTTGCTTCGCACCATCCCCGTTGTGCCGCTGCTTAAAAATAAAGTGGGAGTTATTTTTTTTCTAGCACCTGATAATTTCTCACTCTGAACTGTCAGTACTTTTTGGGTTTTAAAAAGCTCAATAGGCAAAAATGGTATTTGAAACATGCTAACAACTTGCTCAGGGATCACCCCTAAACTTGAAATATATTTATTGTAAATACGGTTATGCTGTGCTTGATATTGAAAAATGCTAATAGCCATCTTTTCAAACTTGCGCTGACTAAACGATTGGAAAATTTCTAGCGTGGATGGAAATGCTTTTTCAGATTTCACACAAAAAAACAATTACTTAAACGATATCTTTGGAGTATGAATAGTATCACTTCTGTGTAAAGCTCTATCGTATAGATATACTACATATTTAATACTTTCATGCGCCTTTACAAAAGGTTTTTGCTTTACATAAATAAATCCTTTCATGGGCTCAGAGGGATCGCCAGGAGGTAAAACAGGAGGCACACGGTAAGCAAATTTAAATGTATCAAAGGGAACTGGAGAAGCAGGTGAATTATCATAGGCTGCCCAAATACCGGTATTGGCAGAATCATAAAAATACACTAGCCAAATATTTCCGCTTTTAAAAAATGCAGGAACCGTATCAGATTGCTCCAGACCTATATCTCCTTCGTTATCTGTAAATGATACTACCAATTCAACAGAATCCGGATTTTTAGGGTCGTTCCCATATTTTAGAAAATTCTCGTACGCTATAACAGGCGTAGAAGGATAAACTGGTTTTTCTATACAAGAAGAATAAACCAACGCAGTAAACAACAAGGTATATAATAAGGTTTTCTTCATTTTTCAGCTTGTAGCAAATGTAACGAATAAACTATTAAATATTTTGCCCATAGATAGATTATTTGCATCTTTACAGGACAGGAAATCTTGTTGTTTATCATGAAAATTATAGTTCGCGCTTTGTTTGTTGTTTTTTCGTTGTCTGTTTCTACGGGCTTTGCTCAAGACATTCACTTTTCGCAATATAACCTTACTCCTCTTATTGTAAACCCAGCTCAGGCAGGTGCTTATAAAGCTCAAGAGGTAATCATAAATTATAAAAGTCAGTGGACAAGCATCACCCCTAATGCTTACAGGACCATGATGCTTTCCTATGATGGTAGATTAAAGCAAAAACAATGGAAAACTAAGTGGCTTGCTACTGGATTAAATATTTTTAGCGATAAGGCAGGAGATGGAAACCTGAAAACTACACAAGCAAATCTTTCTTTTGGATACCACACACAGGTAAATGCTAAAAGCACCTTGGGCGCTTGTTTAGTTGGCGGTTATGCACAACGAAGCATTGATTATTCAAAGCTTACTTGGGATGAGCAGTATGTAAATGGCTCCTTTGATCCTAATGCACAAAGTAACGAGCCGGTAGGCGATAATAAATTTGGATATCCGGATGTGGGACTTGGTCTTTTATATCAATATGCAAAAGGTCAACAGTATTCCTCTGCAAATGATATGGTTATTATCCATGCTGGACTAGCCATTACACACTTAAACACACCCAAGTATACTTTTTATGGCAGCGATGAGCAACTATATATGAAAACTACCGGTCATGTAGATGCCTTGATAGGAATAAAAAATACAAACTTCTCTTTATTACCCGGTTTTATATACATGGGACAAGGTCCTGCCATGGAAATGCTCCCAGGATGTTATTTCCGTTATATGTTGCGTGAGGAATCAAAGTTTACTGGCTATGTTAAAGGTGCTTCTATTATGCTTGGCTCCTATTGGAGAGTAAAAGATGCTTTTATACCCTCCGTGCAATTTGAATTTGCCGAATATACAATAGGAGTAAGCTACGATGTAAATTTATCGGGGCTTAAGTCTGCAACCTCCGGAAAAGGAGGATTTGAAATTTCTTTACGCTGGGGTAATCCTAATCCTTTCTTGTATAAATCTGCTGCTAGCTTTCAATAATTTTATTATTTGAAATAATCCCTCTACTAGTTAAAAACTTTGAAGGTTTTTTGTTTCCCCATTTGCTTCATGCTGCTACATTTGCAGCAGCAACAAAATGCCGCACTCATACCTAATAACTTATGACCATTACCCAATTCTTAAATTCCAGCCTTGGCAGAAAAACTGTGATGGCTGCTACCGGCTTATTCCTCTGCGTATTTTTAGTGGAGCACCTTTACGGAAACCTATTATTGTTTGCTTCTGACGGAGGTCTTGCCTTTGTAGAGTATTCTCACACCTTAGTACACAGCTTATTCATTCGTATAGTAGAAGTATTTTTGTTTGGAGCCATCATCGTGCATGTATTACAAGCCATTAATTTAACCAAACAAAACTCCGATGCGCGTCCAGTAAAATATGCGATGTACAAAGTGGGCGAAACCAGCAATTGGTTTTCTCGCAACATGGGTATTACCGGCAGCTTAATATTTTTCTTTATCGTGGTACACCTTTGGCACTTCTTTGTTCCTTACCGAATCTCCGGCACCGTTGGTGGTGAAGATCAACTAAACGTAGCACAAGCAGTGAAAGTTGCTTTTCAAAATGGCTGGTATGTGCTTTTGTATGTTGTATCTGTCCTCATCTTATCATTTCATTTAAACCATGGCTTCCAATCTGCTTTTCAAAGCTTAGGATTAAATAATAAAAAATACATGCCTGTATTATCCCTAATCGGAAGTGCGTTTGCTTTCGGAATTGTGTTTGTAGGCTTCGCGTCCATTCCTGTTTTGTTTTACTTCGGCATTGCAGGCAATACGTTCTAAAGAATATGAATTCAACACAGAGCACACAGAGGGTTAAGAGTTTCACAGAGAAGGATTACAATAATCTTTCTCAACAAATAATTCATTGTTGCATGGAAGTGCACAAAGAGCTTGGTCCGGGTTTAATGGAATCTGTATATGAAATATGTGCTGAGAACGTAATGCTGAAAGAAGGGCTGTATGTGCAAAGACAAGTAATATTACCAGTTACATTTAAAGGCGAAAAACTTGATAAAGAATTTGTTATTGATACCCTAGTGAACGATTTGATAATTTTAGAATTTAAATCTGTTGAACATATTTTACCTGTTCACGAAGCGCAATTAGTAACGTATCTTAAACTAGCAAATAAAAAACTTGGACTTTTAATTAACTTTAATGTTCCCTTATTAAAAGAAGGTATCCGAAGAAAAATAAACGGCAATTTAAACTCCGTGTAACTCTTTTTCTCCATGCCCTCTGTGTTAAAAAAGTAAATACTATGAGCAAAATAAATTCTAAAATTCCTGCGGGAGATCTTGAAACAAAGTGGGTCAAATATAAATCCACTGTCCCACTGGTAAACCCTGCCAACAAACGCAGCATCGAAATCATTGTGGTAGGATCCGGTCTTGCAGGTGCATCAGCAGCATCTTCATTGGCAGAGCTTGGCTACCAAGTAAAATGTTTCTGCTTTCAAGATTCTCCAAGACGTGCACACTCCATCGCAGCACAGGGTGGAATTAACGCAGCAAAAAATTATCAGAACGATGGCGATAGCGTGTTTCGACTTTTTTACGATACCGTAAAAGGTGGCGACTACCGTGCACGCGAAGGAAACGTATATCGCTTAGCAGAAGTATCTTCCAATATTATTGATCAGTGTGTAGCGCAAGGAGTTCCTTTTGCTCGTGAATACGGAGGCTATTTAAGCAACCGCTCGTTTGGTGGAACACAAGTGCAGCGTACTTTTTATGCTGCAGGACAAACCGGACAACAACTTTTGCTCGGAGCATATTCTGCTTTAGAAAGACAAGTAGGCCTTGGTACCGTAAAAATGTATTCTCGTCACGAGATGCTGGACATTGTTATGATTGATGGAAAAGCGCGAGGCATCATTGCACGTGATCTAATCAGCGGAAAACTGGAAAGGCATTTCGGTCACGCTGTTTTACTTTGCACCGGTGGTTATGGAAACGTATTTTATCTTTCTACCAACGCCATGGGTTCTAATGTAACCGCAGCATGGAAAGCGCATAAGCAAGGAGCATTCTTTGGAAATCCTTGCTACACTCAAATACATCCTACCTGCATTCCTGTTTCGGGAGATCATCAATCCAAACTAACCTTGATGTCTGAATCCTTACGAAATGACGGACGCATATGGGTGCCCAAAGCAAAAGGAGATGCTAGAAAAGCTAAAGACATTCCGGAAGAAGAAAGAGATTATTATTTAGAAAGAAGATACCCCGCCTTTGGAAACTTGGTTCCACGCGATGTGGCATCACGCGCAGCTAAAGAAAGATGCGATGAAGGGTACGGAGTGGGCACTTCTAAAATGGCGGTGTTCCTAGATTTTACTGCTGCCATTGTGCGCTACGGAAAAAGTCAGGTTAACAAACTAAACCTGCATAATGTTTCCAACGAACGGATTATTGAACTTGGAAAAGAAGTGGTAAAAGAAAAATACGGCAACCTATTTGACATGTATGCAAAAATTACCGGAGAAAATCCGTACGAAACTCCCATGCGTATTTATCCTGCCGTGCATTATACCATGGGCGGACTGTGGGTAGATTATGACTTGATGACATCCGTACCGGGGTTGTACGCGCTGGGCGAAGCAAACTTTTCGGATCACGGAGCAAATCGCTTAGGAGCATCAGCACTCATGCAAGGATTGGCGGACGGATATTTTATATTGCCCTACACCATCGGAACATATTTATCGCAAGACATACGCACCAAAGCAATCCCTACCGACCACGAAGCATTTGTAGCAGCCGAAAAGAAAGTGCAGGAGCAGCTGGATAAATTAATGAGCATCAAAGGAACAAAGTCCGTAGATCATTTCCACAAAAAATTAGGAAAAATCATGTGGGACAAGTGCGGCATGGCAAGAAATGAAAAAGGATTGAACGAAGCCATTGCCGAAATTCGTGCGCTGCGCGAAGAATTCTGGAAGGATGTTCGAATTCCAGGAGAGCAAAATGAAATGAACTTAGAACTGGAAAAAGCAGGTCGTGTTGCAGATTTTATTGAGCTTGGTGAATTAATGTGTAAAGATGCACTCAACAGAAAAGAATCTTGCGGAGGCCATTTTCGTGAAGAATCTCAAACCGAAGATGGAGAAGCAAAACGCGATGATGAAAACTTCAGCTACGTAGCAGCCTGGGAATACAAAGGAGTTGGCGAATCTGAATTACATAAGGAAGAGTTGGTTTTTGACATTGTTCATCCATCGCAGCGTAGTTATAAATAATACTCTGTGAAACTCATTCGCCTCTGCGCGCTCTGTGTTAAATTTTTCAACACAGAGAACACAGAGGTAAAACCAGAGTTACACTGAGAAAAAATACAACCTATGAATTTGACATTAAAAATCTGGAGACAAAAAAACAAAAACGAGAAAGGCGGCTTTGCCAGTTATGCGGTGGATGGGATATCGGAAGATATGTCGTTTTTGGAAATGATTGATGTGCTTAACGAGCGTCTCATTGGAAAGAACGAGGAGCCCGTTGCCTTTGATCACGACTGCCGCGAAGGAATTTGTGGAATGTGTTCCATGTTTATTAATGGACGAGCGCACGGCCCTTGGGATGGAACCACTACGTGTCAGCTGCACATGCGTGCTTTCAAAGATGGAGATACTATAACAATTGAACCTTGGAGAGCCAAAGGATTTCCGGTGGTGAAAGATTTGGTGGTGGATCGATCCGGTTTTGACCGCATCATCGCTGCAGGAGGTTTTGTATCTGTAAATACCGGAAACGCAAAAGATGCAAACAACATAACTATTCCAAAGCCCGATGCAGATGAAGCTTTTGCCGCTGCTGCCTGCATTGGATGTGGTGCTTGTGTTGCTGCTTGCAAAAATTCATCGGCTATGCTTTTTGTTTCTGCAAAAGTTTCTCAGCTAGCATTATTGCCTCAAGGACATGTGGAGCGCAAGGAACGTGTACAAAGTATGGTGGCACAAATGGATGCCGAAGGGTTTGGAAATTGTACCAACACTGGCAGCTGCGAAGCAGAATGTCCAAAAGAGATATCGCTTTCAAACATTGCTAGAATGAACCGAGAATATATGATGTCCAATCTTGCTGAATAATCTGTTAATGCCTCTGTAAAGAAAAATCTTCTCAGGCAGGGGCACAAAAATATCTGGAGCAGAGGTGTCTCTCTGTGGGACTCTTACTACTCTGTGGGCTATGTGTTAAAACATCCAACACAGAGACACAAAGAGCACAGAGTAACACGGAGCCTAAACTAATTTTTTTTGTATCGTTTTTCAAACACTTATTAATCTAACCTCAACTGGTCGGGATTTTTTATTTTTGAGGATGGCAAAGCCTGCTCCGAAAATTAAAGCCGCTACTTCGAATAAAATTCCTGCAGAAGGTGTTTTTTCAAAGTATAAAAAATACTTTTTACCTATAATCTTAGCCATTACCTTTTTAGTTTTCTTGCCTTCCTTACAAAATAAATTCGTTAACCTGGATGATCCCCAATACCTCATTAACAATCCGGCAGTTCACACTTTAAATGTAGTTAACATCAAACTAATTTTCTCGGAACAGTTTGTGGGTAATTATCAGCCGCTTACTATGTTAAGTTATATGCTGGAATATAAAATCTGGGAACTAAATCCATTTGGATATCATTTAACAAACCTGGTTTTACATTTACTGAATACGCTTTTTGTTTTTTTGATAATACAAAAAATTGGATCCTTTCTCTTCAAAAGCAATGCGCTCTTAGTAGCTTTCCTCACCTCCCTCCTATTTGGTATTCATCCGTTGCATGTAGAATCCGTTGCCTGGATATCCGAACGCAAAGATGTGTTGTACGGATTTTTCTTTTTGTGGAGTTTGTATTTGTATATATCGGGCTCTCTACTTACCTCCCCCGCTAGGGGAGGAACTGTCGCACTATTTCCCTCCCTTATGGGGAGGGCAAGGGTGGGGCTTCTTCTCTTCCTCTTCACCCTCGCTCTTCTCTCCAAAGCACAAGCAGTGGTGTTGCCCTTAGTTTTCTTTGCTGTGGATTTTTTGTTGGGCAGAAAAATAAACAAGCAAACTATTTTAGAAAAAGTTCCTTTCTTTTTATTGGCTATTGCTTTTGGTGTGCTGGCCATCAATGTGCAAGGCAAAGCAGGTGCCATGCAAACGTTTCAATACTTTCCATTGTACGAACGACTATTATTTTCTTGTTATGCACTCATGACCTACCTGCATAAAATTATTTTACCAATAAATCTTAGCTGCTTCTACCCCTATCCCGAAACCGATGATAAAATAAATACCATCTGGGTTTATTTAAGCCCGGCCGTGTTGTTAGCACTTGCATTTATCATCTGGAAATATTTTAAAGAATCGAAATTTGTTTTGTTTGGTGCAGCATTTTTTATAATAACTATCGCGCTGGTGTTACAACTTTTACCTGTTGGCGATGCCTTGTATGCCGATCGATACACCTACCTGCCTTCTATAGGATTATTTTTTATTGTCGCCTATTACATAACTCCTTTATTAAAAAATAAAATGGTGTTATCAGGAGCCGGTGTTTGCTTGCTGCTTTTAGCTTACTCTTCATTTAATAGAAACAAAGTATGGCACGATAGCATCACGCTTTATACTGATGCCATAAATAACGGACATCAAGCCGCTATCCTTTATACCAACCGCGGAGCTGTGCTATCCGATTCCTCGCGTAACGAAGAAGCGCTGCAAGATTTTATTGCATTAGTGAAATTAAAACCACGCTATCCCAATGCCTGGAGAAACAAAGGACTTATCGAAGTGCGGCTGAAAAAGAAAGACGATGCCATTAATTCTTTCACTAAAGCCATAAACCAAGTTCCAACAGATTATCTGAACTACTTAAGCAGGGGTACTATTTATGTAGAAAAAAATTATTTTGAAAGTGCCATAAAAGATTTTTCTGAAATAATAAATATTAACCCTCAAAGTGGCGAAGGCTTTTATGCTCGCTCCGAAGCGTATGGAAAAAGCGGTAAGCTAAACAAAGCCTTGGCAGATATAAATAAAACAATTGAATTTGCTCCCGAAAACGGACAAGCCTATAACAACCGAGGAATCATTTTAAGCATGAGTGGTAAATATGAAGAGTCTGTAATAAGCTTTAGTAAATCATTGGAGCTGAAGCCCGATAATGTTAGCGCTTATGCCAACCGTGCACTTTCGTATAAAAGTTTAGGGAAATTTAACGAGGCATTACAGGATATGCTTACCGCAAAAGAAAAAGGTGGGTTTGTAAATGAGGCTGAACTGGAAGAGCTAAAACAATTAGCAAACAAAAAATAATTATAGAGTTGAGGTTATTTTATCGCAAGGCCTACTAACAAGCTATAAGAAGCAAATTGAATATAAACCTGAAATGGGCGGAATGGCGGATATAGTAACAGAACAACTATCGGTCTTGGAACGAGTATTTAACCAGTTTCGGTCATTAATGAAACCTGATATTTAGGATTTTTCTATATGTAAGAAATACCACAAATATGTTACTTTTCGAGTTATATATGAAGCAATAAAGAGAATACCTTTTCGTTCAAAAATTATTGCTCGTTATTTATTAATGAATAAAAAGAACTGTACCATATTATTGGCTATTCTTTGTGCATACAGTCTCACTTTCGGGCAGAGACCCATTATATACTCAGTATACTTTTCTTCAAATTCAGACACATTAACCAAGCAACAGGAAAAAAGATTGACCCAGTTCATTGCAAATAGAAATGTAAATTCTGAGACTGCTATTTCCATCATGGGATACTGCGATGATAGGCTCTGAACAATACAATCTGCGCTTATCTCAGCAACGCGCAGATACACTCAAGCAATTTCTTATCTCCTTAGGAGTTGAGAGCAAGGCCATTTCCAAAGTGAACGGATGGGGCGAGATTGAGATAGCAGACACCAACGATCTGGAATCCAAAAGAAGAATCAGTAGACGTGTTGACCTCATACTCACGCAGGTGCTCGACTCCGCATGGGGAAGACAGAAGATTGCAAATAAAAAAGTAGGGGATAAATTATCTATGGATCAGATTTTATTTGACACCGGTTCGTGTTCGATATCAAAGGAATCAATACCTACACTCGATTCACTCCTAAGTTTACTCAGAATTAATAATACTGTGACTTTTAAAATTGAAGGTCATGTTTGTTGTACCAGTCGCGGAATAGATGACCTCGATAAGAAGACTGGAATATTGAATTTATCAAAAGTACGAGCTCAAACTGTTTACCAATATTTAATCAAACGCGGAATTGAGCCCACCCGGCCAACTTACACTGGATATGGCAGCGATGTTCCAACGGGTAAAGGAATGCGAGAAGACAGAAGAGTAGAAGTTGTAATTACCGGCATCTATTAATGCATGATTTTTCAGGTATCCTTATAAAAGAAACATGAGATATATATTAATAGCCTCTTTTCTCTTCTTCGTAAATGCGGTAAACGCCCAGCAGATGAGTGTTGCAGGAACTGCACGGGATACAGCAACAAATACTATTGTAGAAAATGCGGTTGTTGTTGCAGTGCGGTTTTCAGACTCTACATTAATCTCCTTTTCGCGTTCAGATAAAAATGGCTTCTTTAAAATAGATAAACTTCCGCTAGATACATATGTTGTTATTGTTTCCCATCCAACCTTTGGCGATCAGCAGTTTATCATAATGGGAAATAAAGAAAATCTGGATGTGGTATTAAAGAACTTGATACTTCCACCTAAAACAATTTCGCTTCAAGAAGTAGTTATTGTTGGTTATTCGGACCCTATGTATTATAAAGGCGATACTTTAATATATAACGCTGACTCCTTTGCTGTAAAACCCAATGCCGTTGTTGAGGATTTACTGAAAAAACTTCCGGGAATTAAAGTAGATGCGCAAGGAAAAATATATTCGCAAGGAAGAGCCATTGATAAATTATTAGTGGATGGAGATGAATTTTTTGGCGCTGACCCAACTGTGGCAACGCGCAACCTAGATGCAAAATCTATTGCATCCGTTCAGGTGTATGATAAAGCAAATACCAGTGCGGGGGGCGATGGCAGTAGTGAAACCCTGAAGGTGATGAACCTTCAACTTAAGGAAGATGCCAAGAAAGGATACTTTGGAAAAATATCAGGAGGGACAGACTTTTCAAAATTCTACGAGAATCAATTTCTGGCAAACAGATTCAGAAAAAAATCCAAGCTTTCTGTTTTTGCTTTAGGCGCCAACACCCCCAATTCACAATTCAGCTGGCAGGATCAAAATGAGTACGGGCTGGATGCATTCAGAGATTGGGATTGGGACGAGGAATGGGGCACACAGCCTTTTACTCAAAATAATTCAAATTCGGGATTACCGCAAACGTTAAAAGCAGGAATTTACTTCTCAAACAAATTCTGGAAAGGAAATAAGATTGATGGCAACTATACCTACAACCCAACGGAAATGAATTTGTCATCAAAAACCCAAACACAATATTTCTTTTCAGATACTTCGTATAAAACAAATGAAGTGCTTAGCAACCAACAAAATAATGTTTCTCATCAATTTAATTTTCAGCTTGAGCAAGAGCTTGACTCCATGAGTGATATATCTTTTAATTCTAAAATCAGGCTTAATGAGTCTACTAGTCAGATAAATAAGTCAATAAACTATTTTGATGAAGACAGCAGCCTTTTTCGTTCTTCCAATTTTGAAAATATTACCAATGGGAATAACTCATCTATACTAAATACCTTGGAATACTCCAGAAGATACCAAAATAAGAAAAAACGTTTGTATGTGTCGTATACGCAAGAAGCAAGGCAAAATAATTCCTCAAGCATTCTTCAATCTTTGGATTCATATTATTTTTCAAGCATTACCTCTTCAGATAGTATAAACCAGAAAAAAAATAATTCTAGTTCTAGTCAGAGCCATCGCTTTAACGCAGGCTTTAATCTGCCAATTACTAAAAAAATATTTATTTATTCTTCCTACACCTTTACGGGTTTGGAAAATAACCAAGATAAAAAAACATTGGACTTTCAGGGAGGGGATTATAATTTGGAAAATGCTTTACTAACAAATAACTTTCAAATAAACAGAATAACAAATCAAGCATCCATAAATTTACGATACGAAGTAAAAAGCTATTCCGCAGGGCTTGGAACAAGAGGCGAAGTACGAGACATAACAAACACAAATTTGATTAACAACAGTGTTTTAAAGCAGAATGCAAACATACTTTTACCCTTTGCCTTTGGTCAGTATACATTTAAAAATAATTCGCGCATCTATATCAACTACAACAGCAATTCAAAACTTCCAAGCATAGATCAATTGCAACCGATACCCGATAACTCCACTCCCAATCAAATAAAAATTGGTAATCCTGACTTAAAACAAACGTTCGGTCACCTCTTCCGCATGTCAATTAATTCATATAAGCCCGTAAGCGGACGCAACATATGGGGTAATATCTACTACATAACAACAAATAATGATTTTTCTAATTCGGTGGCGTACGATAACAAAGGACAAGTATTTACTCAAACCATCAATGTGAATGGCAACTACCGCACCGGTGCAAATTTGAATTTAGATTTTCCTTTTTGGTCCAAAAAAATATTTTTGAGTCCGGCCTTAAATCTTGGACAAACGCAAAACACGAGCTACATCAACAACGTTCAGAATAAAGTAGTTAATACTATTTCGAATCCAAAGCTAGATGTGGTTTTAAGGTTAGAGAAAATAGAATTTCTTATTGGAACTGGATACTCTTATACAAGCCCAACATCAACTATAAATGCAAATTCTACTAGGCCATTCTCAACTATCAACTACAACAGCTCTGCATCCTTTACTATTAAAAAAACGTTTGAGCTTAAAACCGATGCCAACTATAGCAAGAACAATCAGCGCTTTCAGGGCTATAACATTGATTATCTGATTTGGAATGCATCGCTTACTAAATCCTTCTTCAAAGATGAAAGTCTTCAGCTGGGAATTTCGGTTCGCGATATCCTTAATCAAAATATTAATGTGTACCGAACAGTGCAGGATAACATGATTATGGATGTAAGCACAAATGCGGTAGGCAGATATTTTTTGGTGAAACTAAATTACAAATTCAAAAACAAAGCACCTAAACAAGATGAAGTCGCTCCTTAACATAATACTTTCGTTCTTTATTGTGGTTGCGGTAACGGGTGACGTTCAGTCGCAAATTACTGCTGGCAAGATTACTTACGAACGAAAAACAAATCTTTATAAAAAATTTAAAGACGATGATGTATTGGATTGGATTAACAAAACCGATAAAATCAAGATTGATTATTTTGAATTATACTTTAACGATTCTATTTCTGCCTTCAAGGAACGGGAAAACGATGAGCGTGATTACATGAGCTGGTACACCGAAAAAAATAAAGTATACCAAAACTTTAAGCAAAATACTCGCCTCACCATAAAAACTATTTGGAGTGAGTTTGTTTATTTGGGCGACAGTTTATACCCACGTTCCTGGAAAATTACAGATAGCAAACGTAACATTGGTGGCTACACCTGCCGAAAAGCAGTTTGGGAAGCGCCCGACAGCTCCCGCATTTATGCCTGGTACTGCGATGAAATTTCTGTTTCTACCGGTCCGGAAAGTTTTATTGGCTTGCCAGGTGCTATTCTTGGTCTTGCTACCGAAGACGGGGGAGTAATATATTTTGCAACTAGAATCGAAACAATAGCCCCTGCAATAGAGGATCTGCTTCCAAAAAAATCAAAAAGCAAGGTTTACAATCCTGTAGAGCTAAAAGCCAAGCTGGAAAAAGATTATGGAAAAGAAAAATGGGGCAAGGCTATGATTAAAAAGACCTTCGGCTATTGGTAGCCTACGCTATTATTAGTGATGATGTCCGCCAGGTCCATGCACATGCCCGTGCGAAATCTCTTCGGCAGTAGCAGCGCGTACACTAAAAACTTCTCCTGTAAAATGCAGCTCTTGCCCAGCAAGCGGATGATTAAAATCCATGCGCACATGAACTGCGGTCACTTCTAATATAGTGCCTTGCAACTGGTTGCCTTTTTCGTCATTCATCGTTAATATGTTTCCCGTTTTTATTTCGTTTAAATCCAGCGTACCATCTGGTCCTTTAAAAGAATCTATAGGAACATTCATCACATATTTATCATTCTGCACACCGTAGGCCTTTGCTGCTGGAATAAAAAAATCAAATTTATCTCCTGCTTTTTTGCCACTTAAGTTTAGCTCAAAATCTGGTAACATCATACCACCGCCATATATAAACACAAACGGGCGATCAGACGTAGTTTGCTCTACTTGTTTTTCTTCAAGCGACAGTCCAGTTCTGGTTTTTAGCAAATAGCCTAAGGTTACAACGGAGTTTTTAGTAATATTCATAGATAAATTATTAAGGCACAAAAATAAAATTATTTCTCGCTATGACAGCTAAAACACAGCTTGTTTTTTCTTTTTCTATCTTTATACTTCATTATTATATATGCCAAAATATCCCAATTCCATTTCTTCCAAATTACCTAAAGTAGGTACTACTATTTTTTCTGTCATGAGTGCTTTAGCAAATGAGCATAAGGCTATAAACTTATCTCAGGGATTCCCAAACTTTGATGTAAATCCAAAATTGATTTCACTCATTAACAAAAAGATGAAAGAGGGCATGAATCAATATGCTCCCATGCAGGGAGTGCCCCAGTTACGCGAAGTGTTATGCGAAAAAATGGAAAAGCTTTATGGGGCAAAGTATAATCCCGATACAGAAATTACAATTACTGCTGGTGGAACACAGGCTATTTATTCAGCGTTAACTGCCATAGTGCGCGAAGGGGATGAAGTTATTGTAATTGAACCCGCATACGATTGTTATGTTCCAACCATCGAGTTAAACGGAGGCATACCTATATATGTGCAGCTTAAAGCGCCCAATCACACCATCGACTGGAATGATGTAAAAAAAGTGATGACCTCACGCACCAAAGTGATTATGATTAACTCTCCTCATAATCCTATGGGATCTGTACTTTCTGCCGATGACATGCAGCAATTGGAAAAGCTAGTAAAGGGAACCAACATTATTATTATTAGTGATGAGGTATATGAGCATATTATTTTTGACGGCCAAAAACACGAGAGCGTTTGTAAATATCCTACACTAGCAGAGCGTAGCTTCATAATTTTTTCTTTTGGAAAAACATACCATGCTACCGGCTGGAAAATGGGGTATTGCTTTGCTCCCGAAAATTTGATGGCAGAATTTCGTAAAGTGCATCAGTTTATTGTATTTACTGCAAACACACCCATCCAACACGCGTTGGCAGAGTATATAAAAGATAGTAACGACTATAATGAACTAGGTGATTTCTATCAGAAGAAGCGTGATTTTTTTCTGGATGCATTAAAAGGCTCAAAGTTTAAATGCATGCCTGCTTCCGGCTCTTACTTTCAATTGCTTGATTACAGCGCCATCACGCAAGAAAAAGATACAGATTACGCTATAAGACTTACTAAAGAAAATGGAGTTGCCTCCATCCCTACTTCGGTATTTTTTCATAAACCCATTGATAATAAATTATTACGCTTTTGTTTTGCTAAAACGGATGATGTACTTAAACAAGCAGCAGAAAAATTATGCAAGATTTAAAAATTACAATTGTACAATCTCCACTTCACTGGGAGAACATCGAGAATAACTTAAAAATGTTCTCGGAAAAGATTAATTCTATAAAAGAAAAAACAGATGTAATTGTGCTGCCTGAAATGTTCAGTACCGGATTTACCATGAACAATAAAGTTGTTGCCGAAACAATGAGTGGCTCTGCCATAACATGGATGAAATCAATAGCTAAGAAGAAGAAATGTGTAATTACCGGAAGTCTGATTATTAAAGAAAAAAATAAATATTACAATCGCTTGGTATGGATGTTGCCCAATGGTAAATACAAGACCTACGACAAAAAACATTTGTTTTGCTATGCCGGAGAAGAAAAATATTACGCAGCAGGAAAGAAAAAACTAATTGTCAATATAAAAGGCTGGAAAATTTGTCCTCTGATTTGTTATGACCTTCGATTCCCAGTATGGATTCGGAATAAAAATAATGCATACGATGTATTACTTTTTGTAGCCAACTGGCCTGAACGCAGGAGCCATCCTTGGAAAACATTACTACTTGCACGCGCCATGGAAAATCAGGCGTATGTAGTGGGTGTAAACCGAATTGGTAAAGATGGAAATGAGTACTCCTATTCAGGAGATTCGGGAATAATAGATTTTAAAGGCGAGGTGATTAGTAAATTAAAGGCTCATCAAAATTCTACAGAAACTGTCATCCTTTCTCAAAAAAAATTATCAGACTGGAGAAAAACATTTCCAGCCTGGAAAGATGCTGATACGTTTACTATTAAGCAATAGCTATTTGTCTTGTTTAACTCCTTCCTGTTTAACAACGGGAGTTTGCGGTGGAGTTAAGTCCCAATCTAATTCCAAATCCCAATTGGCTCGAATGTTTATTTCCCCAGCAAAAAAGGATATTTTTTCTGGCTGCTTGTGTAGTAAATAATTTCCTGTAGTCCATTTGCCATCTTCGTTTGTGTCGTAAATAATTTTTATTCTGTATTTCCCGGGGCTTAGGTAGGGGTAGAATAATTCCTTCGACTCATACAAAATATCTTCTTTAGATACACTACCCTTATCATTTACTAATTGAACAATGCATTTGATTGGTGTTTTTTTCATTTTCAAAATCATTTTCAGTGTGCCGTAAAATCTTTCTTCCTGTAATTTAAATTCTGTTTTGAGCGTGTCATTTGTTAATCCAAAAATATCGATGAAGGTGCCGGGTACTATTTCCAGGCGATACAATGAATCTTGTATTAAATCAAAATCAAAAGAAAACTTCCTGCCCAATGAATCTTTATGGTTTTTGTTAGTGCTAGTAATTTTTTGCTTTCCATTAGTTAAAAATATATTTTCAGGTTTGTACTCCTTAATAGGATAAGAAAAAGTTAATTCGAGCGATTTATTTATATCCAACGGCTTAGTCTTTGCAGCATTCATTGTGCCTACTAACTTAAACGCCTCTCCTCTTCCACCGTTGTCTTTTTGAAATTGAGTAGTTCCGATTTTTAAGGTATCTATTATTTCCCCCTCCACAATAATTTTAAAATGCAGACTATCGTTCGTAAATTCAGGAGTCCAGATTCGAATGCTATCCCTTGTTAAATTGTATTCAGTCAAAAATGTTTGTGTTTTTGTCCCAGGATTTAACGCTTCATAGCTTAGGCTCTTAACAGGTTTTGAAAAAAGTAAAACTATGCTGGCATAGCCCCTAACATAGTGTTTTAACAAAAGCTGTTTTTTAGTCTCCTCCTTGAATAGGGTAAAGTCCAATTTTTGATTGCGCGAAATTTTAACGAGCGTATCTGAAAAACCAACGCTTTCTGTCGGGATGTCAAATCTGCTATTTCCATTTTCATCTTTTAGTGCAAACGCTTTGTATAGTCCCGGCTTAATATGACTGATCTGGTACGATCCATCTGGATTTGTTCTTGCAAAATAAAAAGGCCCTATTTTATATGGAACAGAATCAGTCTTATCATTGAAGAGAATAACCAGAATTCCTTTTTCGGTTTTCAGGTCTGTTGCATATTTAATACCACCAGACAACTTTAATGTATCAATAATATTTCCAGTAGAAAAAATATATTGAAAATCTTTTTTAATGTTTCCTTCTGTAAAATCGCGAATAGAATTCCCGAAATTCAAAACATAAGTTGTATTTGTTTTTAGTGTGTCGGTAATTTCAATTTGCAACATTCGTCCCTTTGCTTTTATATCGGGTTGATGGTGCATGGGGGGCGAAATAGTTAGCTCCTTTTGAAGATCTACCAGCTGAATGTACTCGTCAAAATAAATAGCAATGCTTTTTGCTTTAAAGTTAGTAGCTGCACTATCTGGAATAAACTTTTCTACGCTAGGCGCGGTAATATCTTTTGCTCCTCCACCAGGTGACACGATTTGAGCGCAGGAATAAAATAGGGCTAAGAGGAGAAGCCAATAGAAATGATAAAAATATGTAAGTGGTCGTGCCTGCATTCAATAAATTTAATTGGCGAGTTGGCTTATAAGGGCGGCTATTTGCTCTAGGTATTTTTTGTCTGTGTCATCAAAATCTGAAAGCTTATCACTATCTATATCTAATACCGCTGTCACTTCTCCATCTCGGAAGCAAGGAATTACAATCTCTGATTTTGAATCCGAACTACAGGAAATATGTCCGGGAAATTTTTCTACATCATCAACAAGAATTGTTTTTCTTTCTTTCCACGATGAGCCGCAAACGCCTTTTCCAAAAGAAATGCGGGTACAAGCTACGGGGCCCTGAAAAGGTCCTAACACCAATTGATCGCCTTTTACAAAATATAACCCTACCCAAAAGAAATTCATGCCATATTTCAAAGCGGCAACAATGTTTGAAACATTGGCTATTAAATCTGGCTCTCCGTCTACCAATCCTTTAATTTGAGGTAATAGCGATTCGTATTTAGCCGCTTTTGTTTCTCCTTGTACAATTAATGATTCTGCCATAGCATTTGTTATTATGCAAAGATGGGAAAATTGTAACGATTAAAACAAGGTACTTGCAATAGTTGCAATGCTCACTTTTGAGCCAGGCACCTCTATAATTCTATTAGCGCAGGCTTCCAGCGTTGCTCCAGTGGTAATAACATCATCCACCAACAAGATGTGCTTTCCGTGCAGCACCTCCGGCTTTGTGACTTCAAAAACAAATTCTACATTTTTCCATCTGTCAAAGCGCGTCTTTTTGGTTTGTGATTGAGAATTTAATTTTCTTATTAGCACCTCACTGTGACTTTCAACAGATAAGCTTTCGGCTAATCCTTTTGCAAATAATTCGCTCTGATTATATCCTCTTTTTTTCTGTTTGGAAGGGAAAAGCGGAACTGGTATCACTAAATCTATCGTTGAAAATGAGCGACTATTTTTTAATTCAACGCCATAATGTTTGCCCAGCGAATATCCAATTTCTTTCTTTCCTCTGTATTTTAGTTGATGAATAAGGTGTTGCACTTTAGTCCCTTTATTAAAATAATACAAGGAGGTAGCTTCTTCAACTGCTGCCCTCCCCCAAAAAGTCTTGCTAATAGGGTTTTCTTTATTTAAATGAAAATTGGTTTTAGGTAGGTGATAATGACAGTAGGCGCAGATGCAATCTTCACTTTTATAGAGTGCTTTTCTGCAGGCGTTGCATACCTTTGGAAAAATGAGTGTTAAAAAATCCTTAATCATTCTTTTAATAACTTCGCAGTGCAAATATTAGTATTTGCGCAACACTAGGCAAGTAAAATGAAAAAAAAGTTTTCTGTTTTTTATTACAAAAAAATCTTGGTAGGTTTTGCGTTAGCCATCGTGATGCCGCTGACCTCCTTTGCCAACCCATTAAAAAAGGGGTTTGAAGCCCTGCAAGCTTTTAATTATTTTGAAGCGAAAGAGCAGTTTGAAAAAGCGATGAAAAAAAATACAGCTGGTGCAGCTTACGGCTTAAGCACCATCTATTATAGAACAGATAATCCATTTAGCAACATTGATTCGGCATACAAATACATAAGGATATCTATTAGCCATTATAAAGCATCTGACTTAAAAGAACGCGAAGAGTTAAAAAAACTTTCCATTACGCTGCTGGCAATAAATGAACTCGAAGAAAATATTATTGCTCGTGCTTTTGAAAATGCCAAAACCAACAACGATATATCTTCTTTTGATTGGTTTATAAAGACGTTTGGCAGTTCTCCTTTAAAAAAGGAAGCTGCAAAATTGCGAAACAGCTTAGCCTTTGAAAATGCCAAAAAAATAAATACCGCACAAGCATATAAAGAATTTATCACCAATTTTCCAAGTGCTGTTGAGGCTGCAGACGCTAAATGGCTGTATGAGCTTTCGCTTTATAATACACTCACTAACCAAAATTCAATTGAAACCTACGAGACCTTTGTAAAAAAATACCCTAAGAGCCCTTACCGCATGCAGGCAGAGGATAGCATATTTATCTTCTCTACAAGAAATGAAAATGCTTTACAGTACAGAGAGTTTATTAAAAAATACCCAACGAATCACAATGTAAAAAAAGCCTGGGAAAAAATATACTTGTTGGCCACCATTGAATCTACTCCCGAAGCATTTGCAAATTTTGTTTTTGATTATCCAGATTTTCCGGATAAGGATAGGATTAAAATTGATAACGAGCTGGCGGCTATTCGATTTTTTAGGATTCAGCAAGAAGGGAAATGGGGGTTTATCGATTCTACTGGGAAAATCAGAATTCCTTGCACCTACGACTGGGCAGATGAATTTTCAGAAGGTTTTGCAGTAATTATATCTCAAGACGAAGCAGGCTACATCAATAAATCAGGCAGAATGATGATATCGCCTCGATTTGATGAGGCCAATGCTTTTCAACAAGGATTTGCCATCGTAAAGAAAAATGGGGAGTTTGGTTTAATTAGAAAAACAGGGAAATTAATTTTAGATTTTGAATACGATGACATCAGCTATAATGAGAACACTGAGAAGGAAAAAGTATTTCGCGCATTAAAAAATGGGGTATATGGCTTTTATAATAAAAATGGAGAGCTGCTTATGGAAGGAAAATTTGAAAAAACAGGTGACTTTTTTTTAGAGCGCGCTTTTTTTCAACGAGATGAAAAATTTGGCTTCCTTAATAAAACAGGACAAGTAGTAATAGCGCCTGCTTATGATTGGACCGAAAGTTTTAGAAATCCACTTGTTCGGGTAAAACAAAATGCAAAATTTGGATTAATAGATACTGCTGGGAAAATTATTCTGCCCTGCGAATACGATAACATAGATAATTTTTACGAGGGCTTTGCAGCCGTTGTAAAAGATAAAAATTTTGGTTTTGTTAATTTGAAAGGAGAAATAATAGTTCCAATAAAATACGATTACACGCCCGAAATTTCTATCTCCAATGGCTTTAAAAATGGCCTGGCTAAAGTTGAGTTAAATAAAAAACGAGGGTTGCTTAATCAAAAAGGCGAGGTAGTTATTCCCTTTGAATACGATGACATACGTAATTTTTCTGGCGAACTATGTGCTGCAAAAAAGGGTAAGTGGGGTTATATTGACGTAAACAAGAAACTAAAAATAAATTTTCTTTACGATTATGCTTGGGATTTTTCGGGTGGTATAGCTCGCATAAAAGTGAAGGGTAAAACCGGTTATATAAATAAGAAAGGTGAGGCTATTTTACCTCCAACTTTTGAAGAAGGCACTGATTTTAAAAATGGCGTTGCTATTGTAATTCTAAATGGGAAAAAGGGAATTATAGATTCTTCTGGAAAATACTTAATTGCTTGCGAGATGGAAGAAATAACAGAAATCAAAAATAGCATGTTAAGAATTGAACAAAACGGTTCTACTTCCTTATATAGCCCCTTTCTACTCAAGCTAGTGTGGTCCGATGCGGGCCATTAAGGGTAGTTGCCCTCTTCTATATAACCTGGGGTTCTCTTAAAGCAAGCTATTCAGGGGTTGATATGTATGTTGATATTTACTACGTAATACAACCCTCAGAACTCTATCAATCCATAAATTAGCAAAATGGAAACAAAAGAGCCCAGCCTTACCCCAAAAGAAGAAAAACCAAAACGCAACAAATTTGTCTACCTATTCTGGTTTATGACATGCGTTTGTATTGTCATGGCATTTCTTTTCTGGAACCAGAAAACTGAAACGCAATCGGTAGTCACAGAAAATATTCAGATAACGCAAGAATCAGAAGTTGTTAAACGCGACCTTCAGAATTTGCAAACTGAATATGCCATGCTGGAAACAAACGATCAGTTTCTGAAAGCTGAGATAGAAGAGAAAAAAGCACTCATCGAAGAACTACAGCGCGAAGCAGAAAAGCACAAGGATGACGCGTATATCATGGCTCGCCTTAAAAAAGAAACTAAAACGTTGCGTGATATTATGAGACACTTTGTGGTTGAAATAGATTCACTCAATACGCTTAATAAAAAATTGATTGCTGTAAATGATTCTGTAAAAACTGAACTAACAACAGAAAAACAAAAAAGATCTACGCTTCAAAATGAAAAAGACAAGCTTTATCAAATAGGTTCAATTATCAAGTCAAGCGGCATGGCTGTAACTGCCGTAAATGTAAAGTCCAAAAATAAAATGGATGATACAAAAAAAGCAAAACGCACTGATAAAATTAAAATAGAATTTAAGCTTGAAGCAAATAACATTGCTCCCAAAGGCCCTAGAACTATATATGTTCGAATTGTGAAGCCTGATGGAAAAGAATGGTGCGACTCGCCAGATGCCGATCACCTATTTACATTTGGCAATTCCAAAGGCTATTATGCCATGAAAAAATCTTTGCAATATAATAACGAGGATGTTTCCGTTGAATTATACGTTAGAAAAAAAGAATCGGAAGAGCTTCTCCCTGGCAAATATATTGTAGACGTAGTTCTTGACGATGCCCCAATAGGGAAGTCTACTTTGGAATTGGACTAAAATTAACCATCCAGGCTAGTCTTTTTTGCTAGATTTTACTAATTTTTGCATATATTCGCTTTTTGATAAAAGCAGTTATACTTTTTTATGTTTAATCTTAAATCGAATTCAATGGCAAACCCAAAAACAACTGAAAATCCTTCAATAAATATCATTGGAGCAGGAACTGTTATTGAAGGAGATATAAAATCGGATGGAGATGTTCGCGTAGATGGCACACTGAATGGCTCCATATTTACTAAAGGAAAGCTTGTGCTTGGAGTTACCGGGATGATTGATGGCGAAGCTTCTTGCCAAAATGCAGATATATCAGGAACCATTAGCGGTAAAATAAAAATAACTGAACTTCTTTCACTCAAGGGGACTAGTAAACTAACTGGCGATATCAATACCAGCAAACTATCTATTGAGCCTGGTGCAAATTTCAGCGGATCATGTACTATGTCTGGCTCTGTACCAAACATCAAATTAAATAATGGACAAGGAGAAACCACAAAATCAGAAAAAGCAGCGGCTTACTGATTATGGTAAATTCTCTTCTATGGCTTTCCAGATGGGGGCTACCATCGCTTTAGGCGTATGGGGAGGAATGAAGCTTGACGAATACTATCCAATTACACGATTCCCTATTTTTACAATTTGCCTTTCCTTACTCTCTGTTTTTGCTGCCATGTATTGGGTTATTAAAGACCTTCTAAAAAAATAAAGCTTGCTCTTTTTCAAGAACAAGCTTTATAAATTAGGCTGTGTTGTTTACTTCGCCATAAAAACTATTTTTCCGCTGCTAGATGTATTGCCTGCGCGTATGGTGTAAAAATATATTCCGGAGGAAACTGCTGCTCCCGAGTTGTTCCTTCCATCCCAGTTAATCGTGTAAGTACCTGCCGCATTATATTGATACGATAAAGTTTTTACTTCGCTGCCATATATGGAATAAACCGAAACAGTTGTTTCAGCAGGTCGATCGAGCTCGTAACCTATTTTAACAAAATCATTAAATGGATTTGGATAAGAATATGAAGTAATATTTGTAGCACTGCTGTAGTTGTAAACTGTGCTTAACAAGGAATCATTAGCTAGTAAATTGCCAATATTAATTAATTCATCTCCGGGTAAATAATTCATCCACTGAAAAGAATCAAACAACATTTCATCTTTGGTTCCGGTACCTGCTCCAACATATGCTGGAGGATTATTCGGGTTATTAGGATTATTTACAGTATTGTCAAAAGTATGACTTGAATTTAATGTATATCCTGCAGGAACTTTTACCAAGTTTGGATATGTATAGAATCCTTGCCATGCAAAATCCCAATTATTAATTTTAATCAGAGGAATAGTTGTTGTGCCATTGGTCGCCCAATTCGTAATGCTTTTACAAACTAAATGAGAATGCGGGAACGAGCCATATATTGAACGCGCAAGCGGTATTGTTCCCGATGAGGGGTATTTAGCAGTAAACGTGGGTGTAGTATTAGCAAACATAGGCATGACCCAATTTTGTAATGGGGTTGATACATATACCGGCCGAATACCCGTTTCATTCAAGGGATAAAAATAAAGCCTAATTTGAGTACTATCCAGTTGACCTCCAGTTCCAGCTGGGTAATGGATTTGCATAATAATTTGTGAGCCAGCCTTAATTCTAATTCCCATTTTTAGCGGTGCTTTACCGGGAAATACAGTTGGAGATCCTCCTGGAGCATATACATCCAAATCAAAATCTCCGGGCTCTGTAAAGCAAGACCCATTTAAATTATTTGTCACAGTGCCTGTAGTGTCCACCTTCACTACTACGTGATGTACAATATCTGGATTTCCGGGTATAACTTCAAAAGCACGAAGTATTCGATCTTGCGTTAATCCTGTTGGTAGCGCAAAACAATTATACACATCTGCCGATACTCCATTACTTACAAATGTAGGTATCTGCAGTACTAAATCAGGTGTGCCTTTTAATTTGTGCTTTGTATAGGTTGGCGGAGGCGGAGCAAGTGTAGTATCTCCTTTTAATGCTCCTGTACTAACCCAACTCAAAATGGAATTTTTTTCTGAGCTAGTAATAATACGTTCATGCAAAAATCTAGTATAAGTTGTATCGGGAGCCCAAGGAGGCATTTTGCCAGTATTTAAATCGGTTTGAATAGATGAAGCCCAAGGATAGGTTTGGCTATAGGTCATCATTGGAAAAGGAGCTCCACCATTTACATGATGGCAGCCGGTACAGCGACTATAAAAAATGCCTGCTACATCTTTATAAACCAATTGTGCAGAAGCAGAAAGTGAAAGAATAGCTGTAAAAAGTAAAAGAGTGTAAATTTTCTTCATTTAAGGAGGTTTAATATAGTAAGACGTATAAATCCTGACAAAGTTACAAAAATAAAATGTCTTATATAAAACTACAATTCTCGAGCTTTTTAACTTTGTGCTACTATGTTGGAAAAGAGCATAACCATACAAAGCAGCATTCAGGATGACTTCATTGAGATTGCCCACTTAGGAAAGAGCTTAGACTTAGATACAGAAGAAATGAATTGGAATCAATTCATAGTAGCTAAAAAGCAAAGTAAAATTGTTGGTATTGGAAGGTTGCGTAAGTATGAAAACTGTACCGAAATAGCAACTGTTGGTGTTGTACCAGAATTACAAATTAGCGGTATAGGCACTTTGCTTATCAAGGAATTAATAAATGCTGGGCCCTCCGAGCTATTTGTAACCTGTGTAATTCCTGAATTCTTCAAAAAATTTGGGTTTCAGGCCACCAAACATTATCCGCCCGTACTTGAAAAAAAAGTGGATTTTTGCAAGTTGTATAATTTTAATGCAAATCAGATATTTGTAATGAAATTAATAAAATGATTTGAAATTAAAAAGAGCAAGCTTCAATTACCATGGCCAAGCAAAAACAAACTAAACAGCAGCAACAAAAGAAACAGCCTGTTGTTTCTATTCCCAAAATAGAGTCTATTTCTCCTATTACGTCTTTTCGTTTTCAGACTATAATCATTGTGCTCCTTGGTTTTGGTATTTATTTTAATTCTTTCAACAATAAATATGCATTGGACGATGATATTGTAATGCGCTTAAATGATTACGTGCAAGAGGGGTTTGGTGGGATTGGAAAAATAATGACAACCGATTCGTACGATAGCTTTTTTAAGTCCATGGGTTCATCTGGAGAGTTATCTGGTGGTCGTTACCGTCCATTTTCCATTTTAACTTTTGCCATTGAACAGGAATTGTTTGGCGAATGTCACGGCACTCGAATGTTAGAAATTCGCGATACGCTTTCGCAAACATATTTGATGCAAACCAACCCCAACCTTGCCAATAAACTCATTGCCGAAAAGGCAGCTTTGGAAGGGCTTATATCCCAGTCGCACGAAGACCTGGCAATGATAAGGCACGTAGTAAACGTGTTACTATATATTTTGTCTGCCGTATTTCTTTTGCAATTGTTACGTGATTATATATTCAAATATGCTAATCTCACATTCGTAAACTACAAAGATCTGGCATTTTTTGCTACGCTTTTATTTTTAGTACACCCCATACACACCGAAGTTGTTGCCAATGTAAAAAGCAGAGATGAAATCTTGTCCCTACTTTTCATGATTCTCACTTTTATCTATGTATTTAAATACACCGATTCAAAAAAATCTCAAGACCTCTATCTTGGTTTGTCCTTTTATTTTTTAGCATTATTATCAAAAGAATGGGGAATAACCTTAGTGGCTATAATCCCAATGATGTTTTTTATTTTCAAAAAATATTCTATTCCTCAAAGCATTAAGGCTTCGTTACCCTATTTTGCAGTTGCAGCATTTTACATGATGTTACGCTACAAATTTGTAGGTGCCGGCAAGCAAGGTGAAATAACAGAGGTGCTTAACAATCCGTTTGTTTTTGCCACTGCCCTTGAAGCAAAGGCAACACATATTTTTATTTTATTGAAATATATTCGCCTTCTTATTTTCCCTCATCCGCTTTCGGCAGATTATTCCTGGAAAACAATACCGTACAATAATTTTGGCGATGCTTTAGTATGGGTCTCGTTGATGGTACATACGTTTATCGTATACTACTTTTTCAAATTTTTGAAAAACAGAAACTGGATGGCTTTTGCGCTGGCATTTTACCTATTCCACTTATTCATGATTTCAAACCTGCTTATGCCTATTGGCGCTACCATGGGCGAAAGGTTGGTATATCATTCTTCCTTAGGATTTGTAATGATTGCAGCATACGGAATACTTTTTTTATTATACCAGTTCATAAAATCCGAAAATGCACGGAAAGTGTTTTACGTTACAATAATTTTAGCACTAATTATCCCTATGAGCTATAAAACCATTGATAGAAACCCTGATTGGGAGACTGACAATATTTTATTTATGCACGATGCCTGGGTGGTGCCCAATAGTGTTTTAGCAAATGGAAATTCTGGCAAAGCATTTATTGAATACGCACAAAAAGATTCCGTAAACAGATTAGCGCTCCTTGACTCTGCAATTTATCATCTCGAAAAAGCGGTGACACTTCACCCTAAATATGTAAATGGCTATCTTAATTTAGGGCTTGCCTATTTTCAAAAAAGGGACTTGGATAAAGCTGAACAATATTGGGGGCTTGCCAGAAAGTACTTTCCCTCACATCCATTCTTTCGTCAATCGTATGATCCTGCCCTAGCCAATGCTTTGGTAGAACGAGCTCGACAAGAAGGACAAAAAGGAAATATACCGAAAGCAATTGAATTCATGAGTCGTGCTTTGCATTACGACAGCACAAGTGCGCAAACCTGGTATCACTACGGAGGAGCCAATTACTCTGTCGGCAATGTTAAAGAGGCATACCGAGGCTGGAGTAAGTGCCTGCAGTTGGATCCTAGTAATGTAGAAGCTAAGAAAGGACTTGACGTGATATTGCAACAGCGTAACGCAGTTCCATTGCCCGTTTCAGCACCTAAGAATAAATAAGGATAAAAACATTGTGATTTATATTGCATTATCCAAAAAAAATACAATTTTTGTATATTAATATTCATTTTAAACTTTATTTTATGAAAAAATTTATTTTAAGTGTTGCTGCTGTTGCATGTTCAATTTTATTGTTTGCACAAGGACCATTAAAGGGTCCTTTGGATAAAAATATTTATTTAGCAGAGGTGTTTAAAGAAGGAAAGAAAAAACCCCTCGACCCAGATGAGCTAAAATTTTTGACAGGGAAATTTAAAAGTAAAATATTTGCACAATGGGGATTTACGAAAGCGATGCCCTATAAAATAGTTTCATCAGACTCCACAAATGCAGAGGCCATTGTGTATGTTTGGATTGCAGAAACAGTAAATGACATAAAAGAGGTAATGAAGTGGAGTGGCACCATTACCGGTGATGATATAGAAGGCACTGCTGATCTATTCAACAAAGAAGAAGAATTAAAGTGGAGCTATACCTTTTCTGGAAAGCTAAAGGGCAAGCCCGGAAAAAAATAATCTCTTAATTTCCTTCTAAGATTTTAAATAGCTCGTCCAATTTAGGAGTTAAGATAATTTCCGTTCTGCGATTTTTTGCACGTGCTTCTTTTGTTTTACTATCGTCAATCGGGAAAAACTCTCCTCTGCCTGCTGCTGTTAATCGCTTAGGGTTCGTGCTGCTGTTTTGAGTAATTATTTTTACTACTGATGTTGCACGTACAGAGCTCAGATCCCAATTGTCTTTCACATCCCCTAAGCCTTTCATGGGCACATCATCCGTATGACCTTCAACGAGTACATTAATATCTGGATTAGATTCCAATACTTTGGCAAGCTGCTTTAGAGCATCAACGCCTATAGGTTCTACAGCCCATTTTCCGCTCTTAAAGAGCAAACTCTCCTCCAAAGAAACATACACCTTTCCGTTCTTTTGCGTAACCGTTAATCCTTTTCCTTCAAAGCCCAAAAGCGCGTCTGATACTTTTTTCTTGAGCGCATTCACAGCATCTTCTTTTTGCTTAAGTACATCTTCAAGTTCTTTCACGCGCTCTTCGCGTTTTTTTAGTTCAACCGTTAAGCCATCCAAATCAATTTTCTTTTTTTCTAATTCTATTTGTAATTTTTTTAAGTCGTCTTCCTTACGCTGAAGCTGTTCCTGAGTAGAAGAAAGTTGGCCCGATAATTTTTTGCTTTCTGAATCACTTCCCGCTAGTAGTTTGTTATATCTGTCTATTAACGTTTCATTTACGCTATTTAATTTGTCGTATTTAGCTGTTAGGTTTCTATAATTTGTACCTATTATAGCGGTATCCTTTTGTAGTCCTATAAGTTGTTTTTGCTCATCCTGCATTTTATTCTTTAGTTCGTTCAGTTCTGTTTCAAGCGCTTGAGAAGAAGCTTTGAAATTAGCTAGTTCTTTCTCACAGTTTTCTCGCTTTGCTTTTTCGTTTTGTAATTTATTGGCAGGAACGCAAGCAACAAATGCGGTAATTATGATTAATGTTACTACTAGGAAAAAATTGTTTTTCATTTTTCTGGTTTTATATTTTATGCTATAGCAATAATAATGCAATAATGAGGGTGGATTTTTTCAGAAAAAATCAATTATCAACATGTCTTTGCTAATAATTACATTATACAGCGAAACATTTTTTGCTCCAAATCGTTTAATATTGAAAGGCGGGTTGACATAAAAAAGATATATCATGACAGATTTAAGCAAAAACTGGCTTACTGAAAAGCACATTGATTTTGAGTACAAAAAGTACCTATTACTTTCTTATTTGCAAGATGTGAGCAAAAATTTTGACGCTACGCGCCTATATCCTTGGTTTGCGGAACTTATTGAGCATTATAAAAACACTCTTTCTGTTAAAGAGAATAAGCAAAATCTAAAAATGCATTTTCCGCAGCGCTTATCCGGCATTGATGAAAGCGGCAAACTTACTTTTGAAAATATGGTAAATGACGGGAATATGATGGCTGAGTTAGAAAACATTATTGAATATGCAATCCCTCAGTTTCAGCAGCGGGTAGATGAGGGAAAAAATATTTACGATGTTGTTGAAGATCATTTGTCATTACAATCAGTTGGCCTAATGCCATTAAACTCTGAATACGGCTATATGTTGTTAAAGGATGGCAAAACAGCAATAACAAGCGTATATGAATATCAAGTAACCTTTTTTGAAAGCGCCACTGAGAAGTTTAAAGCTATTCATACCCACTATGTAAAATCGTTTGAAAAAAATATTTCTACTACGTTTCAGTCTATAAAAGGCGACCTGCTTAGGGATAATAAAAAACTGGCAAACCCAGCAACGTATGCCATTGAAACTGATTTAAGTTTGCCACTTGAAGAAACTTTTTTACCAATTGCTAAGCGAATGTTGGTAAGACATTTGGCATCGGCAGAAAGTAAAATCGAGAATTAATTTTTGAAAATAAAAAAGGCATATAATAGAATCCTATTATATGCCCTTGACAAATATTTTTATTTACGGGTTCTTGTCTTCGCTTGGCACAAAATATACACGTGAAACATCTCGATATTCCATTGCGTTTACATCAAAGTCTTTTACATTTTTCTGAATTAAACGATAAATTTCATCGTAGAAAATAGGCATTAAAGCACCCTCGTCTATTTGAACTTGATCCGCTTGTAAATAAAGTTTAAATCGTTTTACATCATCAATTTCCATACTAGCTAAATACAACAAGGAGTCATATTTAGCATTCTTAAAACGAGTAGTATTGAAAAACGAACGATCAGAAAGATGATCCGGAATATGAGAGCTTGACAAAAGTGTTAAGAAAGATTCAGGATCCGGATAATCTGATATCCAACCAGAGCGCCAGAAAAGAGTTTGCCCGCTTTCAATTTTATCTAAATGCTGTGTAAAGGGAAGGGTTTCAATATTAATATCAATATTCAAATTTTCCTTAAGCATGCCCTGTATTACCTGAGCCGTTAATACGTTTCGGTCACCTCCACCACTATTAATTTGCAAGGTGATATGAGGGAATCCTTTGCCGTTTGGATATCCTGCTTCAGCTAATAATTTTTTTGCTAAATCTGTATCAAACGCATATCCTTTGAGTGATTTAAAATCATACCCTTTAGCTTCAAAACTTGGTACAGGAGGAACCATTCCATAAAGTGCAGGTATCCCTTCCCCCTTAAGTGTGTAATCAACAATTTTCTGTCTGTCAATAGCATGATTAAATGCTAAACAAACGCGCTTATCATCAAATGGTTTTACAGGGTGTAAAAATCCATAGTAGAAAAGATTCATCGCTGGTGAAAGTTGTAACTCGAATGGAACATTATCTTTTGCTTTATCTAAATCAGCCAATATGTCTCCAATATTTTCGGTAGGAATTCGATAAAGCATATCAAGATTCCCTTTTTGAAACTCCAAAAGCTCCTGCTTTTTTTCTTTGATGAAAGAGAATCGTACAGTGTTTAAGTAAGGCAGTTGATTTCCGTCCGCATCTTTACCCCAATAATCTGGGTTTCTTTCCAAAATAACAACTTCGCCTTCTTTAATCGTTTTAAGTCTAAATGCACCGGTACCAATAGCTCTAGCTCGCATTCCATCTGCACCATATTTTTCATATGCTTCTTTAGGAAATAAATAACATCCCTGAATTACTAAGAAATTAAGAAACCCTGCATTGGGCTTGGTAAGTGTAATTTCAAGTGTGTAATCATCTAAAACTTTTACACCGCTTACACCGCCTTCCAAAGGCTTTTTATCTTTTGTAGATTGGTAATATTTATTTGCTCCTTTTACTCTGTCCTTAAATGTTCCATCAAACCATTGGTTGTGGGGTCCTGCTGTACAAAGATTATCGAAACACCATTTGAAATCGTTGGCATTTATTTCACGGCCCTTGCCGCCAAAACATTCATCGTCATGAAACTTTACTCCTTTGCGAATTTTAAAAGTCCACACGGTAGCTTCAGAGTTTTTAGTCCAAGACTCGGCTAATCCAGGGCCAATAGAAAGATCTTTTTGTGAAAGGCGAACAAGACCTTCGTAAATCTGATTTGCAATTCGATGCGATGTAACCTCGGTAATATCTAGCGGATAGAGATTTCTGAAATCCTCAACTTCGTTCATTCGCAGTACTCCTCCTGCATATTTTCCTCCGTTTAAAGGTGTCAATCCACCTTCCACTGTTGCCTCTTGTCCGCAAGAGTAAATTAGTGATAACGCTACAAAAGATAAAAAGAGTTTTTTCATATTATTTAGATGCAAAATTAGTCAGTTTTAATAGCTTTTTCTAGATAGATGTGCTGACTGCAAATATAAACTTTAATTTATTTTGCCCAATAATAATTGTGAATTAGAAAACCCTATAAAATGGTCAAAATAGGTTGTTAATCTTTTAATTCTACCAACAAAGGGCAATGATCAGAATGTTTTGCTTCTGATAAGATTATGGAGCGTTTTAATTGCTTTTCCAGAGGAGTGCTTACTAAGTGATAGTCAATCCTCCAGCCTAAGTTTTTTGCTCTGGAGTTAGCTCTAAAGCTCCACCAAGTGTAATTATGAGGCTCTTGGTTGAAAAACCGGAAAGTATCAATAAAGCCACTTTTTAGGAATTGGTCTATCCAGGCTCTTTCTTCCGGCAAAAAACCTGTAGAATTTGCATTAGCTATAGGGTTATGTATATCAATTGCTTTGTGACAAATATTTAAGTCTCCGCAGATAACGAGTTTGGGAATTTTCTTTTTGAGCTTATTAATATATATCTGAAAATCCTCCAAGAATTCATACTTAAAATCTTGACGATGCTCGCCCGAAGTTCCGGAGGGAAAATAAACACTCATGACGGAAACATCACCAAAATCGGCTCGAATAATTCTTCCTTCGTCATCGTACTTTTTTATGCCACATCCATACTCCACATGATCGGGTTTCTTTTTAGATAATATTGCCACTCCGCTGTACCCTTTTTTTTGCGCAGGAAACCAAAATGTATGCTTGTATAATTTATCGTGGGTGTCTTTATCGAGCTGCTCGGGGTTAGCTTTTATCTCTTGCAAACAAATAACATCTGGATTAATATTGTTTATCCATTCTATCAGGCCTTTGCTAATTGCGGATCGAATGCCATTTACATTATATGATAATATTTTCATTATTTGCTCTAAGTAATGCTTTTGTGACTTGACTTAAGGAAACAAATTTAGCAATTGCTCGTTATCTGAAACGAATTGCGCAACTTTGTCTATCCTAAATTCTAAAACATATTTGGCGCTTTTAAAAACGAAGCCTGCAGTTGGTGTGCAGAAAAAGATTCTGTTGCTTTTGATTGGGCTGATCAACTGTGCTTGCTCTTTTTCACAAACCTCCAATCAGCGTACAAAAAATATCTTTGTATTAGGCGATACGATTTCATTGGATACATTGAGTGTAGTGGCAAACTCCGTTTCTATAAAAAAAATAAATGGGGAGCCTATAGATACTTCGAAATATAAAATCGATTATGCCAAGGCATTACTAATATTTTCTTCAGCTGCAAATGGGTTGAGAAATGACTCATTGGTTGTTTCCTACAATGTATTCCCATTTTTATTTTCGAAAGAATACAAGCATAAAGATGTACGAAAAATTCAAAACAACCAATTTGGCGAACCCTATATTTATAACGTTGATAAAAATAAGCCAGTCGATTTTTTTAAAACGGAAGGGCTGACTAAAAGCGGGAGTCTTTCCAGAGGAATATCGTTTGGTAATAATCAAGATGTAGTGTTAAACTCTAATTTAAATCTTCAGCTTGCAGGAAAAGTTAGCGACAACATGGATATTTTATTGGCAGCAACAGATCAAAATATTCCTGTTCAGCCAGATGGAAACACGCAGCAGCTGCAAGAGTTTGATAAAGTATTTATTCAAATTGGAATCAAGGATTTGCCAAAATCCGGAAAAACCCTCCTTACCGCTGGTGATTTTCAAATGATGAAACCGGATGGCTACTTCATGGTATATAATAAAAGAAATCAGGGCTTAAGTATTGAAACTAAAATGGCTCAGCCCAAATCCTCTGAATTGATTGTTAGAGGGAGTGTAGCAGTATCAAAGGGAAAATTCGCCAGAAACATTTCGGTAGAAAATAAAAATGGCAACACATTTAACGGGCAACGGCAGGAACGAAATCAAGGTGCCTATAAATTACGTGGCGCTGAAAACGAACAGTTTATCATTGTTTTAGCGGGAACAGAAATGGTTTACTTAGACGGGAAATTGCTGGAACGCGGACAAGAAAACGACTACATCATTGATTACAACACATCTGAAATAACTTTCACTCCAAAAAATTTAATTACCAAAGACAAACGTATTTCGGTGGAGTTTCAGTACTCCGATAAAAATTATGCTCGCTCGCTGGCGCATGCAGGCAGTGAATACAAATCCAAAAAAATTAATGTGCGCTTGAATGGTTATACGGAACAAGATAATAAAAACAGACCGTTACAACAACAGCTAGATAATCCAGAAAAATTGTTGCTTTCGATAGTTGGCGACAGCTTACATCAAGCAATTACTTCTTCGGCAGACAGCATTCCATTTAACAATACAGAAGTTTTATATGATAAGCTAGATTCTTCGATTGGCACTTTTACTTATCCTAGCATTTATATGTACTCTACAGATACTGCTAAAGCACATTTTCGATTAAGTTTTTCTTTTGTAGGGATAAATAAAGGCAATTACAAACTAAAACAATCGGCCGCAAACGGAAAGGTGTATGAATGGGTTGTGCCGGATACGGTAAGCGGTCAGCCTACCGGTTCTTATGAGCCTGTGATTTTACTTATTTCACCTAAGCAAAAACAGATGGTTACGGCAGGAGCTGATATTATTTTTTCAAAAAATTCGATTTTGTCTTTTGAAGGAGCTATTAGCAACAATGACATAAATACCTTTTCTGAAAAAGATAAAAAAGATAATACAGGATTAGGAGGAAAAATTAATTGGGATCATATTATTCCGCTAACGCACAAAGAGAACGATACCGGCAACGCGATGCCTTCCTGGAAATTAGTTACCAATGCAAATTATGAATTCTTGCAAAAAACATTTTCGCCTATTGAGCGCTTTCGTTCTGTAGAATTTATTCGCGACTGGAATCGAATAAATGCTATCCAACAAGATGACCAGCACATTATGGGGGGACGAATTGGAATTGCTAAAAAAAATAATTTGCTTTCGTATGACTACAAATCTTTCATGGAAGGGAGATTTTACAATGCCATGCGCCACAGCAGCATTGTCAACATTGCTTCAAATGGATATTTAATAAATGCTGATGGAAGCTATTTGAATTCAAAAAGCTCTTTAAATAATTCAAACTTTTTAAGACACCGAGCAACGGCATCAAAAGAAATTCCTGTAGGATTGATAAATGGAAAATTCACTGCTGGTGTGCGAGAAAAACAAGAACATAATTTAATTCAAACAAAATTATTTGACTCACTCATGGCAGGCAGTGCGCGCTTCATGGAGTGGGAACCTTTTGTAGAACTTAAAGATTCGTCAAACAATAAATATTCCTTGTCCTACAAACAGCGAACCGACTATGCTATTAGCAATTTAAAAGGAGCAGAGCTTCATCGTGCTACTTTGGCCGAAGATTATGGCGGTGGCATGGAACTGTTTAGTAACCCTAATAGTCAGTTTAGGTTTACTGGCAGCTACAGAAAATTAAAAATGCTGGACACCACCATCACCATTCAAAAGTCCGAAAACACAGTGGTAGGAAGAGTGGAATATAATTTTGCTCTTTTAAAGGGATTTATTTCTTCTCAAACATTTTACGAAGTGGGCTCCGGACTTGAGCTGAAAAGAGATTTTATTTTTTTAGAAGTTGCGCCCGGACAAGGAACACACATTTGGGTTGATTACAACAAAAATGGAGTAAAGGAATTAAATGAGTTTGAGATATCGTTGTTCCCCAACGAAGCAAACTACATTAAAGTGTGGACTCCTACTGATGACTACATCAGCATTTATACCAACCAATTCAGTGAAGTGTTTAATATACGACCGAGTGCAAAGTGGTCAGGAAAAAAAGGAATTAAAAAAACTATTTCACGTTTTGGAAATCAAACTGCTTATAGAACGGACCGAAAAACTACCAATACAGATTTAGCAATAGCATACAATCCGTTTGCATCCGACACCAAAGACAGCACATTAATAACGTTGAATTCATCCCTCCGTAACACTATCTTTTTCAACCAAAACGACCCAGTGTTTGGCATGGATTTTACTTGGCAGGATGTAGAAAACAAATCCTTACTCGTAAATGACACCGTCTTTCGTACCAACACCTATAGCGAAACTAAAATTCGTTGGAACGTAAATAGAAAATGGACTTGGCAAGGAAGTTTTAAAGAAGGAATAAAGCAAAACAATTCTAAATTTTTTACTGCCCGAAATTATCGCATTACCTATTATGAAGCAGAGCCTAAAATAATTTTACAATCCAGCGCTACGTTTCGTGTAATTATGTCGTACAAATATTCTGAGAAAAAAAATACGATTTCAATTCTTGGCGCAAAGGCGGAGTTAGTGCAAGCACAAAATTATGGCAGCGAAATAAAATACAGTGCGCTCAACAAAGGAAGCTTAGCGGCCAAAGCAAATTTTATTCTTATTAGTTACAACAGTGTAGAAAACACTCCCCTAGCCTATGAAATGCTGGATGGTCTTAAAACCGGAAATAATTACACTTGGGGTGTAGCCTACAATCGAACGCTCGCGAGTAATATTCAGCTTACCTTATCGTACGATGGAAGAAATTCTCCGGGGGTAAAAACCATTCATACAGGAAATGCGCAAGTCAGAGCCTATTTTTAACTATGCCTTGATTTTTCTAAATGAATAAATTTTTTTCGGATTCTGGCTCGAATGGAACACTCTTAAAATCTCAACTCTTTTTTATTTGACCCTATAAACTATTTTGAAAGGCGCATAAGTCGCTTTTCTATAAATTTTATTTTTTGAAGGAAGTTCTGCGCACTCTTCATATTTAAAAGGTAAACGCGCAAGTGATTTGGAATGTTTTATACCGATGCTAAATAAGTTTAAGGAAATATTTCGATCGGCATATACTGATACAACCGATCAAAAATTCTTAAAATCGGTTGTCGTCAGTATACAATACCAGAAGTGATTTTTACAGCTTTCCGCTGGCTATCACTCCTAATAAAATCGTAAATATCTTTGAGATTTTGTTGAGCAAACAGAGACCAATGAACAGTAAAGAATTCTTCTTTCACCATTGCTTCATATTTGCCTCTAACTGCTCAACGGAAACAAATCTGGTTTTTTCTGATTTCTTAATCATAGAGCGTAATTCTTTCAAATCCATAGGTTCGCCTTTTACGACAAGATTTCTACTATTTGATTTAATAGATTTTACCGAAAGAAGTTTTTTAGCAAGAGAAATTAGAAAACTTGCTTCCTTATCGTTATTCAGGGTAATGGTAACAGTATTTATGTTTTGTTTCTTATAGCACAGAGATACAAAAAGATGTAGGAAATACAATCTCATTGCAAGTAAAGGGAATTCCGAAATAAAAAAGCCCTGTCTGTTAAGACAAGGCTTCTTTGATTTAGAGGTTGGATTGCTTAGTCCTTCTTTCCTCCAAGCATCACAAGCTCGCTCACTTGTACTTCGGTAATGTAGCGCTTCACGCCTTCTTTATCCGTGTAGTTGCGGTTGAGCAGTTTTCCTTCAACGGCCACTTCGCTGCCTTTCTTAAGATATTTCTCAACGATATCGGCTGTTTTACCCCACACGGTCAGGTTATGCCATTGGGTGTCCGTTATTTTTTCGCCCGCTTTATTGTGATAGGTTTCGTTGGTTGCGAGGGAGAATTTTGCAAATTTTTTTCCTCCATCAAGTTCTTTCACTTCAGGATTTTGTCCGAGGTTTCCGATCAATGTTACTTTGTTTCTCATGTTGTTTTGTTTTATCCACCGTAGCTTCAGCGTAGGTGGGTTTTTGTTTTTTTGCCTCATCCCTGCATGAAGCGTTTGTTTTATTTGTTTCGCCCTTTTAGGGAAGGGGCGGTTGTTGTTGTTTGTTTTTCTTTTATATTCTTCGTGCCCTTTGTGGGCTGTTTATTCACTTTGTGTCCTTTGTGGTTTCTGTATTTATCAGCCGAAACCACAAAGGACACTATGGCTGGCACAGAGGTCACAAAGTGCCGTTTATAACACGTTTTATTCCATTTCTTAGATGTGCAACATTAAAATTGATCAGTAACCCTAGTTTATAACTCCCAAGTTTCATGTAGGTGAGTGTTTGCGCTAGGTGTACATCATTCAACGCCTCTACACTCTTGATCTCTATTACTACCTTACTTTCTACGAGCAGGTCCATGCGGTATGCGCATTCCAGCTTTATTTCTTCAAAAATGAGTGGCATGGCTTTTTCCTTTTCTACGCATAGACCCGCTTTTTTTATTTTGTATTGCATGCACTCCTTATATGCGCTTTCGAGCAGGCCCGGACCCAGTGTGGTGTGAACTTGCATCGCAAGTCCGATTATTTTATTTGATAGTTGATTTTCTGTCAGCATTTTTTTTTGTTTGATGGAGCAAAGGGATCGGACTGTTGTTTTTGTTATTTGTCTGCGCCTTCCCGTCCTTGGATAAGCTCAGGGACTGGGCAGACATATGGGATGCAATGGTTACACAGTGCTTTATTATATATTCACGTACAACTAAAGAAAGCGCATTCACTTCCCCTGATCTTTTATTTTTACTGTGCATCCTATTTTGGTTGTTCGTTTCGTTTGATGAGGCAAAGGTGCAGCGGTCCTGCCGGCCAAGTCGGTTATTAAGCATTTACATTCGGATATACCCGTTTGTAAACGTTTGCAGACGCATAAGGTGGGTTTTTATAGAAAATTTCAATAAAAGGTAGTTAATCCGTGCGCTGACAAAAGACGTTCAACTGCCAAAGGCCAAGAGAGGTTCTATAAAAATAAAAAAGCCACCCCTGATAGGGATGGCTTAAAAACTCCGAAAGCTCCTACCCTAAAATATGATGGTCAAATCAGAACATTGCGTAACGGTGCTATTCCCATTGTAAGCATCGGGCCAAAAAGTATAGCCACTTGCTTGTGTAGCTTTCCATGAAATACTTCCCGCAGAAGTAGTATAGGGGGAACTGGTAGTAGGAGAAGTGGATGATCCACCTGAAACAGTTCCTTTGTAAACTGCGTTAATCTCTAATTTGTACGGGTCTGAATATTTGTTTTTGAAATACACAACGCCTGTATTGTTTGTTACACATCCCGGTTGTGTCGCAGTGCCATTTCCGGGACTTGAGGGTGTTTCTTTTTTGCATTCGCTAAATAGAATTAGTGAACAGAATAAAAGTGCAGATAGTATTTTTGTTTTCATTTTGGGGTACTTTTAAATAAGGTTGAAAAACCCCATTCCACTATGGAATGGGGTTTTTATTCATAATACTATTTTACTTTATTAATCTATCAATTGAAAATATTCTTTTACTTCTTTGTAATTTTTGATATTAACGCTCTTAGGGAAATTAGCCCACCTAGAACCGTCAATCGCAACAATTTTAAATTTCAGTTGCCCATTTAAAAATGATGCAGAACCAGGTGATCCTGAATCATCAAATCCAACATACTGTACTTTTACAGTACCGATAGAAAACCAAAAATTCAAAGTAGTGGAATAATAAGTATCATCGGAATATGTATAAGGCAGTGCAACCCAACTCCCCGCACCATCGTCACCATATACCATAACTGCACCTTTATCTTTAACGGATTGTGTAATGTTCGCCCATGACATAGAAACACTATAATCAAAATTGATTCCATCATCATAATCAGTAACCCAGTTATTGGGAGTTATGGTTGTAGACGTTACATTGGCATTGCCATTTGTACCATTAGTTCCGTTTGTTCCATTAGTGCCTGCAGTTCCATTTGCTCCGTTTGCACCGGCTGGACCTTGAGGACCCATTTGGTCATCTTTGGCACAAGAATTGAACATTAGCACGCTTAGTGCAAACATTCCAAGAATAATTGTTTTTTTCATTTTTGATTTGTTTTGATTGTTATTGTTTGTTTATTTAGTCAGGTATTTCGAAGAAACATATCCCTCCACGCCACTATATTTCACTTTCCACCACCCTGCGCTTGTTTTTTCAACAAGCTCAACCTGCGAACCTTTTTTTAATGTTAAAAAAGATGAGGATGATATGTTAGGCTCTTCTCTTACATTAAGGGTTTCTGTATTAACAGTATAAAATTGCTTTTCAGCATTGAATTGGGAAGCTGGCATATCTGGAGGCCTCTGATTAACAATAGGGGAATTATTTTCCGTGACTGTTGGATTGTTAGCAGGAGCCTGGATCTTTGTGAGTTTCGAAGAAATAATTTCTATTGTTTTATCACGTCCATTCTGATTTTTGTAATCTACTATCACATATTTACCCTTAACTGCTCTAACGGTTCCCTGATCATATTCGGAACCCCAATCTCTTTTCCAAGTGACCAAATCTCCCTCGGTAAACTCGGCCTTCGAAGAATTGACTGGCAACTCTGCGCCTGTGTATTTTGTTAAATCTTTATAATCAAATTTTTTAATTTGCTCTCCTCCCCTACTATCTAGATATTTAACAGCCGCTTTATCAACCTCTATAGCTACTACTACCCCGGTAATAAAACTGCCATTCCATTTAAACATTACTTTCTCGCCAGCATTGATATTATGTCCATACTGATTTTTATTTGCGTTTTCCGGAAAGCCCCACACATCGCCAACCACTTTAATCTTCCCATTCTTTTCATAAACTTGAACATTCTGCATGCATTCCCCACCGGGTACATTTCGTATGGCATCTTCAATCGCGGCAGTTATTTTTCCATTGTTCTCTGCCGAAACTTTACCTTCTCTTGATGTCACTGATTTACCATTGTCGCGTCCTTCAGCAAACCTTTGCAGCTCTTTATATCCCGCCTGAGAATTGTAATTTCTCGTTGATACGACTGTGAGATTGACAATTTTTACCCAATCAGCGCAACTCATAAAAACAAGGCTGACAATCACATAAAGTAATTTTTCTTTCAATTTAAAAGCGATTTTGGACGATACTACAAATATATGATTTATTGCCATAAAGTAAATATATAATTTACAATAATTAAAGAATTTATATACTAATATTATTATATAAACATACCTTTATTAAACGGATACAGGAGGGTTATTGCCCAATTTTGCCGTATGGAGATTCACATAGGTCAAAAAATACGCGAAAAAGCAAAGGAATTACGCATTGGCCCCACCGAACTGAGTAAAATGATAAACACTTCTAAGCAGAATATTTACGGAATTTATAAACGGAAATCCATTGACACATATTTGCTTTCGAAGATTTCTTACGCCTTTAACTATAATTTTTTCAAACACTATTTTTCGGATGAACAGATTTTATCTTCTGCCGAGCCTGTGCCAGATTATAGGACAGGAAAAAGCAAGCCTCCTCCTCAAGAGACAGAAATTCTCAAAAAAGAAATTTCAGAATTGAAGGATAAATACGGGTTACTTCAAAAAATAAACTCGTTGCTTGAAAAAGATAAGAAAAAGAAATAATCTGGAAGAGCTAGTTTGAATCTGTAAATCAGCCTTAACTCAATACGCTCTCACATTTTTTCCTTGCATGTAATTAATGAAAGAGCGGTTTGCAACACGGTTGCCACCAGGCGTAGGGTAATCGCCAGTAAAATACCAATCTCCTTTATGGTTTGGACACGAAGCGTGTAACCCTTCAATGGATTGATAAATGATTTGCACCTTGGCCTTTGTATTAGGAGGAAGAAGTAGCTCTGTAATTTTATCTGATATTTCCTGTGGGGTAAATGGTTTGTAAATTTCTTTCACCACATTTTGAATATCTCCTGGCGGCTTATTGTTTTCAGCAATGGCTTTTTCTAATAGTTCTTCTAAAAAATTCTCTTTGTATTTTGATTTCAATAATTCTACCGCTGCGCGGAAAGCTATCAAATCGCCTAAGCGAGCCATATCAATGCCATAACAATCTGGGAACCTGATTTGTGGCGCTGAAGAAACGATAACAATTTTTTTAGGGCCTAGTCTGTCAAAAATGCGGATGATGCTTTTCTTAAGGGTAGTGCCGCGAACGATGGAATCATCCAGCACCACAAAATTATCCAACCCTTTTCGGATCACGCCATAGGTTGTATCGTAAACATGTGCCACCATGTCATCGCGTTGCGCATCGGCAGTAATAAAGGTGCGTAGCTTTGCATCTTTGATAGCTATTTTTTCTTGTCTTGCCCTAAAAGAAACAATTTCGTGCACTTCGTCCATCACTTCCGCAATAGGGCGAGAAGAAGATGTTTGAGAAGAAAATAATTTTCTAATCTCGGTAGTTTTCCATCCATCCAAATAGTTAGAAATGCCCTGCATGAGACCTATAAAAGCAACCTCGGCAGTATTAGGTATAAATGAAAATACGGTGTTACGCAAGTCGCTGTCTACCGATTTTAGTACAGCAGAACAAAGTTCTACGCCTAGTTTTTTTCTTTCTATGTAAATATCTGCATCGCTGCCTCTCGAAAAATAAATGCGCTCGAAGGAGCAAGATTTTTTTTCTTTGGGCTCCAGCACTTCCTCTTCGGTTATGGTTCCATCTTTTTTTATGATGAGCGCAAAGCCGGGCTTTATTTCTTTGATGTTTTCCATCGGAACGTTAAAAGCTGTTTGAATGGCAGGGCGTTCTGAAGTAACAACCACAACCTCATCATCGCAATAATAAAAAGCAGGACGAATACCGTTGGGGTCGCGCAGCACAAATGCATCGCCATGTCCTAACAATCCAGCCATGGCATAGCCACCATCAAACTTTTTTGTTGCTGCCTTTAAAATATTTTTAACGTCCAGATTTTGAACAATCTTTAAAGTAATTTCTTCGTTTGAAAGACCTTCCTTATGATACTTATTGAACAACTCTTGGTTTTCTTCATCCAGAAAATGCCCAATCTTTTCCATCACCGTAACCGTATCCGCTTTATCTTTTGGGTGCTGACCCAGCTCTACCAGCTGGTTAAAAAGTTCCTCAGTGTTAGTGAGGTTAAAATTTCCTGCTACTACTAAGTTTCGTGTCATCCAATTATTTTGGCGCAGAAAAGGGTGGCAATATTCAACGCCATTTTTTCCAAAGGTGCTATAGCGAAGATGTCCTAAAAATAATTCGCCAGTAAAGGCCATATTTTTTTTGAGCCAAACAGGGTCAGAAATTTTTTCAGGATTTTTTTTGTCTAAATCGACAAAGCGTGAATTTATTTTTTTGAAAATATCTTCAAGCGCATTGTGCGAGGCCGAGCGGTATCTGCTGATGTATCGAGTGCCGGGGTCAACGTCAAATTTAATATTGGCAACCCCACAACCGTCTTGACCGCGATTGCGCTGTTTTTCCATCAACAAATAAAGTTTGTTTATTCCATAAAGAGCCGTGCCATATTTTTCGTGGTAAAACGAGAGTGGTTTGAGAAGTCGTAAAAGTGCGATGCCGCACTCATGCTTAATGGAATCGCTCATAGCCTATCACAAAGATACAAAAATCAGTCTGTGATTGGCAAAAATTAATATGTTGTACGGTTTGATTTTACCACAGATTGTTCAGATTTACACAGATTTAGGCTACACGCATTATTTGTACCTTCGGAGCTATAATTTATGGAAATGAGAAAACCACTTTTAGCGATTTTCGCCATTGCACTAATTGGTTTTTCCATTTGGTATTTCAGCGCCATATTCCTGTATGTTGTAATTGCCGGAGTTATTGCACTCATTGGGCAGCCCATTGATACGTTTTATGGAAGTCTGAAGCTGGGAAAATTTAAACTTACCGAGACAATTAGTGCCACACTTACTTTTCTGACTATGCTATCGGTATTTGTACTTTTTGCCATCATCTTTGTGCCGCTAGTTACCGAGGAGGCTCAATTAATATCTTCTATAAGTCGCACCGATGCACTTGCATCTCTTCAAGCTCCCATAGACAAAATTGAAGAGGTGCTACAAAATTTTAATGTATCCTACGATCGGGGAACTATTCAAAAATACCTGCAGGAAAAATTAATGTCGGCATTGACAGCTGCCAATCTTACCCTTGTATTACATAAAACAGTAGCTGTGATGGGCGATTTCTTCATAGCCTTTTTTGCAATATCCTTTCTTACCTTTTTCTTTTTAAGAGATGAGAAGCAAATCATAACTGCAGTACTTGCTTCGGTGCCGGAGGATTATTCAACTCGCATCAGCAAGGTGCTTAAAGAATCCAAGCAGATGTTGATAAGGTACTTTATCGGGATTTTAATTGAAGTGTTTTCGGTTATGACTATTCTTTCAGTTGGATTAACCATTGCAGGAATAAATAATGCTTTTCTGATTGCGCTCTTTGCAGGAATCGTAATCGTAATTCCATATGTAGGGCCGCTTATTGGAGCCGGGTTTGCATTATTTATTGGGCTCACCACCAACCCAGAAATGACCATGATGGTGCTTGTCGGAAAAGTAGTTTTAGTATTTGGAATTGCTCAAATAGCTGATTCGTTTTTGTTGCAACCATTTATTTTTTCGAACTCTGTAAAAGCGCATCCGCTGGAAATATTTTTAGTAATCCTTATTGGAGCCAAGGCCGGTGGCATTGGAGGAATGGTAATTGCTGTTCCTACCTACACAGTGCTGCGCGTAATTGCCAAAGAGTTTTTTATAAACTTTAGATTGGTGAAGAGGTTAACAGAGAAATTTTAACAAAAAAAGTCCGAGTATTTCTACCCGGACTTTTAAAGATATTAATTGCACTATTTCTAGTATCTGTACGTATCCGATTTAAACGGCCCTTGTACTTTAACACCAATATATTTTGCTTGCTCTTCACTTAAAGTATCCAACACTGCGCCAACTTTATTCAAATGCAGGCGTGCAACTTTTTCGTCAAGCTCCTTAGGTAAGGTGTACACTTTGTTTTCGTACTTAGAAGAGTTTTTCCAAAGTTCCAGCTGAGCAAGAGTTTGGTTGGTGAATGAATTACTCATCACAAATGATGGGTGACCCATAGCACAACCTAAGTTTACTAAACGACCTTCAGCAAGAACGATAATGTCTTTGCCATCAACAGTATATTTATCTACCTGTGGCTTAATTTCCACTTTTGATTTGCCGTGAGTTTTATTTAACCAAGCCATATCAATTTCATTATCAAAGTGGCCGATGTTACAAACCACTGCGTTGTTCTTCATCGCTTTGAAATGACGATCGGTAATGATGTTGTAATTTCCGGTTGCGGTAACAATGATGTCGGCTTCTTTTACTGCATCGTCCATCTTTTTTACTTCATATCCTTCCATCGCTGCTTGCAGGGCACAAATTGGGTCAATCTCAGTTACAATTACTCGAACTTTGCCATCTTTCAGTGATTCTGCTGAACCTTTTCCAACATCACCAAACCCCGCTACCACCGCTACTTTACCCGCTAACATAAGGTCAGTTGCTCTGCGGATAGCATCTACCAATGATTCTCTACAGCCGTATTTATTATCAAACTTTGATTTAGTTACTGAATCGTTTACGTTGATTGCAGGCATAGGAAGAGTACCGTTTTTCATGCGCTCATACAAACGGTGTACTCCTGTTGTTGTTTCTTCCGAAAGCCCTTTGATATCTTTTACTAACTCAGGAAATTTATCAATAACCATGTTAGTAAGATCTCCACCATCATCCAAAATCATGTTGAGTGGCTTGCGGTCTTCTCCAAAAAATAATGTTTGTTCAATGCACCAGTCAAACTCTTCGGCATTCATTCCTTTCCAAGCATAAACAGAAATTCCTGCATCAGCAATGGCTGCTGCTGCGTGATCCTGTGTAGAAAAAATATTGCAAGACGACCAAGTAACCTCTGCGCCTAATGCTGTTAGTGTTTCAATTAGCACTGCTGTTTGAATGGTCATATGCAGGCAACCTGCAATACGCGCGCCTTTTAAAGGTTGTTGCTTTCCGTATTCATCGCGAAGAGCCATTAAACCCGGCATCTCGGCTTCTGCCAAAAGAATCTCTTTGCGGCCCCAAGCTGCTAGAGAAATGTCTTTCACTTTGTTCTTTACAAATTTTTCCACTTTTGTTTCTGACATGATTTATATTTTAATGATTGTTGACTATTTTTTTTTAAAAGTTGCCCACCTGAGCAATTCTCATTCGGGCGTGCGAAGATAATAAAACAGAACGACAGCAAAAAACAGTATTTTGTATTAAGCGTCTCAGCTTGTATTCCTCTATGTTCTTTGCCCCGAAGGGACTCCTTTGGAGCGTGTATTTACATGATTCTCTTTGTGGTTTCGGCTGTTAAAAAGGCAGAAACCGCAAAGAACACAAAGAATCAGCCCACAAAGTTCACAAAGGATGAATACTTAAAAAACTAAGCCAATGCCTTCAAATTGAATTCTACTAAATGAAATTGGTCTTAGTTTTGTCGTATTAGCAATGTTCGTCAAAAGCCATTTTAAGATTATCGGCTATCATTTCTGCCGAACGACCTTCAATATGATGGCGCTCTACAAAATGCACCAATTTGCCATCCTTAAATAAAGCTATTGAGGGAGATGAAGGCGGGTAAGGAAGAAAATGCTTTCTTGCTTGTGCTACCGCTTCGGTATCTACACCGGCAAATACAGCAGTTAATTTTGATGGGTGTTTAGGATGATCAATAGCTAATTTCACTCCCGGGCGTGCAGCGCCTGCAGCGCAACCGCAAACAGAATTTACTACTACCAGTGTAGTGCCTTTTGCATTGATTGCATTCTCTACTGCATCTGTTGTTATAAGATCTTCAAATCCGGCAGAGTTAAGTTCTGCTTTCATTGGTTTTACAATTGCTTCTGGGTACATAATTTTTATATTTAAGATTGTGGCGCAAAGATATAATTTATTAAGAGCTATTGAAAGAGTTTTAGCTTGAATGTTATTGTTTGCTATTAAACGTATTTTAATACGAATAATAAAATCTTTAACACAGAGTTCGCGAAGCAAACAGAGTAACACAGAGTTTCTCTGTGAATCTCAGTAAACTCTGTGCTCTCTGTGTTGAAAAATCGAATGCCGTTTTAATTGAAAGCCCCCTCTTTACCCTTTAGAGAAAAAGCTAAATTTGTTGAATTAATAGGTAATAGGGAATTAAGGACCAAAAACTAAAGACTAGAAACTAAAAACTATGTTACTCAACTACATTTGGATTTCTTTTTTTCTTGTGGCGCTGCTAGTAGCTATCGCTAAGGTAGTGCTGCATTTTGTTGGTCACCCCGAGTTTGGAGGCTTAGATATTTTTCCTGCCATCATCAACGCCACTTTTGAATCTTCTGAATTAGCCGTTATGAAAATTGCGCTTCCGCTTATTGGAGTAATGACGCTTTGGTTGGGACTTATGAAAATTGGTGAAGAAGCAGGAGCAATCAGCTGGTTGGCAAAAATTGTAAATCCTTTTTTCTCTCGATTATTTCCTCAAGTGCCTAAAGGACATCCTGCACATGGAAATATCATTATGAACTTTTCTGCCAATATGTTAGGGCTTGACAATGCCGCTACTCCCCTTGGATTAAAAGCCATGCAAAGCTTGCAGGAATTAAATCCTCAAAAAGATACCGCCTCTAATTCACAAATCATGTTTTTGGTTTTGAATACTTCCGGACTTACCATGATTCCGATTACGATTATGATGCAGCGAAAAATATTAGGCGCTGCCGATGCTTCGGATATTTTTATTCCACTACTCATGGCAACTTATTGCTCTACTTTGGCAGGAATTATTGCTGTGGCAATTTGGCAAAAAATAAATTTGTTTGATAAAGTCTTACTTGCCTGGATTGGCGGAGTAACTTCTTTCATAGGGGGAATTATTTGGTATTTATCTACCCTCACGCAGGAACAAATTGCAGTACGTTCTTCGTTTGCAGGAAATATTATTTTGTTTGGAATAATTTCTGCCTTTTTAATTGCTGCACTTCGAAAAAAAATAAATGTGTACGATGCATTTATAGAAGGGGCTAAGTCAGGGTTTGAAACCAGCATAAAAATTATTCCCTACTTAGTTGCTATGCTCGTTGGCATTGCGGTATTCCGCGCATCGGGGGCTATGGATATAATTGTACAAGGAATCGCTTACTGTGTGCAAGCTATTGGCGGCAGAACAGAATTTGTAGATGCCCTACCTACAGCTTTTATGAAGCCTTTAAGTGGCAGTGGTGCGCGTGCGCTCATGATTGAAACGATGAACAAGTATGGGGCAGATTCTTTTGCAGGTCGCCTATCTTGTATTTTTCAAGGCGCTGCTGATACTACTTTTTATATTGTTGCGCTGTATTTTGGCTCTGTTGGAATACGAAACACCCGCTATGCCGTTGCGGGAGGACTTATTGCAGATTTAGCAGGTGTAATTGCTGCTGTGTTTATTGCGTATATGTTTTTTGGGTGAGATTGGTTTTATTATCGCTATAAAAAACAGTATCTTTGTCCTTGGATGAATAACCTACAGATTATAAAAGATTATTTTCAAAATCTTCCTGTCAGAAGTGTCTATGTATTTGGCTCCTACGCTCAAAACAAGCAAACAGAACAGAGTGATATTGATTTGCTAGTAGATGTAGATTATACACAAAAAAAAGTGAGTTTACTCGATTTTATAGGCTGGAAGCTAGACCTTGAAAAAATTATTGGGAAAAAGATTGATTTGGTTTCAGAAGATGGAATATCAAAATATATCCGTCCATTTGTCGATAAAAGCAAAGTTCTTCTTTTCGAAAGACCCTGATGAAAAATTCGCTTGGAGATAAGCAACGCCTGCTTCACGTTCAAGATGCCATGAATCACATTCTGTTATTTACAAAAGGAATGGATGAGAGTGCCTATTGCTCCAATATTCTGGTGCAGTCTGCGGTGGAGCGGCAAATGGAAATAATTGGCGAGGCAGTTAATGTACTTTCAGATGAGCTCAAAGCAAAATATCTAGATGTAGAATGGTACAGAATTAAAGCTTTCCGAAACGTTATTGCTCATGAATATTTCGGCATCTCCAGTAAACAAGTGTGGAATGTTGTGTATGCCGATATTCCTCGCTTGAAGATATCCATTGAGAAAATATTGGCTGAGTTGGGCTAAACCCATATGCTGCAATATTTATTGGGCAAGGCGCATAACCACGTAAAAGAGCTAAATTTACAGCGGCACAAACAAGTTATAAGCAACCAATCATGAAGCCAACGTTATTCTTTTCAGTCCTAACATTTTTATCAGTAAATTTATTTTCTCAATCAGATGATGCTGTTAAAATTCTAAACTACTCATTAACTGAAGATCCTAATAACCCAGAATTGTTAGCTTACAGAGGAATCGCTTTTATGGAAAAAAAGATTACCCTGAAGCTTTAAAAGACTTAAAAGCTGCATTAAGAAACTTACAAGAATTCAGAATTAAAGGAAAAATGTCACAAAACTATATTAACAATAAACCAATCGACAGCACAATAATTATCAAGCTCCGTGCTGAATGTTATAATAATTTAGATTCAGTAAAGCAGTCGGTTTCAGATTTTCGTTATCTAAATTCGGAAAACCCTAATGACTATTATTTTGTCGATGCAGTTTCGCAAGTTTACATAAAACACAAGTTGTATAATGATGCTCAAGTTGAAATAGACAATTTTAAAACTGACTCCAAAACTAATGAGGTTGGTCTAGTTCAACAAGCGCATTTAGCCTTCGCTCAGGAAAACATACAACTTGCGCTTACGCTGATTGATACAGCACTGAAAATATATCCTGAAAGTCTAAGGCTCTAATTACAAAAATAATCATACTAGAGCGATTAAACAATCATAAGGAAGCATGTAAATTTGCAAATGAAGCTAAAAGCAAAATATCGCTTACCTATTTTCATGGAAGCGAAGAGGAAATGATTGGATATAAAATTCGAATTGATAATATTACTGAACGAATTTGTAAATAGTTAGTTGCCTATAGCAACAGGTTGGCTCCCGTTGAGCGAAGGGTAACCATCGCTCGATTATTTTCTGGCAGCTTAGCTGTCCTTCTAAATCTGACAGAGGCTTAACCTATACCCAACATCGGGGTCTGCTTTAGCGCTTGCCAGTTGCCGAATCAATAAATTTATTGTGGAAATTGAGTGTAGTTTTTAGATAGTTCGGGCAATATCTCCGGCTTGCTATGAATCATTGCTTCTTTCTTTTTTCGACTCCAGCCCTGCACCTGTTTCTCGCGATAAAATGCTTGATCTACTCTTGGATATTCCTCATAGTACACAAGTTTCACAGGTAAGTGCTTTTTAGTATGGTTAGCACCCTCTCCATTTTGATGCTGTTGAAAACGATATTCCAAATTATTGGTGCTGCCTGTGTAATAGCTACCATCAGAACATTCTAAAATATACATCCAGCCTTTCATTCTTATTAACGGTGGTTTCGACAAGCTCAACCACCAGGTACTGCTCAACCACCAGGTACTGCTCAACCACCGGAGCAGCTCAACTACCAGGTACTGCTCAACCACTGGAGCAGCTCAATCATCAGAAACTGCTCAACTACCAGAAATTACTCGGACACAAAAAACTCCCCGTTGACTGAGCTTGTCGAAGTCAACGCAACTTAATCCTCTGTCCTGCTGCGGGCTCTTGCCCATCCTGCATTTTGTTTAGGCGGTTAAGATGTCGCATCTTAATTCCATAAAGCTGGGAGATGTAATACATGCTTTCGCCCCAGCGCAGTGTATGAAATTGTTCCTTTTGAGAATGCCTGCGCTTGGGTTGCATGTAAACAATATCGCCCACTTCCAAACAAGTTTGCTTTCCGGTTTCGTTGTAGTTGTGCAGCTGCCACAGTCGCATATCTAAGCGTTGCGCAATTTTATAGTATGTGTCGCCATCCTCTACCACTACATATTTTATTCTATTATTCAAAAAAATCTTTTTAGCTGGCGATGAAGTATTCGTTGGTTTTATAACTTGTGGCTGCGGGTTTTTCTTGTCCTTACTATCTATTGCCATTTCTTGCATGCGGTCAAATTGGTAGAGCTTGTTGTCCTCAATTAATTTAATGAGTCGTGCAGCGTAACTTTTGTCGGTAGCATAGCCTGCTTCTCGCAATCCATCGGCCCAGCCTTTGTAATCGGTTTTACGAAGTTCAAAAAGAGTAGCATACCTGCCACGTGTTTTCAGAAACTCTGAATGGTCGTCAAAAGATTCCTCGGCCGTTTTATATTTCCGGAAACATTCGTTCTTCTCATCATCATCCTGAATGTATTTGGCTCCATTCCATTCTTTATGGCACTTAATACCAAAGTGATTGTTTGCATACATAGCTAAGGCGCTGTTGCCTCCATCCGATTCTAAAATGCCTTGCGCCAATGTTATGCTTGCTGGAATGCCGTTTACCATCATTTCTTTTATGGCAATATCCTTGTATTTTTCTATGTAATCGGCACGGGTGGTGCGGTACTCGGCAGGTTGAGAAGCTAAGGGATTAGGTAATAGGAATAAGGAAATAGGGAGAAGACAAAGAATAGCTGAAATATTATTATTACGAAAAATAAATGCACAAGAAAATACTTTCTTTACCATACGTAAAAATAATCAGACAGATAATAAATTCCTTATGCAAATTAATAGCTTATAAACACAAAGCTGTTAATCGCCTCTCTTACTGGGAGGGATGCAGAGGCTTCAGTTTTCCTTGCAATCCGCCCGTATGGATGGCGATAACTGTAGAATTCTTTTTGAAATGTCCTTTCTTTATTAAATTATAAATTCCAAACATCATTTTACCGGTATAGACTTGTTCCAGGGGAATGTTATTTGCTACTTCGAAAGCAGAAATAAATTTTAATAGTTCTGGACTGTGTTTGGCATAGCCTCCAAAGTGAAAATCATTATTAATTTGATAATTTGACAATTGAGGAATTTGACAATTAAACAACCACTTCTGTACTTCCTTATCAAAATAATCTGCTGCATTAAGTGCAGAGAAGCCTAAGGCTTGCTGATTTGGTTTTAAAGCTGAAATAATTCCTGATAGCGTTCCTCCGGTGCCGACCGGACAACAAACAAAATCAAAAGGAATATTTATGAAAGACGGAATTTCTGCACAACCTTTTATCGCTAATTCATTGGTTCCTCCCTCGGGCAATAAATAAAAATCGCCAAATTGTTTTTTTAGTTTCTCAATAAAATCAGGCGAATCTTTTTTTCTGTATTCGTCTCTTGAAATAAAATGTAACTGCATGCCGCATTCCTGCGAAAATTGTAGCGTACGATTTATTTCCCTCCTCTTCTCCCGAAGAGACTCCTTTGCGGATGGCAAGGGCGAGGCTAACTCTTCCCCTCTAATAACACCCAACGTTTCAAATCCAAATTCCTTACCTACAGCGGCTGTTGCAGCGATGTGATTGGAGTAGGCCCCTCCAAATGTCAACAATTTATTCTTGCCTGTTCTTTTGGCTTCTTCTATATTATATTTCAGTTTAAAAAATTTGTTGCCGCTTATATGAGGATGTGTTTGATCCAACCTCAATACATGTAGATTAGCCCCAAACTGTTCTATGGTAGTATCGCTGATTTTTTGCAGCTGGATAAACATGTTCAAAATTACCTAAATTCGTTTCCTATGGTTGATTCATTTGCAAATCCCAATTTGGAGCCTGACGATTTTTACAAAGATGAATCCGGCTATTTGGTTTTTACCGAAAAATATCATCTCAAGCGCGGTCACTGCTGTTTGAGCGGTTGCAGGCATTGTCCGTATGGATACAACAAAAAAACCGGAAAGGTGGAAGGGAAAAAAGAAAAATAATTTTTCATCATGCAAAAACACCTTCCCTTTTGGATACTTACCCTTGCGCTGCTCTGCGCACTCATCCTCCCCACGCTGTTTGAGGATGGAATGTTTATGGACGGACTGCTCTATGCATCTGTGGCAAAAAACCTATCCGAAGGTATTGGAACATTTTGGTTTCCGCACTTCAGCAAAACGCTGCATTCTTTTTTTGATCAGCAGCCTCCGTTAGGTTTTGGAATTCAGGCCCTCTTCTTTTCTGCATTCGGGAATGGTATTTATGTGGAGAGGGGGTATTCCTTTCTTACTGCCATTCTAAATGCAGTTTTAATTGTATTGATGTGGCGAAGCGTTTTTGAGAATGATGCTGAAAAAAAAGGATTGGCTTGGCTGCCTATCATCTTATGGATTACGGTGCCTGTTTGTTTTTGGGCTTTTTCAAACAACGTGATGGAAAATACCATGTCGGTATTTGACCTGATCGCTGTGCTGCTTACTATTCGATTTCTAAAATCCAATTCCTATCTTATGCTGGCAGGGGCAGGAATTTTTATTTTGTTGGCCGGGCTTACCAAGGGGATACAAGGCTTGTTTCCCTTAGCTGTTGTTTTTGCCTGGTGGATCTGCTACAAAAATATTTCAGCAAAAAAAATGTTGGCCAACACGATGCTCTTAATTCTGATTCCGTCTATACTATTAATTCTACTCCTTCAAAATGATTCTGCCTACGAAAGCCTAAGTGCCTATCTACACAACCGTGTGTTGAATAGCATTCAGCACGTAGATAATGGTGACGGAAGGTTTTATCTTTTGGGTAGATTGGTATCGGAGTTACTGCCGATGATACTATTCGCTCTTATCGTGATTCTTGCCGCTCGGCAAAAAAAAATACCGGCATCGATTTCTGCCGCGATGTGGAAAAACTCTTTGTTCTTTTTACTAATTGGCATTGCCGCTTCCTTCCCATTAATGATAACACTTGAGCAAAGGGGATTTTACTTGGCCACCTCCCTGCCCTACTTCGCTTTGGTTGCAGCTATAATTACAGCACCCATTCTTTCCTTATTAGTGGAGAAGATTAATATCCACTCCATTGGATTCACAATTTTTAGAACAATCGCACCTTTTTTGCTCATTTCTGTACTACTTATATCAACGATGCACACCGGTGGCTTTAGTCGTGACAAGACTGCAATCGAAGATGTTCATCTGATTGGGAAAATAGTGCCGAGGGGCTCTGTGGTTGGTGCCTCGTATGATTTATGGAGTCAATGGTCGTTTCAAGAATATTTAATTCGGCATTATTATATTTGCATAGACAATAAAATAACTACGGACAATGAATTTGTAGTGCTAGAGACTGGCACGCAGGCGTCCGATTCTATACAACTAAAAAAAATAAATATTCCCACCACTCGGTTTCATCTATATCAAAAAACCAAATGACAAAAAAAGAATTTCAAAAAGAGATTTTGAAAGGCATTCCGGATAAATTGCCTGCTGTAAAAGAATTTGATCGCTCGCTCAATCACGCACCTAAGCGAAAAGATATTTTATCGACCGATGAAAAAAAGTTGGCTATTAAAAATGCGCTGCGATATTTTCAAAAAAAGTTTCATGCTACGCTTGCTAAAGAATTTGCTGATGAACTAAAAACGTACGGACGTATTTACATGTACCGCTTTCGTCCGGATTATAAAATTTTTGCCAGACCAATTTCAGAATATCCCTATAAGTCCAAGCAAGCAGGCGCCATCATGCACATGCTGTCCAACAACTTGGATTATGCTGTGGCGCAACACCCGCACGAGCTAATAACCTACGGTGGCAACGGAGCAGTTTTTCAAAACTGGGCGCAGTACTTGCTTACCATGAACTATTTGGCAACGATGACGAATGAGCAAACGCTTGTAATGTATTCTGGCCATCCGTTAGGATTGTTTCCATCACATAAAGATGCGCCTCGCGTAGTTGTTACCAATGGCATGATGATTCCAAATTATTCCAAGCAGGATGATTGGGAAAAATACAATGCACTGGGTGTAACTCAATACGGACAAATGACTGCTGGGTCCTTCATGTACATTGGTCCGCAAGGAATAGTGCACGGCACAACCATCACCCTTTTGAATGCTTCACGTATGTATCGGGCAAATACTCCCTCTCCAACGGGGAGGGCTGGGGAGAGGCTTCTTTTTGTTTCTTCAGGACTGGGCGGCATGAGTGGAGCGCAGCCCAAAGCAGGAGTAATTGCAGGTGCAATCGCTGTGATTGCAGAAATAAATCCCAAAGCAACATATACACGACATTCGCAGGGATGGGTGAACGAAGTTTTTTCAGATTTGGATACGCTTATAGCAAGAATTGAAATTGCAAGAAATAAAAAAGAAGCGGTGTCGCTAGCTTATCAAGGCAACATTGTAGATCTATGGGAAAAGTTTGCTGCTGAAAACGTAAAAGTTGAAATGGGTTCTGATCAAACTTCTCTTCACAATCCATATTCAGGAGGTTATTATCCCGTAGGGATTTCTTTTGATGAAGCAAACAAAATGATGGCAGAAAACCCTGCACAGTTTAAAGTAGAAGTTCAAAAAACGCTCGTGCGTCATGTAAATGCCGTAAATAAACTTACAGCACAGGGCATGTATTTTTTCGATTATGGAAATGCGTTTTTGCTCGAGGCAGGAAGAGCTGGAGCGGATGTTTACAGCCACACCCCCTCTCTTATCTCCCCCAAAGGGGGAGAAGATAGTACTCCGACTCTCTCCCCTTCGGGGAGAGCGGGGAGTGGGGTGTTCCGCTACCCTTCTTACGTTCAAGATATTATGGGGCCGATGTGTTTCGACTATGGCTTTGGTCCTTTTCGATGGGTGTGTACCTCTGCAAATCCTAAAGACTTAGAAGTAACAGATAAAATTGCCGCAAAGATGCTGGAAGGGATTTACAAGAAAGCTCCCAAGGAAATAAAACAACAGCTAGCCGATAATATTCATTGGATAAAAGAAGCGCAGAAAAATAAAATGGTTGTTGGATCGCAAGCGCGTATTTTGTATGCCGATGCGGAAGGAAGAATAAAAATTGCCGAAGCATTTAACAAGGCGATCAAAGCAAAAAAAATATCTGCTCCGGTTGTGCTGGGGCGCGATCATCACGATGTATCGGGAACAGATTCTCCATATCGGGAAACATCCAATATTTATGATGGCTCTCAGTTCACTGCCGACATGGCTGTTCAGAATTTTGTTGGCGATGGATTTCGCGGGGCTACTTGGATATCGCTGCACAACGGAGGGGGTGTTGGCTGGGGCGAAGTAATAAATGGTGGATTTGGTATGGTGCTGGACGGCAGCAAAGATGCAGATCGCAGATTAAAATCCATGCTTTTCTGGGATGTAAATAACGGTATTGCTCGCAGAGGTTGGGCGCGTAACAAAGAAGCTATTTTTGCCATAGAGCGTGAAATGAAACGAAGCAAAAAATTGAAAGTTACCCTGCCCAATTTAGTGGATGAGCAATTGCTAAACAACATTTTATAATTTTCGCTTGGAGAAATCCGCTTATCTAAAATACTTGTTGCTTCTGGCATTGCTAGCTGCAATTTCTCCATACATCTATATTGCGCAGTTTGCGCAGCCCGTTGCTGATGATTATTGTTTTTCAAACTTAATCGCTGCAAATTCTTTTACAGATAATTACCTGGGATTATTTATGGGCATGGGTGGTCGCTATGCTACCAACGCACTTATATTATTAAACCCAATTGCATTTTCATATACTGAATTATATACACTCATCCCTATTTTTCAAATTGCGTTAACTATTTTTTCTGTTTATTATTTTTTTAGAGCGCTTAGCGAATACGCTTTATCACGAATAGATTCGATGAACATCAGTCTGTTTTTTGTATTGATCTACTTAAATCAAATACCAACCTTAGCAGAAGGTTTTTATTTTTTTACGGCCGCAGTCAATTATCAAACTGGAATATCGTTTTGCCTTTTATACTTAGGTTTATTAATTGATTACTACAAAATGAAATATCTATTTCACAAAGGGTTTCATTTGCTGCTCCTACTTGTTATACTGATTCTTACGCTTGGATTCAGCGAAGTAGTTACTTTCTTATTGATTATAATACACGGCATGATTTTATATTTGTCGTTGCATCAAAATAAAAAATTAGCTGGCTCCTGGTATTTAATTCTGGCCACCTGTCTTTCTTTTTCATTGCTTATGTTACTCGCTCCGGGAAATAGCTTTCGGACTGCTGCTTATCCAGATAATCACAATTTTTTTCATTCCCTGATTCAAAGTTTGTTGCAAATAGCACGCTTTGGGTTTGACTGGATCTCTTCCTTGCCTTTGCTATTTTCTACTTTCTTATTTGTGCGAATTTTATCTGCCAATAAAAAAAGTTTTTCAATATTAAAAAATGACTTGCTTCTAAATCCTTGGCTGGTTGCATTTTTTCATTTTATAATATTATTCGTATGCATCTTCCCTCCTTACTGGGCAACCAATATATTAGGTCAGCATAGAACAATGTTGCTTGCTTTTTCTTTATGCTGTACTGGCTTATAAGCATTGGCATGTATGCATCAACCTATATTGAAAAAATAAATATTGATTCATTTAAAGCAAAAAAAGTTCAAATGCTTGTGCTAGTTTTAATTATTGGCTCACTGCTAACTACCAATAATGGATATGATGTGCTAGAAGATATTTGGTATGGTCGCGTACAAAATTTTGAGAAGGAAATAAATATTCGAAACGAAGTGCTGTCCAAGCTTGAGAATAAAGGACTGGATCTAGTATTGACCCCATTAAGCAATAAGCCAAAATCATTATTTGTACTGGACCTAAGTAAAGACTCTGCCAGTTGGATAAATACCTGCCAGGCCCAATATTATGGTGTAAAAACAATTGTTTGCAAGGAGTATTAGGATTGTTTTAGATTTGTGCAATATTATTTTATCATGAAAAAATCTAAACACAAAATTGCCATACTGGGAGCCGGAAACATTGGCTTATCGTTGGCTAAAGGATTGGTGCAATCTGGAAATTACAAAGCCAAAGAAGTAACTATTACACGCAGAAGTAAATCTAATTTAGCTGCAATTTCAAAACTTGGTTTTAACACCAGCATCAAAAATCCTTCGGCTGTTGCAGCAAACGATGTGATTGTTATAGCAGTGCTTCCACAACAATTAAATGGAGTACTTGATGAAATAATGCCGGCTCTGGATCCTAAAAAACATATTTTGGTTTCTGTAGTCTCCGGTGTGAGTACAAAAGATTTTGATCTTAGGTTGGGCAAGCAAATGCAAATAGTAAGAGCAATGCCCAATACTGCCATCGCCATCCAAAAGTCTATGACTTGCATTGCCTCATCAAGTGCTACCAAAGAAAGTATGGAGCTTATAAAATCTATTTTTGATACCGTTGGTATTACGCAAGAAATTCACGAGGAGCTCATGACTTCTGCTACAGCATTAAATGCTTGCGGCATCGCCTTTTTCTTACGTGCCATTCGCGCTGCTTCTCAAGGTGGAGTGGAAATTGGTTTTCATGCCGATGAGGCATTGCGCATGGCAGCTCAAACTGCTATGGGAGCTGCATCGCTGCTGCTGACAAATAATTCACATCCCGAAAATGAAATTGATAAAGTAACCTCTCCAAAGGGATGTACCATTGCCGGATTAAATGAGATGGAACATGCAGGGTTCAGCTCGGCACTTATAAAAGGAATACGCACCTCCAAAATTAAGGCAGGAGATTTATATCCCAAGGATTAATCTTGCTTCTTAAACTTTTGGTGCTCCACCAACCATTGTGTTGCTTGCAACATAGAAAACGCATAGTTGCGCATGCTATCAGCTTTGGCAGGAAATTTTTCCAATAAGTTGGTAGGGTCTAAGGCTTCGTATTTATATAAACTTTCTCCTCCGTCCTTTCTATGAATAAAATAATATTCCTTATCAAGGCATCCAATTTTATTACCCGCTGTAAAATAAATGTAAGGTCTTTCTTCTTTTAATAGATCAATGCCCATGGTGCTATTTAGATAGGACATATTCATCAGCCCCATTACTGTTGGAAAAATATCAAGTTGTCCACCCGGGTTATAAATTGATTTTGGTTCGAGCTGCAATCCAGGAGCATACATAATTAAGGGCACATGATGGAAGCCCAAGGGCATGTCGTAAGTGTGCAGCCAGTTTGCACCATGATCGGAAACAAAAACAAAAATCGTGTTGTTGTACCAATCTTGCTTAGAGCAATTTTTTAAAAACTCGCCAATGGCCCAATCTGAATACTGAATAATTCGAATATGGTCTTCGCCAGAGCTAAATTTTTCTGTTACCCAATCCGGAATAATAATTGGATTATGATTGCTGCCCGTCATGTATCCTGCAAAAAAGTTTTTCCCAGTTGCTGCTATTTCATTTAGCTTGGAAATAGAAAAATCAAACAAATAATCATCGGGAACGCCCAACGTGCTCAGTACTTTTCCCTTAGGATAATCGCTTTCTGCATAAACTCTATCAAATCCATTTGCAGTTAAAAAACCTTGTGCATTATCAAACTGCCCATCGTGCGTAATGAAAAAACGGGTTTCGTAATTGTTTTTCTTCAGCACCAGAGGCATGGAATAATATTGTTTAGCAGGAATGTTTCGCATGCTGTGTTTGTGCAACAGGGAAGGATAAGAAAATAGCGAAGAATAAATTCCATTGAACGTATGAATGCCTTGTGAAAAAATATTTTCAAAATACAAACCCTTTTTGCTAAGTGCGGTTAAAACAGGAGTAACCGTATCCCTGCCTCCATACTTTCCCATGTTAAAGCTGCTCATGCCCTCCATAATGACAAGCACCACATTCATCTTTTTTTCTTTTCCGGCAGCAACTACCTTTCTTGCAATTGGGGAATCATATTCTGAGTCAATCTTTAAATATTTTCTTGCGTTCTCTACAGCCATTTCATCATCCATCAAGCTCATGTGCTGATTCCCATTCTCTAAATCTTCGGCCGCACTGGAAATGAATGTAAACGCTCCATTCAGTCCCAGTTGATTTAAAAAATTATTTTCGCTGAAATAAGCGGTGCCCGTTACCATCGGAGATTTTTCGGCTATGCGACCACGCATCCCTAAAAATAAAATGGGGGCAAACAAAATAAGAAACAACAAAGACTTCAAGAAAAATAATTGTGTATGACTTTCAAAATCAGTAACTACTTTTTTCTTCTCCCTAGCTGCTACTTGATAAAAACGGAAGCAAACCAAAACGAATAGCACAAAAAATATCCAATAGGAAAAGGTGCCTACTATCATCTTAATAACAAAGCCGGGTGTTCCAATCCATAAAAATGCTGCGGTGCTGAGCCTAGAAGAAAACTGCATGAAATAGGGAATATCTGCACAACAAATAAAATACGCAGCAAAATAAAATGCAAGCAACAGGTAAAACGAAAAATGAAAAAATATTTTTCTAATTGGCTTAAAGAAAAAGCCTAAAGAAGAAATTATAAAAGGCAAGGCAAGGATATAGCATGAAACGCTGGTATCAAATCTAAAACCATAAACAAAAGAAATAGGCAAAAGCGATAAATCCGAAAAGCTTATTACGCCACTTGAAATGTTTAAAGCTAATAACAGCAGTCTGAAAAGCATAAAAAACAACATGCCCCACAAATACATGAAGAAAAAAAATCTAACATAGGCAGGAAATCTAATCTTGTTTAGTGACATTAAAACAATACTTTTGTTTTGTAAAGGTAGGACTAAATAAAGATGAAAGTACTAGTTATAGGAGGAGGAGCTGCCGGGTTTTTTGCTGCATTATCTTGCAAGCATCATCACCCTGATTTTGACGTTACGATACTTGAAAAATCCGACAAGCTACTTGCTAAAGTGAGCGTATCCGGTGGTGGCCGATGTAATGTTTCGCACGCCTGTTTTGAAAACTCTCAGCTTGCCAAATTTTACCCTCGTGGCGGTAGGCAACTTAAAAAAGCTTTTACGCAGTTTAACGCAAACGATACTGTTCATTGGTTTGAAGCCAGAGGCGTAAAGCTTAAAACAGAAAAAGATAATCGCATGTTTCCCGTAACGGATAATTCGCAAACCATCATTGATTGTCTGACAAAAGAGGCTGATAAGCTTGGCGTTGTTATAAAAAGAGGAACTGCTATTTCTAAAATCTCCAAGAAGGGCAAAGGATTTATCCTTTCGGTGGGTAGCAACGAAATTGTTGCCGACAAAATTATTATTGCCAGCGGAGGAAGCCCAAAGCCGGAAGGATTTAACTGGCTAAAAGAACTCGGACATCAAATTGTTTCGCCCGTACCATCGCTTTTTACGTTTAACATGCCAACAGAAAGCATAACAAAACTTATGGGCGTAGTTGCTGAATCGGTATCCGTAAAAGTGAAGGGCACAAAACTTTCTAGCGAAGGTCCGTTGTTGATTACACATTGGGGAATGAGTGGGCCTGCAATTTTAAAACTATCCTCTTGGGGAGCCAGAGAGCTGCAAGCCATGAATTATAAATTTGAAATTCTAGTAAACTGGCTAGGAAATAATACCGAACAAGAAATTAGAGCACAGCTGGAAACAGAGTTAAAAATAATAGGCAAACGACAAATAGGAAACAAAAATCCTTTTCTGTTACCTAATAGATTGTGGTTATATCTGCTGGAGAAAAATGAAATTGTTTCTGAAACTACCTGGAACCAACTTCCTAAAAAAAGTCTGAATAAATTAATTAATACCCTCGTGAACGATTGTTATAGCGCTGAAGGCAAAACAACTTTCAAAGAAGAGTTTGTTACTTGCGGGGGAATTTCACTAGATGATGTGAACTTTGAAACGATGGAGAGCAAAAAATGCCCAGACATGTATTTTGCAGGTGAGGTGCTTAATGTTGATGCTGTAACTGGCGGCTTTAACTTTCAAGCAGCATGGACAACGGGTTTTATTGCGGGGAGATTAAGCCACCTCTAACTCCCCCGAAGGGGGAGAACTTGGGCGTGCAACCCCCTCCCCCTGGGAGGGTTGGGGAGGGTGGGTATATATCCCCTTCTCCTCTATTCTAATTTTTCGTTGTTTGAATAAGGAGCCAATCGCTTTCTTAAAAGTCTTTTTGCTCATTTCCAATAGCGCCACAATTTCTTCGGGAGAACTGTAATCATTTAAAGGAAGAAATCCTTTGTTCTCTTGTAGTTTTTCTAAAATCTTTTCTTCGTTTGACTCTACTTTGGCATAGCCTAATTTTTCCAGACTCACATCAATTTTATTGTCTTCTCTAATTTTTTTAATGTGTCCTTTTGTGCGATCTCCAAAAGTAAGGGTTTTAAAAATTTCATTTTCGTAAATAATTCCCTTGTATTTATCATTAATAATAACGTTAATACCCAAATCTGTTTTCTCCATAATTAAAAGCTCGACCTCCTCGTTTTCTTTTACATCAAGCGTTTCATTATTTAAGTGTTTATTAGTCTTACACGATGCCGCCAACCTATTGGTAATAGTATCTAAATACAAAAAGGCAATTACAAACTGTCCCACTTCCAGTTTTTTCATCTGCTCTTTAAAGGGAACAAAAATATCTTTAGCCAGGCCCCAATCCAAAAAAGCTCCGCTGCTCGAAACGGCTACTACTTCCAGACAAGCAAATTTGTTGAGCGTAAATTTAGGAACAAGTGTGGTAGCAATGATTCTGTCTTCGGAGTCATTATAAATGAAAACATCCAGCGTATCCCCAATATCTGCACCTTCGGGAATATACCGGTTTGGCAAAAGCACCGATTCTCCAGAATCATCGCCCAAATACAAACCCTGATCGGCTCTGCGTAATACTGCCAACGTGTTATATGCTCCCAAATTAATCATATGCAAAGGTAAGCCAAATACCTGCTTGGGTTGTTCCTCTTAGGTCAGAATTAATAAATCCAGACCCGCCTCCTTATTTTATTTTTTCTTTTGTCAAAGATATATCTAATCTAAGCGATCGGGATGGGTAACCAGCAAGTACCAAGTTACATGTACCTACACCAAATTTGCTTCGGGAGAAATTTTGGATTCTTTTTGAGAGAGTGGGTTGGAGAAATTCCAATAAAGATTCTTCTTACTTAAGTTTGATTACCTAACATATGTTTTTATCCAAGCCATTATTGACTGCTTTGGGCTATTAAACTCTTGCTCTTAACGAATATTCAATTATGAGATAACCTTTTGGTCTACTCTTACATTATCAATTAACAAAATAAAACAAAATGAAAAACATTACTTTATTAAACATTGCAGTATTTTTTACTGCGTTACTGCTTGCAAATGTGGTAACAGCTCAGGATACTATAAAGACAGTACATCAAACAACTGTTCAAGAAACAAGGGTAGTACCGCAACCACAACCCGTACAACAGCCTGTTGTTCACGACACAGTTCTAAAAGAAAAGAATGAAAATGAAAATCCTGTGTTACGAAGAGGAGAATTTGGAATTCGATATATGCCAACATTTTCTTCATTAAACTTTAGAAACTATAATGGCGAAGTCGTTCAAGGTTCGGGTTCAATGAGTAATGGATTTGGCATCATGCTAGGATTAAATCTTGATAAACACGTTGGGTTTCAGGGAGAAATTAATTATTACATGGTTTCTCAAACTTATAAAGATCGAGATTTAAACCGTGAAGTTCATATCAGTTACTTAGATATTCCTTTATTGCTTTCATTAAATATCGATAAGACCAAGCCAGTAAATCTAAATTTTGTAGTAGGGACTCAGTTTGGGCTTAATGTCGGATCAAATATTAAAACAACAGGCGGTGACAATACTGATACGTTACAAGCGGTTGTGGCGGTGAGACAGGGAGATATTGGTTTCGCTTATGGGGCAGGTTTAGAATTCGCTCTCAATAAAAATCATACTTGTAGATTGGATGTAGGTTACAGAGGATTTTACGGTATACTGGATATGAATGCTAAAAGCACCGGCAGCGATAGTTTTAATGTTATTATAAAAACTTCCAGAAAAACAAATGGCGCATATATAGGTATAACATTTCTATTTTAATTACAACTTCTAAAAAGGAAATTCCACCATTCAGGAAATACAAAATTCACACTCAACTAATAGATACATGAAAAAAATAGAATATTCGAATGATGTAACTTATTACACAAGTAATGTAACAAGTATGCGACTTTGGTCACCCATCTTTACAAAAAATAAAACATTACAGCAAATCAACAATATTAATTAACCCTTAAACAATTAAAATCCAAACAAAATGAAAAAATCAATTTTTATTCTTGCTCTTACAACGTTTGCGGCAGGAACAACACTCACAAGCTGCAATTCATCCACTGCAAAAGTAGATGACGCAAAAGTAAAAGTAGAAGAAGCATCTAATAATCTGGATCAGGCAAAAGAAGATTACAAAAGTGAGTATAATAAATTCAAACTTGAATCAGATGAAAAAATAAATGCCAATGAAAAAAGAATTTCTGAATTAAAAGAGCATGCAAGAAAAATGAAAAGAGAAGAAAAAGTGCAATACGAAAAATCAATTGATGAATTACAGCAAAGAAATGAAACCCTGAGAGCAAAGGCAAGAGATTACAAAGACGATGGAAAAGATAAATGGGAATCTTTCAGAAAAGAATTTAATCATGACATGGATGAGCTTGGAAACTCCTTGAAAGATTTAACTAAAAGAAATACTAAATAGCTGCATCAGGGTTTATAAAAATAATCTATAAAAAATAAAAGACACCGCTACAATCACTCGTTAATAAAACATAAAAAAACATGGAAAAAGCAAATGAAAAAGTAATCAAACAACTGAACAATATTGTTGAGATAAACAATGATCGTATTCAGGGCTATGAAAAAGCAGCAAAAGAGATCCAAGACAGCGATTTAAAAGCGCTTTTTGCAGATCTTGCCTCACACAGCAGTGCTAATAATAGTGAGTTGTCAGCACAAATCATGTTGCTTGGTGGCGAGCCTATCCGAGGCACAAAAACGACTGGAAAAATTTTCCGTGCATGGATGGATGTGAAAGCCGCCCTTACAGGCAAAGACAGAAAAGAAATTATCTCTTCATGCGAAACAGGCGAAGATGCTGCGCTTGAAACATACGATGATGTAATAAATGCAGATGCTCCGTTCAGCGATAACCTACGGAATATTATTTCAAAACAAAGAGCCGAGTTGCAGATGGATCATGACAAGATTAGGACTCTGCGAGATATGGCTAAGCTTGAAAAAGTTTAAGAATTATTTTATGCATAAATAAATTAGTAAACAGTAAAATTTAATCAATATGTACAACACTAAAAACCCAACATCATGTTAAAATGGACAGCTATTTTTTTAGTTATTGCAATCGTAGCAGCAATTTTTGGATTTACAGGTATTGCTGCGGGAGCGGCATCAATCGCTAAAATAATTTTCTTTGTCTTTATAGCGCTTGTGGTCTTAACTGCAATATTGGGCATAACCGTCTTCAAGAAACAATAAGTGAAGTATGTAGGACAAAGAAACAGCGGGCGTGGCAAGTTTATATTTGACGGGAACAACAAATTATACTTCTTGCCGCGTTCCGCGACTATTTACTGAACATTAATGTAAATAATATTGGGCAACAGCAAAACTGAAGAACGGGCAACAGCGGAACTGAAGACAAATATAAAATTCAAAAAAAATGATTATGAAAAAGAAAAAAATGATTTCCACCATGTTTGCTTCATTACTGATAATGGCATTATGTTTTGCAAACAGCAATTCCAATGCACAGTCCAAAGCCGACTCTTCAAAAATGAAAGACTGTTGCATGATGAAAGACGGAAAAATGATGCACATGAAAGCCGGGAAAATGATACCGATGGATAAGGACGTAACTATGAAAAACGGAACTAAATGTATGGTGAATGGTGATTGCATAATGGAAAATGGAAAAAAAATAAAAATGAAAGAAGGCGAGTGCATGGATATGGATGGAAATACAACCACCTGCGGAGTGATGATTAAAGAGGAGAAAGGCGGAACGCAAAAGGAAAATGAAAACAATAAAACAACAGCAATTTATACCTGCCCAATGCACTCTGAAGTAACATCTGACAAATCCGGCAAGTGCTCCAAATGCGGAATGGATTTGGTAAAAAAATAAAAATAATTATACTAAAAAAATGAAAATGAAAAAAGACACTAAATTTTCCAAAAACGGAAATGGTAAAAGAAAAAACATAACAGCAATTAAAGAAAAACCTGATGTAGCAAAAGATCTTCGTGATTTATTTGAAGATGAATTGAAAGACATCTATTGGGCAGAAAAAGAATTAACAAATGCTATTCCAAAAATGATTAAAAATGCAACTACTGATGAACTAGTAGAGGCACTCACCGGTCATCTTGAAGAAACTAAAAAACACGTAACGCGCCTCGAAGAAGTTTTCAAATCTATTGGTAAGAAAGCGGTAGCAAAAAAGTGCGAAACTATGACAGGCCTCGTGAAGGAAGCTGAAGAAATTATGAAAAAAACTGAAAAGGGTGTTGTGCGCGATGCAGGAATCATCTTAGCTGGACAAAAAGTTGAACATTATGAAATCGCAACTTATGGCACACTCTCTTCTTTCGCAAAAACTCTAGGAGAAAACGAAGCGGTTGCTCTGTTAGAAGAAACATTAAACGAAGAAAAAAGAGCGGATGAAAAATTATCAGAAATTTCCGATTCAATAAACGCTGAGGCATCCGGTGAAGGAGACGAACAAGATCAAGATGCAGAAACATCCGTAACAACAAAAAGAAGACAGCTTCAAAATCAAGATTAATAATAAACAACTAAAAAACAAAACAAATGAAAGAAAAAGATCAAAATCAAATGGCTGACAACATGACGTTAGATCGTGGCGTAATGGTAACGGGAATGTTCAACGATCGCAGAGGTGTAGAGAATGCTTATAGCACACTTTGCGAACGCGGTTACACAAAAGATGACATTAATTTAGTAATGTCAGATGAAACACGAAAAAAACATTTTACAAAAGGTAAAACTGAGGTTGGAACCAAAGCTTTGGAAGGAGCCGGAACGGGTTCTGCAATTGGTGGAACAGTAGGTGCAGTAGCCGGCATTATTGCCGCTATAGGAACCAGTCTTGTAGTTCCTGGATTAGGATTGATTGTAGCAGGTCCAATAGTTGCTGGATTAGCAGGGGCAGGAGCTGGTGCTGCTACAGGAGGATTAATTGGAGCATTGGTAGGCTCAGGGATATCCGAAGAACGTGCGCGTCTTTATGAATCAGGTGTTAAGAACGGCAAAATCGTGATGGGTGTACACCCACGTAACGATGAGGATGCAAAGTATTTTGAATCTGACTGGAATGCGAAAAAAGCTGAAAAAGTTCACTCTTAAAAATAAATAAATCAACCAAATAAAAATAAAAATCAAATGAAAGAAAATCAAAAAAATGATCAACAGGGTAAAGACACCAAAAATGATCCAAAACAAAAACAATACACTATGGACAAAGGAATCAACAAATCGGATTCTGATACATCAAAAGAATCATCAAATACAAATGATGTTATGGAAGATGAGTCTGAAGCTGATATGAATGATTTTACTACTCGCGAAGAGCAGGATGACACTAATCACGATCATGATTACAAAACTCCGCGCGATGAGAAAAAAAATAAAAATAATAACAACAACAAAACCAATGACAGAAATTCGACTGAGGAGAACAACAGCCACAAAAACGAAGGTTCTAACAAAGCAGAAAAAGTCCACTCTTAAAAATAAACAAATCAACCAATTAAAAATAAAAATCAAATGAAAGAAAATCAAAAAAATGATCAACAGCGTAAAGACACCAAAAATGATCCAAAACAAAAACAATACGCTATGAACAAAGGAAACAACAACAACGATTCCGGTTCTTCAAAAAAATCGTCCTCTGCCAATGGTGCGAATCCTAAGCAAGCTGGAAAAACAAAAAGAAAATAAGCCTATTACTAATAACAATTAAAAACAAAAAAAAATGAAAAACAGAGAAAACAACGATCAACAAGGTAAAGAAGCAAATATTTATCAAAAACAAAAACAAGATAATATGAATAAAGGAATCAACAAATCGGTTTCTGATACATCAAAAGAATCATCAAATACAAATGATGTTATGGAAGATGAGTCTGAAGCTGATATGAATGATTTTACTACTCGCGAAGAGCAGGATGACACTAATCAC